>Ga0315534_1000714_pt1 | contig 23380 bp, 13 predicted proteins | sample SalMarSW160240MG_FD_203094 | JGI IMG/M metagenome (GOLD analysis project Ga0315534, IMG submission 203094) | Salt marsh sediment microbial communities from the Plum Island Ecosystem LTER, Massachusetts, United States - Salt Marsh Sediment SW1602-40 ...
TATGGCAAAAATTCCAAGTGTTATCGGGTAAAAGAAAGAAAGAGGCATTACTATACCAACAACTATAAAAGCTGCTCCCAGGAGCAGCTGAGTCCATACTACCCAGTTTCTTTTTGTTGAAATAACGTCAATGTAAGGGCTCCAGAGAGGTTTGATCGCCCACGGTAGATAAAGCAGACTTGTCCAGAATGCAAATGAAGCAATGGAAATTCCCATGGTCTTGTAAATAAGACCGGATGTTATCATTACGATACTGTAAGGAATTCCCTGGTAGAAGTATAGCGTTGGGACCCATGCCCATGGCGAGCGGTCTTTGTGCTGGCTCATAAAGAAATATTATAAGTTGTCAAATGTATATCCTTTTGAAGAAAAATAATTGATAATCTCCTCGAGTTTAAGATAAAACTTATCGTTACGGTCGGGATGTGTACCCGGGTGAATAAGAATGATCGCTCCGTTCAGCCCATTCGGATCTGCTGCTTCAAAATTCTTTAGCTTTTGCAGTAACTCATCCGACGACCTGTAATTATCCATGTCAGGGGTGGTATAATCTGCATTGGTACCTGTTCCGGGAGTAAAATTCATCAGTGTTGCTCCCATATCCCCGGCCCATGAGGCAATTGCAGAATTATACCATTCGTAAGGTGCAAGAAAGTATCTGGTTCCGCCGGTTCCTGCTTTTCTTTTCAGAAGCTCCCTGTAGTTAGCTTTAATATCTGATATGAAATCGCTTTTAGTCACAAACAGTGAATCTCTTTTTTCCCATGAAGCATACAGCAGGTGTTTGTCGGAATGGGGACCAAGAAAATGATCGTCGGTAATTATTCGCTTTATAATACCTGAATACTTCGGGTTTCTCAGAAAATTACCTGTAAGAAAAAATGATCCCCCGGCATTATTCTCTTTCAGGGTATTGAGGATATGTTCAAAACCCTCTCCATACTCATCTGCAGAAAAAGTGAGGTAGATCACTTTTTTGTTAATATCCCTCCTGATCACTGCTCCATAATGATCAATGATAATACCGGTTTCCTTTACAGCCTGTTGCAGCCCCTCGTTTTCAAGTGATGAAAGGCAGTAGCTGAGACTGGCTGTTCCGTCCATAGTTGGTTCGTTGGTACTGTAATCTCCTATATCATCGTGGTAGACCACTTTGCCATTCTGGAAATCCTCATATTCATCAGGACGTAATAATGTCACACCTATCAGGTTGTTAAATATCCTTGCATAGACCGGTCCGTCAACCAGTCCACCCTCCGGTATCTTTCCAAGTATAGAGGTAAGTGCTGCATGCGGATAAAGAGGATAATCGCCTCCGGCCGGCAGTCCGCTTATCATTGATGTACCCCACGGATTGCATCCGAAGAGCCAGTCCCTCAGGGCTGCCTCTGTTTCTCTGAAGCTCCCGTCGCCTGAGATTTCGGAATACAACATATGCTGGGTTAGCGCTGCAGCCACGTAATTGTTTGAACACCAAATAAATGGAATCTTAACTTTGAAGGGATCATTCTCTCTCCTTTCCTCCATCAGGGTAAGTCCCTTTTTCATAAAGGCCAGGTATTTTTGGGAATATTCTGTTTCTGATTGTGCGAGGCCTGCATGGCCAAGGTTAATGAAAGGATAAAACTGGTAATGGCGGGCAGTGTCTTTTTCTATCCACGGTGTAACCGGCTCAAGGGTGCCCCAGTAATCTGCTTGCTCCAGCCAGGAAGAATCACCGGTAAGGCTGAAAAGTGACCATGCGGCGAGTTCAAGATCATCAACCCAGTTGTCCTCCTCATAGAAATAGGGTGATACATTACAGGCAGTCTGAGTGTTACCAAAATCGGTGAGTGCAAACTCCCATGCATCTTCAGCCTTCGCAGCCAGCTCTGCCGATAATGCCGGATAGTAATCTCTCAGTATTTCTGACCCGAGGGCAAATGATGAAGCGTATTTACCTGCAACAGATGAAACACCAGTAGTTCTGTTCATATATTTTGCCAGGCCCTGTGATTTTCCTGTGACAAAATAAACCGGGCGGTATAATCCATTTTCATATGAAACCTGGTCTTCCGTGGGTATCCTGAAGCCCCGGTGATCACGGTCGTCCGCCAGCTGGTTAAACATCACCCCGCTGTCGGGATTCATTTTCACAAGCCAGTCGATACCCCATTTGGCCTCATCAAGGATATCAGGTATACCGTTGCTGCCTGGATCACCTGAAGCTCTGTATTTATCACCGTATATACCGGGATTCCTGGAATACGCAAAGAGCATCTGGTATACAGCATTTGCTGAAGTTGTTACATACTGAAGGTAATCACTGGCATCGTGCCAGCCACCTGTTGCATCGATTATTTCACCTGTCCTTGTCGGGTGATCAACAATAAAACCATCGTGAGTATGGCATGAGTCAGCATAATAAGGGTTGTAACCGCACCGCTGCTGTCGCATATAACGAAGTATATAATCGGCGGTCCCCTCATAAACATCCGGTGCTACCCTGAAGGGTTCCGATTTTATGTTATTCACTATTATGTAATAACCTCCCGGAGATTCAACCTGTGAGAAATCAAGACGGGCAGCCGATTTCATACCCCATTCTGCCCCACTGTATTCCTCTGCTTCACCCCTAAAAATCACCCTGTCGGTTATAGCTTCACACATAGTGAAATCCTTCACAGATACTGATTCAACAGATATAAAAACCGCTACTTTAACAGATACCGGGAGATATCCCAGTTGATTAATACGAATCCATGATTGACTGTATGATGGACTTGAAATAGAGGATAAGGTAAATAATAAGAATAGAATCTTTTTCATTTATCTACTATTAAATCTTAGTTTGTTTCTGGTTAGGCTTTAATTTTCCGTTGTGATATTCCTAATATGTCAGGTTCAGTTTCTTTCTCCTTTGTGTCACTTTATTTTATCCTTCGTGATACTTTGTGGTTTATAATTTTTTTTTACCGCGAAGGGACTCAAAGATGTTCTTATATAGTATCTATATCCTCAATATAATTTTTGAATCTCAGTACCCGGAAAATAATGCTCCAGTATTTCCCTATAGGCATATCCTTTTGCACCCATAACGGCAGCACCAATCTGGCAAAGTCCCACACCATGCCCCCATCCTGCACCATGCAGGATAAAGGTTGTTACTTCACCACTGCCTGTTTTCTCAACATAGAAGCATGAACTGTAGAGATGCGACTTCGATAGCGATTTGCGTATCTCGAGCTCCTTACCAATAATCATGGTTTTCTTTGTACCCTCTATCTGTAACCGTATTATTCTCCCTGATACACCTCTTTCAAGTGAAACAAGACCGGTTATAATACCGAAGTCTATCCCCGTTCGTTCTTTAACCAGGCTGCTCAGCTCCTTCTGAGTATATGTGACTTTCCACCTGAAAAAATCAACAGTCTCCTGGTCATAATCATTCAAAACCTGCGTTAACACCTCACTGTCGGTAGTATTGCAAAAAGCAGCAGGTTTGCCCGAGATCCATTTTATTGCTTCCTTCTCATCTGTAAGATCAATATTTTTATTTTCTGCTGCAGTCTCATTATCGGCAATGCCGCTCAAATAGGGATGATTTACAGGTTCCCATACACTCTCAAAGAGTTCTGTCATACCGCCGCAACATTTATAATATCTTGTATCACAGATGTCTCCATCGTATGTAAGCATTTCACCATAAGTGTTTTCTATCACCTTTGCGACTGCCGGTGAAGAGGCACGCGTAATACCCTGATATCTCTGACAGTGGTCATCGGCGCAGACATCAAAGTTCATATGGTCCTCCCTGTCATACCATTTTATAATCTCTTTTTCAGACACAAAATGGGTATCATATTTTTTCTCTTCCCCTTTTAATTTCCTGCTTTTTTGTATCTGGGCCAACAGCCAGCTTCTGGAAATTACCGCATGGGCTTTCAGGAATTCTTCAGATGCCGTGGCGCGCATCTCGGAAGAAATCACACTTGTAAGATAATCCTCAATTGAAAGGACATTGACTGCCGTTATCTTATTATCTTCCACTATAAACTTCAGACTTCCTTTAAAGACCTGATCTTCTTTGCGTTCCCAGTGAAAGTCAACTCCAATGATTACAGCATGTAGTAAAAAGGAAGATTCTTTTACATTTTCGGGAGTAAGCAAAAGAGGGCTTTCTGATTCGATGGTCTTCTCATCATAAATCAATAAAATCTTTCCGCCCGAATATCTTGCGGTACACTTTCCGGTTACTGAATTACCACTCATGTTGTTTCTGAAGTGACCATTAAGGGTAAAGCTGATCTCATCTCCCGAAAAGATCCCTACCTGTATTTCCGGAGTCTCTCTTTTCTCTGTCATACTAATTCTATTAAAAAGCCGGCTATTTCATTATCATTGAAACACACCTGGCTGAAGATATCCTCAAGATCGGTTCTGGTTATCTTTTCAAAGTCCTCTTCCCTTGGTGTTATCATTACGCCCCCCAGGTCGACTGCTGCCGGGCTTATCAGTAACTGGCTGTTCCCTTCAGCAAAAAATTGCGACGGACGGTGTTTCTTCCTGGGAATAATATGAATGGTCCAGCTTTCATCATAATAATCAGCCAGGATATTCAGCATTGGTTCGGTCCGGTCAGGCTGGACTTCAGAGAACATTTCAAGGAAATGGTTAAAGACGGGGACCAGCTTTTTTCTGTCATTACCTCTCAGTGTAATTATGCCGCGCTGGTAACCTTTCCATTGCCAGATTTCCACACCCTCTTTTGACGAGAACAATGTTGTAAGATTACCATCCTGAAAATCCTTCTCCAGCGGCATAAATCCACTGTTACCTGCCTGGAAATGAAAATGGTCGGGAGCTGAAGCACCGCATTGCGGCCCGTTATAGAAGATGATAAATGAAGGCAAAGCCTCAGCGAGTGCCAGCATAGTATCAAAATTATTCTTTATCCTCTGGTCGATGTGAAGCTCCGAGGGAATAGTTAGATGCCGTCTGAAAATGGGGAACGGATTGACAAGGATTGTCAGCCTCTCTTCGAAACTAACCCCTCTTTGCTCCGACGGCCTGTTTTTTTCACACAGGAAGCATGGCCTCTCCCCTATGGATTTTTCATCCACTTTTGCTGAGGAGGATCTTATCCTTCCGGGATTAAACTGAACAAATACCTTAAAATAACCGAAATCAAACTCCCTGCTCTTAACATTTTCAAGCTGCCTGTAGTTGAGCTTTGCCAGTTCCCATTCGCGGAGCTGGGTGGAGAAAAGACTGGATATTTTGCGAGAGTACATTGATTATTTCGTTCTTTAATTTTCTTACCCCCTTTTATTCATCTGTATCCTTGCTAAAAGCTCAATAGTCCTTAACCTGTCCTTATACAGGTTGTGGGCATTCATTTTATTCACATCGAGAGCAGCATCGGTATTACCCTCCCACCTGCGGCACAAATAGAGAGGTTCGTAGATCCTTCCTATCTGGTAATGACGGCTTATGGCAAGACCCACGGCATAATCCTCACCATAGCTGACATTAGGTACACCGATATTCCTGATGACCGGTGTATAAAAGGCCCTTGGAGCTCCTAATCCATTAATCCTCAGCGCATTATTTCTACCATTCTCAGGTGTCCATTCACTGTGATCGATCACTCCGGGAGGCAGATCATCAAGATCGAAGTTCACCATTTTATATGATCCAACAACCATAGCACACTGCTGGTCATAAAAGGCATCAATAATTCTGCTTATTACATTATTGTCGATATAGAGGTCATCACTGTCGAGCTGAACAGCAAATTTCCCGCATTTTTCGTGAAAGATGCCCTCATTCCAGCAGCCTCCGATAAAGAGATCTTTTCTTTCGGGAATGATGTGAACAAGCCTGTCATCCTTTTTTGCAAAAGCTTTTACCAGATCTGTAGTCCCATCCGTGGAATGGTTATCTATCACTATCAGGTTGAATTTGAATTTTGTCTCCTGGCTCAGAACCGATTTTATTGCATCGCTGATTGTCTTAACCCTGTTTTTTACCGGGATTATGACTGAAGCTTCATACTCAAAATTATCTGCATCAAAGCTTATAGACCTGAATTCCGGTTTCAGCCAGCCATTAATTCTCTTAAGGTGATCGGTACAAGCCTCTTCCATTTCAATCTGTACCCCCCTGTTCCCCGGGTCAACATAGTCGAACTGTTTCTCTCCTGATTTCCGGATATCGCTATCTGTTTCGGTGTACAGCATCTCGGGCAGATGCATAATGGAGTGGTGCTGTGATATCTTCAGTCTGAGGTCATATAATCCTGCAAACCTGTACTCCCGCTCCATCTTCTTGCAAGCATATTGAAATGCCGAATCTTTATATATTACCACCGATCCGAAATTAAAATCGTCACGCAGGCTCCCCTCCTGGTAGTCTATGACTGGATGATCGGAAAGCTGGTTGTTTTTGTTTTCAAAATAGTCGGAATAAACCATTCCTGCACCTGTATTTTCACAAACACTTATCATTCTCATAAGTGCATGTTTCCCGAGGTCTAACGGATGAGGCTTGCTGTAAATAAGGATATACTCAGTGTCGGACATCAGTGCCATTTTCTTCACAGCCGAAGTCGACGAAAACCCGGTACAAAACAAATAATCAACTTCAGGATCATTATAATCAACTGCTGTATCTTTTCCTGCTACGATTATTATCCTGGACACTATGCCTGAGCTTTTCAGTGATAAGACAGTTGACTCCAGCGACTTATTATCGGATAATTGTATAAAACAAGTGATTTTCCTGTCCATGATTTATATTTTAACGTTTTAGAAAATCCAGTATTTGTTTCATCAGCAGCTCTCTTTGCTTTTCGCTCAATATTGTCTCAAAGGGGAATCCAAGTATCAGTGTATTGTAGTCTCCTTTGAAAGCGACTCCTGCCGATGCATTGTTTTCAGCGTATCTGAATGAGCACACAGCCCCTTTACCAGCGGGTTCGATGGCATCCGGTGCTTCCACCTGGTATATTAAAGGCGAATAGAGTGTATTAAAAGTGTATTTACCGGTTAATTCAGGTTTTATATAATCAGTTGCATATACCTCTCCGCTCTTTACCGCATGACCGGTACGCGGGAGAAAATGAAGCGTCTGTTTAGCAAATTCTATCACTGCTGAATCGCCCGGGGAAAACTGGTCAGATCCAACGTAAGCCCCTGACATAAATATACTTGCGCCAGCCTGAGTCACCAACCTGATCCTGTCCATGAACTCCGGGGTATAAATCCGGAAATCTGTTCTTAAAGTATCATTAAAGAAAGGTGTGGATTTCTCTTCTCCAAAAATCAGGTCGATGATCCTGAACAGTGATACATCAGTTCCATCTGATGTAAAATACTCATCAGACACTGAAAAAAACGAGTGTCCGGCAGCCATTATGGCTTTACCATGTACATAAGCGTAGTCGAAGCTGTTACCCGGGATGACTTTGCCTTCCATGTCGGTATATGACGCTCCCCATCCGGGCGAGTCATCGTCCAGCCACGGATTCTGCCTGTTATAGTCATATTGATCGCCTATGGTTATAATGTCGCATATATACGGTACACCTCGGTCATCCCACCATGCCATACCTGCCATATCCTCTTTATCGAACCATGCAGGGCCTGAAATACGGTCAAACCCGTTTACAACAAGTACACTTCCGGCATTTTCAGTCTTTACTCCTGCTGACAGCATCTCGGAATCAAAGCTCTCTCCGCCATCATTAAGTGCAGTGACTTTAAAACTGTAAATGGAATCATAAGAGGGAAGCTCTATTTCAACTGAAGTATTTTCCACCACGAATCCATTATCGAAACCGTTATCCCCTCTCCTTGTATATATCTTATATCTGTCAGGTTTTGAGGTTGGTTCATCCGGTTCAGTTACCGGTTCCCATGAAAGACGTATTGTTTTTCCTGAAACCGGTGTTACTGCAAATCCTTTAACAGGCAGCGGTTGAACAACATACTCCCTGTTTTCGATATATGAGAGATATTTCAGAATGCCTTTATATACCGACCGGCAGACACTGAATCTGAACCGCGGATCGAGGTTATAGCGCATATCTGCAAGGTTCTGATGTGACAGCAGTTCGAGCAGCATGCCCGGAACATCAGGTCTGCGTGCTTCTGAATAGGGCCTGTCCCATAATCCTCTCCTGGTCCAGTCAGGATTATAATCCTTCCTGATATCAGCCACAATCTGTGTCTGGATAATATCAGCGAGGTCCCTGCTGGCCATCCTGGATGTACTGTCAGAAAATTTTCCACTATCGGCTGATGTATAGCATATTGCCAGAGTTCCGATTATTGAATCACCAGGTGTTATGCCGGCATCTGTATGAAATGCAAACGACATATCCAGGTCTAATCCCAGTCCCCCGGGTTGATCTTCAGTGTCAGGTTCAAAGGGATCGCCCTTGAGATAATTGACCCATAATCCTCTCGACTGGTAATCATCGTTGTAATCGTTCTTATAATTATTTGGAGTATAGACCAGTGTATCAGGCATCCCTGCATATTGAAGCCAGTACCTGGCAGCTTCAAGGAATCTCGGCTTACCGCTTAGCTTCCATGAAAAGTCTAAAGTATCAGTAGTATTTCCTTCCACTGCTTCAGAAATATTCTCATTCCGTGATTGCTGGTTCCTGATTATCTCCGCAGAGGGTTGTCTGGCAACATTCCCCATACCCCCTCCGAATCTGACTGCATCCAGGGCAAGCAAGTCATTGTTACTGTCATTGCCTTTAACTGTTACTGAGCCGGTAACGGTATTTTTGCCGGCATTGAAGTGGAAGGTACCGAGATAAACCCACGTTTCTCCTCCAATTGTCTGATCAACAATAAACTCCGTATTGCCGCCAGTGTGTTTTACAGTGTAGCTTACCCCGGTATTGTTGTCCTTAAGCAGTGGATAAGAGATATAAACAGCATAATAGCCTCTCTCAGGTATTTCAGGAAGATAAACAGCTGAATCGCCGGTTTTACGAAGAGAGGTTCCGTGTTTAAATGGATTATAGCCCGGGTAGAGGGTGTCGGTCAGTAAAAATCCTTTATCTATTTTCTCAAAAGAACTGTCGGGGGCCATTATAAACTCAGAATCTCCGGTTGATCTGTCATTATCAACAATCACCTCGCTCGTCTGTATGTCTCGTTCACGCGGAAGCCAGACTGATGCACCGGCATTCTCCAGCATTTTTGTAAGATAGGGCACAACATATCCCATTACCGAAATATCCTCAACGGTGCTGAACAGTTTTGCCCTCTGCCATTCCCAGCGGTCAAGGGTCATTTCAAAATAATATCCGTGACTGTGCCAGAGGGCAATAGAATTGCCATATAATCCCCTTGACGGATAAGTGCCGACATTTGTTCTTACCGCTATCTTCTTATCTTTTTTCAGAACAGGGAAACGTGCTGAATCAACACGAAGCTCCTGCCGGTAATAATTCGGAATCAGCTGGTCAATGGAATAGCTATTTGTAATAACATCAATCGTGTAGTCCCGGAATTTTTTCCCGAGAGGCTTCCTGAAAGACTCCATAAACAGATTATAACTATCCTCCCTGAAAGGGTAATATGACAATCCCGGAGCAAAATAAAGAGTTATTGTCTCACTCTCATTTACAACAGAGACAGAATCAATTGTTGGTTTCGTGATATGCTGCCACTGCAATAAAGGATTTTGCCACTTTTCGAGCCTGCTAATGACTTTACTTTTTAACTTGTTATCTTCCTGGGAATAGAGAGGTTGAAAAGTGATGAAGATCACAAATGTACTAAACAACAGGCGGTTAATTTTATTACTCTTCATCCTGAGATTTGTAAAGATTGAAATATAAGCATTATAAATCAAACTTATAAAGTTGTGAATTTACCTTACATCTTACAAATTTTCATTTATTTTTGTATCCTGACTCTTTTGATATAAACTAATTCTACTATTAACATATTCAAATACAACATCTTAGTATATCTTCAATATTATGATCCTGGTTGCTGACAGTGGTTCAACAAAAACTGAATGGAAAATTATAAGGGATGGGAATGCTGAAGAGTCTCATTTTTCTGCCGGCATAAATCCCTATTTTCTTCCTGTCGATGATATCTACGATCTTTTACAGAAAGAGCTTCAGGAATTTTCGGGACAGTCATTTGACAGGATATACTTTTACGGTACAGGCTGTAACAGTGAAGCTAAACACAATGTTGTAAAGGAAGCGATAAGCAGGTTTTTCAATTCAGGTGATATTTTCATAGGGACTGATCTGCTGGGGGCTGCACGTTCCCTGTGTCAGAATGATCCCGGGATTGCCTGTATCATGGGTACAGGTTCCAATTCATGTTATTATGACGGTACAATAATTGCAACGAATGTCTCTCCCCTTGGTTACATACTTGGTGATGAAGGTGGCGGTGCCGTATTAGGAAGAAAACTGGTTTCGGCTGTTCTGAAAAGACAGGTCCCGCAGGAGATCATTGATCTTTTCTTTGATGCCTACAGGATAACTCCTACCGAGATCCTGGAAAGTGTTTATATGAAACCTTTTCCCAATAGGTTCCTTGGCCAGTTTGCCAGGTTCATCTCAGTAAACATACATATTAAGGAATTGCAGGAAATAATTACTTCAAGTTTCAATGAATTCATAGAGAGAAATATACTTCAATATCCCGAATCAGTAACACTACCGGTTCATTTTACGGGAAGCATCTCATTTTATTTCAGGCCTTTTCTCGAGGAATTGCTGAAACAACATGATCTCAGGCAGGGAAAGATTACTTTATCACCTATGGCTGACCTGATCAATTATCATATAACCAATCTTGATCCTGTAAAATAATGGCAAAGCAGGAAAATACCGGGAAGCGGATTAGCATAACAGAATCATCTTCAAATTTTGATAATCTGGAAAAGATGACAGTAAAGAATATACTGTTGAACATCAATCAGGAAGATTCAAAAGTGCATAAAGCTGTCCGAAAGGTTATCCCTCATATTGAGAAGCTGGTAAAGATGATAATTCCCAGGATGAGAAAGGGAGGACGCATCTTTTATCTGGGTGCAGGTACCAGCGGAAGGCTTGGTGTTCTTGATGCATCGGAGATACCTCCCACCTTTGGCGTACCCGGCACAATGGTAATAGGCCTGATCGCAGGCGGAGAGACTGCTCTCCGTAATGCAGTTGAAGCCGCTGAGGATGATCCTGAAAAAGCATGGAAAGAGCTGGAGATCTTTAACATCAATAAAAATGATACTGTTATCGGTATCGCCGCCTCAGGCACAACACCATACGTAATTGGCGGCATAATGAAAGCACGGGAGAAAGGGATCCTGACAGGATGCATTACATGCAATCCGGCAAGCAGGCTGGCAAAAACGGCTGAAATACCTATAGTTGCTGTTGTGGGGCCGGAATTTGTTACGGGAAGCACAAGGCTCAAAGCCGGAACAGCACAGAAGATGATACTTAACATGATCACCACATCTGTAATGATCAAACTCGGCAGAGTAAAAGGGAATAAAATGGTAAATATGCAGCTGACAAACAGGAAGCTTGTTGAACGGGGAACAAGGATGATTGTTGAGGAACTGAATATCCAGAGAGAGGCTGCCCAAATCCTGCTTCTGAAATACGGCTCAGTAAAAAAAGCACTGGAATATTACAGGAAAAATTCCTCCTAGCCACCCGCAAAAACTTGTCATTCCAAGCATTAGCGAGGAATCTCAATAATTTTTTTCTGGATAGTAATAAAAAATATCAAGCAATGCATTATATATTAAAAATATACATATTATCCTTCATTTTAAGCCTGTTAGTTTCGGGGGTCAATTCGCAACCAACTGACCCTCCCTTTCTTAAATACCTGAACCATCCCTGGGTGGACTCAGTTTTAAATTCACTTTCATCAAAAGAACGTATCGGCCAGCTTATATGGATTGATGCTTATTCAAACCGTGATCTTGGTGAGGATGTAAAATTGAGTAACCTTATTAAAAAGATCAGCGCCGGAGGCGTTATTTTCTTCGAGGGCAATCCCGTGAAGCAGACTGAGATGCTTAATTACTTCCAGAGAAACTCAAAAGTACCACTGATAATTGCTGAAGACGGTGAATGGGGTCTTGGGATGAGGTTTGACGGGGTAACAGACTTCCCCTGGCAGATAACCCTTGGTGCCATAAGAAATGATTCGTTGATATATCAAATGGGTAAAGCAGTAGCCGGTCAGTTTAAAAGAGCCGGTGTACATATTAACCTCGCCCCGGTGGCCGATGTAAATAATAATCCTGAAAATCCTGTCATTAACTACAGGTCATTTGGAGAGGACCCTTATAATGTAAGCCGTAAAACCGTGATGTATATGACTGGCTTGCAGGATTATGGCATTATCTCGGCAGCAAAACATTTCCCGGGCCATGGTGATACTGAAACAGATTCACATATAGGCCTGCCCGTAATACAACAGACAAAAGCAAGAATTGATACAATTGAACTGACTCCATTCAGAGCTCTTATTGATGCAGGAGTGACATGTATCATGCCGGGACATTTAAACATACCGGCCTTAGACTCTGCTCCCGGAATTCCTGCAACTTATTCATCCGAAATACTTACCAGACTGCTAAGAGACGATCTGTCCTTTAAAGGATTGATCATATCGGATGCAATGAATATGGGAGGCGTAACTAATTATCAGGCTCCCGGAGGTGCAGGTTTAATGTCGTTGAAAGCAGGTATGGATGTTCTTGAATGTCTGGAGGATCCTGCAAAAGCAATTGATGAGATTACTGAAGGTATCAGGAAAGGTATTATTTCACAGGAGGCGATAGATGATAAATGCCGCAGGGTACTTGCCGTAAAATACCAGGCGGGATTGAGTCAAAGCAATTTCATTGATAAAGAGAACATTGAGGTTGAATTATCACCAGCTACGTCAGTTGCACTGATCAGAGAATTATATTCAAATGCCCTTACCCTTTTGAGAAATGAGAATAATATTCTGCCGATAAAAAACCTGGATAAGATCAAAATAGCCACGGTTGCTGTAAATAAAACAAAAACAACATTCTTTCAGTATAGAATCTCACAATACCGGCAGACGGATAATTTTTGTATTGATCCTGCAGATGACAAAGCTGCAAATGATCTGCTCAACAGGCTCTCTTCCTACGATATAGTAATAGCAGGGATATACGGAACAAATTATCGTGCCCGAAGCGGATTTGGCATAAAACCTGAGATGTCCGGATTTATCAGTAAACTGGTTGATAATCAAAGGACTATCGTCACATGGTTTGGGAACCCCTATGCTATCGACAGGGTCGGTGCCCTGAAAAATGCTGCTGGCCTTCTGCTGTCATACCAGGAAAACCGGTTCACAGAAGACCTGTCGGCACAGTTGATCTTTGGAGGTATAGGAGCACGAGGTGCTTTACCGGTTACTATTAACGATATGTGGCCCTATGATTTCGGAATATTAACCCCGGGAAATATAAGAATGCAGTACGGGCTACCTGAAAATGCAGGGATTTCATCAGCACTTCTTGAAAGGAAAATTGACTCAATAGTAAATATAGGGCTGAAAGCAAAAGCATATCCCGGTTGTGAAGTAATGATCGCAAGGAAAGGGACTGTAGTATTTCATAAAACATACGGATACCATAACTACGACAACAGGATAAGGGTAAAGGATGATGATCTTTATGACCTGGCTTCAGTAACAAAGGTCTCGGCAACACTTCCAGGATTAATGCATCTGGACAGTGAAGGGAAATTCTCTCCTGATGAAACCCTTGGAAGCTATTTGCCCTATTACAGACATTCAAACAAAAATGAGCTTCTTATGTCGGATATATTGTCTCATCAGGCCGGGTTGACATCATGGATCCCCTTCTGGAAAGAGACGGTAAAAAAAAACGGGGAGTTTAAAAGAAATATCTTTGATTACAGGTCGTCCAACAAATATCAACTTGAGGTTGCCCAGTGGCTCTTCGTAAACGATAATTACAGGAATAAGATATTTAAAGAGATAAAAAAATCGCCTCTCGGCGAAAAGAAATATCTCTATTCCGATCTTGCCTTTATAATTTCGCCGGATATAATTGAAAAGCTTACCGGTGAGAAATGGCATGATTATGTCACTGCAAATATCTATAACAAGTTAGGAGCCGGCGATATATGCTTTAATCCATGGACGAAATATCCTTTAAGCCGTATCGTACCCACAGAATATGACTCGTTATTCCGCAAGCAGCATCTGCACGGTACAGTTCATGATGAAGGAGCAGCAATGCTTGGAGGTATTTCGGGGCATGCGGGCCTATTTGCCACTGCCAATGATCTTATGAAGCTTATGGAGATGTATCGCCGTATGGGGACTTACGGCGGGGAACAGATAATAGCGAGAGAGGTGCTGGAACAATACACCAGGGTTCAGCATCCTGAAAATGATAACCGGCGCGGACTGGGATTTGACAAACCTCTTCTGGATAATGCTGAGCTGCCACAGGAGGAGGCGTATCCGGCAAAAAGTGCCTCACCTTCCAGCTTCGGACATTCGGGATATACCGGCACATTTGTCTGGATCGATCCGGAATATGAAATAACCTACGTCTTCCTTAGTAACAGGGTAAACCCCACGAGAAACAATAACCTGTTATCTGATCTCAGCATCAGGGGAAATATCCTTCAGACAGTCTATGATTCAATCAGGGAATAGCATTATTCAAAAGATCAACTTGTCCCTTTTCTATAATCTGCCTTTCTCAATAAATCGTTTTGACATCCTGTCTTCAGGATGTTTTTTCGAGAAATCAACCCAATATTTCGAGATCGTTGTTTTTATCTCTTTTCGGAGCAGCCAGAGACCTATCAGGTTTGGAACTGCCATAAAAGCGATTGTAATATATGAAAGCGACCAGATTATTGTTGTATCGGTGAACGAAGCAATGAAAAAGGCTATCACAAAAATGATCCTGTACCAGATTACAGATTTTGGTCCGACAAGGTAAGTTAATGCTCTGTCACCGTAATACGACCATGAAATTGCAGTTGAAAAGGCGAAAAGTAGCAATCCGATACTTACAATATATTTTCCCCAGTCGCCAAGTATACTGTGTCTGAAAGCTTCAGCTGTCAGGGGTGCGCTGTGTATAAGTGATTTACCGGTGACGGAAATGGAAGAGGAAGGTGGTTTCCATTGACCATCTGTAACATCTATCTCGCCGGTATAGAACTCTTTATTGTCATAGAATGTAAAGTCTTCAGCTAATGATCGTGCAGCTATAAGTGAAGCAGGTGTTATCATCTTTCCTTCAACTACATCAAGCTGGCCGTTAAAGAGAGGAAGTGCTTTACCCTTCCTGATAAAATCCTGTACCATCCGTTTATGCTCAGGAATATTCTCATCATAGACCTGGTTAAGAAATATCATATCGGCGCTCTGGAACTGGTTTTCAATTTTCTCATGCCACACGCCTGAAGAGAGAATAACTAATCCGGTAAGAGTACAAATAATAATAGTGTCAATGAACGGTTCAAGTATTGCCACCATACCTTCAGATACCGGTTCAGGTGCCCGTGCAGCTGAGTGTGCTATAGGCGCTGAACCCTGTCCCGCTTCATTTGAAAAGAGTCCGCGATTTACACCTCTGTTAATTGCAAAAGCTACAGATGCACCCATAAAGCCTCCAACAGCAGCAGTACCTGTAAAAACAGTAGAAAATATTGACAAAAAGGAAGGAATTATATTCTGATAGTTTGTACCTATAACAAGAAGAGCACCAATAAAATAAAAAACTGCCATTCCCGGAACAAGTTTTTCTGTCACTTTGGCGATCCTTTTAATTCCTCCGATGATAATTAGTGCAAGGATAACTGAAAGTACTGCACCTGTTATTATTTGTTTTAAACCAAATGTTGCAAAAATTGAATTTGAAATGCTGTTTATCTGTGGCAGGCTACCAGTTCCAAATGATGATAAAACAGTTGCCCCGGCAAAGAATGCACCAAGTGCAGCACCTGTTTTTATCACTTTACCCGATTTTGTTTTAATATTCAGTCTCTTCTTCATATAGTACATAGGTCCACCTGATACTGTACCGTCAGGAAGAATATCCCTGTATTTATGAGATATGGTAACCTCAACCATCTTTGTGCACATCCCGATGGCAGCTGTCACCAGCATCCAAAAGAGTGCTGCAGGTCCACCCAGGTGAATAGCTAGTGCAACTCCGGCAATATTTCCAGTTCCGACAGTACCCGACAAGGCAGTTGAAAGAGCCTGAAAATGAGATGTATCACCAACATCAAGATGATGATCGTATTTACCCTTTACAACATCAACTGCGTGCCTGAAGTACCTGAATTGCGGAAAACGTAAATAGAGTGTAAAAAAGATCCCTGTGCCCAGCAGGAGTATTACAAACCACGGATGCCCTCCAATGTAGCCATCGAGCATCACAAGAAAATCATTTATTTGTTGCATATATTGATTTTAGCAGATCAAAATGAACCTGTCCGGACAAATGTAATAATTAACAAATAAATTATCATAAAGTATTAAATTTGATATAATCAATTAACCCAATAAACGATGAAAAAGACCAAATCAATTATTTTTTTGTGCATATTGTTTTTATCAGTATTCGCTGCAAATGCACAACAAACGTTACCACTTGATCAATGGCATTATATACAGGTTGACAGTGCACGTGAAAAATGGGGCGACCTGGATGAACCCGAATGGTTGCGATATTTCGGTTTAGATGTATCTGATATTAATAAAGACGGGTATTTGGACATCGTTTCAGGTCGCTTTTTTTACCTGAATCCGGGTGGCGATATGATCAAAAACTGGCAACGAACCGATTTTGGCATGAACCTCGACGGATATCTGTTTGTAGATATCGACGGTGATGAATTTTCCGATGTCATCGCCCTTGCTCTTCCTCATGTTTATTGGCTCGAAACGGATAACTGGCGTGGAAGTTCGTGGACGATACGTATCATCGGTGAACTTCCAAAAACCGGACACATCAACAGCCAGGGCTTTCGTAAGGTGCAACTTATTGAAGGAGTTAAGAAGCAGATATTATTTGCTGTAGACGGTGGAATTCATGCCTGTACCATACCAGAAAACCCTTTCAGACCAGAAAACTGGCAATTCTTCAAAATTATACCTTCAGGTTCAGATGAAGGCATCGGTATTGGGGATATTGACGGTGATGGTGACATTGATATTGCTTGTGGTGACAACGAACCGGGGGGAAAAGAGGTGCCAACCCTTGTAAACTGGTATGAAAATCCAAGCTCGGTTTCAACGGTTTGGAAGAAACACCTTGTAGGTAAAACCGTTCAGGCCGCCGATCGATTTGAAATTGCCGACTTTAATGGAGACGGTATGAACGATATTGCGGTATCCGAAGAGATGTTCCCGGGTCTGGAACCCGATGCCAGCGTGTTTGTGTATTTTAACCCCGGTAACAGTCAGCTATCGGCATGGCCAAGAAAAACATTAATCACAACATGGTCGGTTAATAATCTGGATGTTGCTGATCTGGATCACGATGGTGATATGGATCTGGTATCCTGCGAGCACAAGGGGAAAGAATACCGCCGCCTGATTTTTGAAAACGACGGCAAAGGAAATTTCACCACACATTCGCCCGACAAAGGTCATGAAAGCCATCTTGGCACACAACTTTTCGACCTCGATAACGATGGTGATCTCGATATGGTCAGTATTGGTTGGGACATCTATAAATATTTGCATGTATGGCGGAACGATGCCATTAAAGAAGAAATTAAATGGAAACATTTGAGTACCAAAACCGGTGATATACCGCCTACCAACGGAGGTAACCAACAAACCTCCTGCCTGGCTGCCGACCTTGATAAGGATGGAACTGCAGAAATAGTTGTGACCGACAGAAGCGTGGTTCCATCGGTGATTATGTATAAATACACCAACGGGAACTTTGAAAAATCTATCATTGATGAAGATCCGCTGCGTATTGAAGCAGGCAATGCCTTTTTCGATATTGATAATGATGGTGATATGGATATCATTTTTGCAGGTGAGTCGCAGAGCAACCAGGTTTGGTGGTGGGAAAACCCATATCCTTCTAAAGAAAAGAAACCCTGGGTGCGACGAACCATAAAAAACAGCGGAAAAACCAAGCACCACGATTTACTTGTAGGTGATTTTGACGCGGATGGTAAAAACGATCTGGTTTTTTGGAACCAGGGAGGCAACCTTCTGGCAATAGCTCAGGTACCTGAAGATCCAAAGTCGGCGGAAGAATGGGATTGGAAGCCCATTTACACTTATTCTGACGATAGCGAAATGCAACCATTATACGGAATCGATAACATGCCTTCGTGGCGTGGAGGAAACGAGCATGAGGGACTCGATATAGCCGATATCGACTGCGATGGACTGCAGGATATTGTTGGGGGAGGTCTTTGGTTTAAATACAAGGGAGATGGCACTTTTGAAGCAAACATGGTCGATGCATCAAACACTTTTACCCGTTCGGCAGCAGGACAACTGATTGAAGGCGGACGTCCTGAAATAGTGCTCGCTCCAGGCGATGGAACTGGACCTCTTTGTATGTATCAGTGGGTTGAAAAATACGACGACTGGAATAAAAAATGGACCGGAACAGGTACCTGGGAGCGGTCAGTATTGATTGATACTTTATACGATGGGCATTCACTGGATATCGTTGATTTCAACGGCGACGGGCATATGGATATTTTTTCTGCCGAGATGAAACTGAATCCCGAGAATCCGGGTGCCATCAGGATTTTATTGGGCAATGGCAAAGGCAATTTTAAGGTACACATTGTACATGATAACATTGGTTCGCACGAGAGCAAGATTGTAGATATTGACGGAGATGGTAAATACGATATCGTAGCAAAACCATATAACTGGGACACTCCACGCTTGGATGTTTTCATGAATATCAGTTCAAAATAACGGTTATGAAAAAGTGGTCAATTAGTTTGTTGATAATGTGGTTATCCGTTTTGGGATTTTCTCAACCCAAGCCTGGCGATGTTTTTCGTGAATATACATGGGTAACTCCAAAACCCGGAGCAGATGAGGACTTTCTTCGTGTGATTGGTGACGGTAATTACGCTGAACCAACGAATAAAACCAGACAATTGTTTCCTGAAGGTTATATTCAGGACGGATGGATTGAATTGCCTTTTGATATTGACCTGAATGATGCCATAAAAGCAGAAGTGCAAATTGAAAAGGTACTTTGTCATGATGATTCAAAAGGTCTGACAATAAGAGTAAACGACAGCGACTGGAAATCTTTTCCGGAAAGCGACAATATCCCTTATCCGCAGTGGGAATACTTACATCACTTTTATCCCATAGTTAAATTAGAACTTTCAGATCTCAGTCAGGGGAAGGGAAATCGATTCCGTTTTACCATCGATCAGCATCAACGCTGGGGCATGCCCCAAAACCTGATCTACGGAGTAATATTCAGGGTGTATTATGATCCTTCCACCATCCAACCGAAAGCTGTAGTCGCTTCGGTAAGAAATGGCGATCGTTGCGGAGAACAAGTTCCTCTGGCGATCCAATCGAATCAGTTAGATGAAATCACAAGGGTAGATTATCTGGGACATTACGAGGATGTTAATTATGAGGGCGATGGCATATATATACAGTGGCATTACAATTATTATCGGGGAAACCTGATACACAATTTGGCCACTTCCACCGAAAAGCCGTTTAATGCTACATGGAATACTGAGTGGGTACCCGATCAACCGAACGGATTTAGTCTGGCAGCACGGATAACATACAATAACGGGTTGATTTACTTTACCCAACCAATAAAAGATCTGGCACTGGATCGTGCATATCATGTCCGTTTGTACAAACCGCATAACTATCCCAGACGCTGGGTAACACGCGAAGGCGAATTTATCACTGCCTTCGATTTGGGGATGAACCCTGAAAGGGTTGAGAAATTTCAACTTGCTTTTACAAGCTGGAGTCCCGGTTATTTAAACGGAATTTATGTTAACGACTACAATGTGATTGTGAACGAAGGTTGCTACTATTGTTATTATTTTAGCCGGATTACCATTAACGAAGGCTACAAACTAAATTGGAGCAACTCTATTAAAACCGGTAAAACACCTTTGAAATTGGGTAATATGGTACATGGCACCGAAATTCAATACCCTGGGATACAGGTATTGGTAAGGTATCGCCTTGAATAACCTGCGATAGAATTCTATTTCGGCATGAATATTAAAACCATCATTTTATTACTCATACACGCTAAAAAAAAGTGCCCAGAACAAGACTCGAACTTGCACACCGTAACCGGCACCAGCCCCTCAAGCTGGCGTGTCTACCAATTTCACCATCTGGGCGACGAAAGGTATAGTGCCCAGAACAGGACTCGAACCTGCACATCATTGCTGACACTAGTCCCTGAAACTAGCGCGTCTACCAATTTCGCCATCTGGGCTTTTTATAGCGGGGCAAAATTAACAAAATTTTCTAAAAATAATCCATTCAAAATATATCATATTAAGGAAAAGTATATTTTTGCTCCCTGATTGTTATCAGATGTATAAGCATATTATAAAATCGCTCTGGCTCATCATGCATCCTTATTAAGGTCCGCATCATAATTATATGAGTTTTTTTGATGCTGAGACCTGCCGGATGTGCAGGTTTTTTTATTAAACAGGAAAAATGGACATTATAAAAATAATGAAATTCGGAGGGACTTCTGTAGGAAATCCCGACAGATTAAGGGCGCTTATCCCGTTAATAACCGATAAGGACAGGAAGATAGTTGTACTTTCCGCAATGTCAGGAACTACAAACAGCCTTGTTGAGATCACCGATTTGCTTTATACAGGCAATGTCAATGAGGCTTCTGCAAAAATTGAGGCTCTGAGGGCAGCATACCACCAGATTGTTCATGACCTGTATGCTACTGATCCTTTCCGCAAAACCGGTCATGAGCTCATTGATTCGCATTTTGATTACATTAATAATTTCACGCTGAGGGTTTTTACCAAACTACAGGAAAAAGCTATCATTGCACAGGGTGAAATTATCTCTACATCGCTATTTCACCAGCTGCTCCTGGAAAGAGAGATAAAGTCAGTACTTCTGTCAGCCTTGAATTTCATGCGTATCGATAAGGACGGTGAGCCAGACTATTTCTACATTAATGAAAACTTAAACAGGGAGCTGCGGAAACATAAATCAGTAAATATAATTATTACACAGGGCTTCATCTGCCGTAATGTTTACGGCGATATTGATAACCTGAAACGCGGAGGCAGTGATTATTCGGCATCAATAATCGGCACAGCTCTTAAAGTGAAGGAGATACAAATTTGGACAGATATCAGCGGGTTTCATAATAACGACCCGCGGTATGTTGAGAATACAAAGGTAATCCGTGAATTATCCTTTGATGAAGCTGCCGAACTGGCATATTTCGGGGCTAAAATACTGCATCCGGCAAGTGTTAACCCTGCAAGGGAGAAAAATATTCCTGTCAGGTTAAAGAATACAATGGAACCTGATGATGAGGGCACCCTGATAACATCAACAAGCAAACTCGCCGATTACAAGGCAGTTGCTGCAAAAGACGGGATATCAGTGCTGAGGATAAGATCGGACAGGATGCTGATGGCATACGGCTTCCTTAGGAAAGTTTTTGAAATTTTTGAAGCCTACAGGACTCCTATCGATATGATCACAACATCCGAGGTTGCAGTTTCACTGACAATCGATAATCCCCGGTATCTCGATGAGATTGCCCGTGACCTCAGGGAACTGGGATCTGTTGAAGTAGAAAGAAACCAGACAATTATTTGCGTGGTAGGTGATTTCAGGACAGAACGGGTAGGCTCGGCACCTGAAATATTCCAGGCACTCGATACCATCCCTCTTAAGATGATCTCTTATGGAGGAAGTCCAAACAGCCTCTCTTTACTGGTTGACACATCAAATAAAACCGAAGCCCTGAGACTTTTAAATACACATCTTTTCAAATTGGAACATGTTCGAAAATAAAACGATAGAAAAATTCCGGGATCTGCCCACTCCTTTTTATTATTATGATCTCGATGTACTCAGTGCAACACTCAATACTTTGAAAAATGAGTCAATAAACTCGGGGTACAAAATACATTACGCGGTAAAAGCCAATTCAAATCCAAGAATACTGAAGATTATTTCATCAAATGGATTCGGAGCCGATTGTGTAAGCTGGAATGAAATTGCTGCAGCTATAGAGGCAGGTTTCAATCCCGGTGAAATAGTATTTGCAGGTGTCGGCAAAACAGACAAAGAAATAGAAGCGGCTATCGGGGCCGATATTTTCTGCTTTAACTGTGAATCATTGCAAGAGATTGAAGTGATAAACCATCTTGCTTCACTACAAAACAAAACAGTTGACATTGCACTGAGGATCAATCCAATAATTGAAGCCCATACTCATAAGTATATAACCACCGGCATTGAAGCAAGTAAGTTCGGGATACATACATGGGCACTCGATGATATCCTTAGTAAATTACGCGAAATGCACAATGTAAACCTTACAGGCATGCATTTTCATATTGGTTCACAGATAACCAGGATGTCAGTCTTTCAAAGCCTCTGTGCACATATCAACGAATTGCAGGATTGGTTTGCATCCCGCAATGTTTACCTGAAAGTTATCAATGTCGGAGGCGGGCTGGGTATTGATTATGAAGATCCTGATAAAGATCCGCGGTTTGCCGAGTATTTCAATCTTATCAATGAATTCGTAGACCTGAAGCCCGGGCAGGAAATACATCTGGAGCCCGGAAGATCGGTTGTCGGACAATGTGGAAGTCTGATTTCCAGGGTGTTATACATAAAAAACGGTAGTAACACACAATTTGTCATCATAGATGCGGGAATGACCGACCTCATTCGTCCTGCACTCTATCAGGCACATCATAAAATTGAAAATCTCACATCCAAAGGGCATTTATACAGGTATGATGTTGTTGGACCCGTATGTGAATCGTCCGATACATTTGCAAAATTCATCGAACTCCCGGAAGCAAAGAGAGGAGATATATTTGCGATAAGGTCGGCTGGAGCATACGGCGAAGTAATGGCATCACGATATAATATGAGAGACCTGCCACGGATTGTTTTTTCGGATGAGATATGACCCCCGGCCCCGCTGAAGCGAGTCCACCCCTAAAGGGGGTCTAATTTATATCAAATTTTTAAATACAGCTACAGTATTAGCCCCCCCCTTGGGGGAGACTTTTCTTTATACACATTTATTATATATCATCAATTATAACATTATAATCATCCTTTGTTATTTT
>Ga0315534_1000715_pt1 | contig 23373 bp, 26 predicted proteins | sample SalMarSW160240MG_FD_203094 | JGI IMG/M metagenome (GOLD analysis project Ga0315534, IMG submission 203094) | Salt marsh sediment microbial communities from the Plum Island Ecosystem LTER, Massachusetts, United States - Salt Marsh Sediment SW1602-40 ...
ATTTGAGTTAATTTCCTTAAATGTTTCTTTTTTGATCAAATTTAATTAATCAAATAAAATATTGTCTTTTATATATTTAAAGATTTTGATTAATTCGTAATTTTCTAAAGAAAAAAAGGTTAAAAATTTCACGACAAAATTCAAATCATATTAATTGAATCATCTCGTGCAATATAGAGTTCTTTTACCAGTTTGTCGAATCTATTAAAATTTAATTTCAAATGATATATAAAATGGGAAATTTTTAGCCGATATAGAAATGTGGAAATAATTTTAAAAGATTTCAAAAAATAAATTAAAATGTGAATCGCTGCCTTGTGAATTTTTCCGTCATAGGAAACTTAAAAAAATCAAATTTATACTTATTCTTTTCTGTTGAGAGGAAGAAGTTTTTACGAAGCTAGTTGAATTAATTAATTCCAAACAATTTGTTCATATTTACTCTTATTGTACTCAATTGATTCACCTTTTAGTGGAAAGTAAGTAAATAGTTTCCCAGAATACTTGCATTCCAGAGCGTAAATTTGCTCTTTAGACACTATATGACCAAGCGTTATCATTTCTCTTTCAAATACGGTAATATAGTTCGTTAAGAGAGATATGAGTAAGTGAGGATTGGACGATGCTGCTAACCACTCTATTTTGTGACCCGATACTTGACAAATAATCAAAACATCATTCCCTGTGACTAAATTAGTTCTATAAAACTAACTTATTTTGTTGTTTTGATCTTTAACAATGCCCTTCTAAATAGAAATGTTTCTTTCTTGTTCTCCCAAAATATTCTCAATACAATTGAAGGCATATTAAAAAAAAAGAAAAAAAAGAGTATTAATTATGAAACTAATTTATATGTTTTTTTAGAAGTATTTAATAGCGAGTAAAATGTCGTCTCGGGTTATTTTCTTTCTTTTACCATGTTTCGTGAGTGTTAACGCAGATTTTGTAATTTTTACTGCGGACGCACTCATCCAATCTACTAATTCATCGACAGCATCTCGAGCAACGATTACAGCGCCGTTATGTTTCATTAATCTTCTAATTGGACTCCAACTAATATATTCAGCCATTGTTTATTCAATCCTCCACTTTTTAATTATTTGAGTTAATTTCCTTAAATGTTTCTTTTTTGATCAATTTTAATTAATCAAATAAATTATGTTCTTTTATATATTTAAAGATTTTGATTAATTCGTAATTTTCTAAAGAAAAAAAGGTTAAAAATTTCACGACAAAATTCAAATCATATTAATTGAATCATCTCGTGCAATATAGATTTCTTTTACCAGTTTGTCGATTCTATTAAAATTTACTTTCAAATAGTATATAAAATTGGTATAAATTAGCTGATATAGAAATATGGAAATAATATTAAAAGATTTCAAAAAATAAGTTAAAATGTGAATCACCGTATAATGAAGTTTTCAGTCATAGTAAACTTAAAAAAATCAAATTTATACTTATTCTTTTCTGTTGAGAGGAAGAAGTTTTTACGAAGTTATTTGAATTAATTAATTCCAAACAATTTGCTCATATTTACATTTATTACACTCAATAGATTCGCCTTTGAGGGGAAAATAGGTTAAAATATTCCCACAATATTTGCATTCCAGAGTATAAATTTGTTCTTCAGATTCTATTTGACCAAATATTATCATATCTTTTTCAAACTCGGTGATAAATTTTGTTAAGAGAGAAATGAGTAAGTGGGGATTGGACGAGGCTGCTAACCACTCTATTTTGCGATCTAGTACTTGACAAATAATCAAAACATCGTTTCCTGAGACTAAATCAGTTCCGTAAAACCAACTAATTTTGTTGTCTTGATCTTTAACAATTAACTGGAAGTTATTACTTTCAACAATTTTATTTATTTGCTCAAAAAAATTATTTTCATCAAAGAGATTGTCAATACCAATTCCGATGCTTTTAATTGCTTTTTTTATCCAAGGCTTTTCAAGAAATTGTTTAATTTCTGATGAGGGTATTATTTTTCTTTCTATACTAAATGGATCAAACTGAATTAGGATGATATCAGTATCAATTGCCCTTACGAAATCAGCGTTGTTAATAAAAGTAACAAAGGATCTAATTGTACCTTTTTCTTCTAAGAAAAGGGGGCATAGATATAGGTTTATCTGTTTCTTGGAATTTTTATCTAGGTTTTCAAATTCCATAACGACTTGTTGTTGTTCAAATTCTTTTTGATCGCTATTACTTTCATCTTCTTCAGATTCTAACGATTCTAGGATCAAAGTTGGTGGAGTGCTCCTACATAATTTAAAAAAGCTTGGAAATTTAATTCTAATTTTAACCTCTGTAATAGGATCGGCGCTCTGATTCGTTATTAGTAAAGAATAAAGGTAATTTCCACCAAATGGGACTAATTTATAGACCATTTTTATTTTGTCTTCTTGATCCACATATTCCAACGGTTCAGGTTCAAATGGTTTTGACTCTTTTCCTGTAGTTTCATTAAATAGCATTAATTCATGGATATCTTCTTGACTTTTATCTTTATTTTTCCTTTCCATGAATCATTCGCCGGTTTCTTAATAAAAAGATTATATTCGATTGTATAAAAAATATAAAACTATTTAGATTAATAATTTTATTTGACCTAGTTTTTTTTATAGACGATTCCTATTATATATAACCAGTATGAATAAATTGAGCGAATTAGACCCATTATTTGCAAGTCCCACTATTAAACCAACATTCGATTATGTGCATATTATACTGTCATTATATCTTTTTGGTGAGAATACAGAAGGGATTGGTAGGTATCGACTTCAAAAAGAATTACAAATCGGAGCTGGAACTGTAAAATCATTATTTAATAAATTGAAAAATGTTACCAATTTTATAATTGTTCCAAGCGAAGGAGAAACGAATGTTGGTGAATTACAGAGGAGAGGACATGTTTTAACTCAAAAAGGTTTTGAATTTTTAGCAAAAGTAAAAAGGAAGATTCCTTTATTGAAGAAAGCAGATTTGGAGTATTTACAAGATATTATAATTAAACAAGAAGATGTTAATTCGTATTTCTGTTTAGTCAAAAAAGCCTCTACGAAGTTAAGTGATGGAATAGATCAAAGAGATGCTGCTATAAAAGTTAACGGCTCTGGTGCTACCTGTCTAGTTTATGATGGTGTTAACCTGTTTTTTCCCACAAAAACAGAATTTAAAGATGATAAAGATAATATCAAAATTAATCCTAAAACATTGAATTATTTTAAGTTGGAAATTGAAGATGCTAATGCTAAAATTGAAAAAGATGATGTAATTATAATAGGTTCGGGAGGTAACCATCAAAAGGCACGATTAGCTACTTTGAACGCTGCTTTAACTTTATTCTGATTTTATATATGGAGTTAAATATGAGATTTGAGAAAGATATTGTTTTTAATATTAGTAACAATATAGTTGAAAAAATCAATAACTGTATTAAATTAGCATCCCCTAACGAAGCTAGCGGTTTTATCCTAGGATATATTCAAGAAGTTAATAATAATAACCGTGATTTTAATTACAACTACTACAGTGTTTCTTTTCATTGTATGGAATCCAACAAAGGAAGCACTGTATCATTTTTATTAGATAATGATCAGAAAATTTTAGAGCTTTCAGAACATTTAATGAAAAATGAAAACCTGAAATTGATAGCAATTCTTCACTCTCATCCAACTGGAACAACTCCTAGTAGCACAGATAAACGTAACATGAAATATTACCATAATAGCGGTTTAAAGAAATTTACACACTTAATTTGGATCATTGTAGATTCCCGGAACAATGATATGAATGGGTTTATTTATTTGAGTAATAAGCTTACACAAATAAAACTTATTTTGAGTAATTATAGAAATTTATCATAATAAACACCAATCTGTCAATTTCTACTTTAATATTGTTATAAACTTACTCACGTACTATTGATAAGTATTATTTAGAAAAAGCTAGATTTGAATTATTGTTCTTTGATAGTGTTTTACAGTTTATTGAACTTGTTTAAAACCAGTTTTATCAATCGTACATATTTGAAGGTTGAATCCGGATGCAGCATCTCTTTCTCGAGAACTTGATATTGCTGTTTCTATCAAGCTTATTCCTGCTGTTTTAGTTAATTTTGGTTTCCAATCGGCTTCTAACACTCCTAATGAAAATGGAGATCCTGAACCAAACGAAATGAATTTATCTTCTTCATATAGTGTCCCTAATAAATCAACACCATAAAGAATTCCGTTATTAGTTTTGTGTGAGAAACCTCCTACGATCATCATACACATGAAGTATGATCTTCCGCTAAATAAAATATTCCTTGTCATGCTTGCAATATACTGTGGATCTGGTACTTTATCTTCCTCTACTAGTTTTAATCTTGATAGAGCTTGTAGTTGATTAATAACATATTGGCAATCTGCAACTCCACCACTAATAGTGGCCGCTGTATAGTCATTTATTTTAAATAATTTTTGAGCTTCTTTGGTGGCTACAGTGTATCCCGCAGTAGCTTGAGATTCGGTACCGATTACAACACCATCCTTTACAATGATCCCTACTGTGGTTGTACTCGATTTAATTATATTTTTTATAGAATCTTCATCTAAGTATGGATAATTAGATTTGTTCTCCATCATTTTTAACCAATCTACAAATGTTCTAAAATTAGTATATGATTTTTAATTATTATATTAAATAAATTAATTTTACCTATTTCTATTTTACTTTTAAAAATTATAAACTTCTAAACGAAAAAATTTTAAAGATATAGATAATTATCGATTATATCATATTCGATTCGATGAGTGTCCTTTAATCATGGCAAGAAGTCAAGCAAGAAGCAAACGAAAGTATACTGGAAAAAAATATAAGTATTTCCATAAGAAAAGGAAAAGAGAACTAGAGCGACCTTCCATCGAAACTCAGATAGGGCAGGAAAAGAAAAAGAAACAGCGTACTTTAGGAGGAAATTACAAACTTAAGTTATTCTCCTCAACTTTCATTAATGTCACTGATCTTACGACCAATAAAACCTCCAAAGTTAAGATTTTAAAATTCGAAAGTAATGCTGCTTCTAAGGATTTAAATCGTCGCCATATTCTTACTAAGGGTGCTGTAGTTGAAACCGAATTAGGTAAAGCAACAATATCTAGTCGTCCAGGTCAACACGGAATTTTAAATGGTATCTTAATTAGTGAATAATCTTCTTTTTTATCTAGTGATATATACAGAAGATTAATCTGAATAATCAGTACTAATTAAGATTTCAGATGTTTTTAATTGATATCAAGCAGCTTATTCTTGTATTTTGATATTCTTTATATTCGCTTTCTTACCTTCTAAAATTTCAGTGTTCTTACTTTGACAGTGTTTGCATTGAAATAATTGTAAACCGGTTAAGTATGATTCTTCGCTTAAAGTGACGGATGAATTTTTTCCGCAATCTCGGCATTTTATTTTACCAGGAAGCAGTTCGATTACTAATTCTGCGCCTTCAGCAATAGAACCAGTTGTCGCCATTTCAAATGAACGTTTGAGAAGGTCTGGCACTATTAATGTCAATTCGCCAATCTCAAGGTGAACTTCTGAAATCTTCTTGGCGTTATGTTTTATAGCTGTAGCTTCTGCAATTTTAAATATATTGTAGGCAAACGAGAATTCATGCATAATAGCATATTTATTTTTTTGTTTGAATTTTTTTTATTTCTTTAGCAACATCTATTAAAACTTTAGATTTCTTCGCACCCTTCGTGTCTATAGATATTCTACCAGGATCGTCCCACCAAGTTTTAGGATATTGATAACCTTTCTCGTAATGGGCTTCATAACCTAAGCGTTTTGCAGCGTTAAAAATATCATTTGTATTTATTTTTTCTATTGCATACTTCTTCGGTATGCGCCTTCCCTTTGATCTACTCCTTTTTGCTTCAAAATATTGAGGCCAAAAAATGATAAAAGGTTTTCTGGAGCGCATAATTCAACACAAGAACGATTTAATTTAATAAAATTATAAGAATAAAAAACCTCTAAAGAATTTAAAAATTATTGCTTTTAAAAAAAGGGATAATTAAACATAAATATAATTTGTGATTTTTAACTATACTAAATTCATACAAATTTATTTGATAATGTAAATGTATGATTTTTATTACGAAAGAGGATACCAAAATGAATTTAAGAGAATTAGTCAATAATCAAGCTAAAAAATACAAAGATAAAACTTTTATTTATTGGGAAGATATTACCATTTCATACTCCCAAATAGATGAATTAACTAATAAAGTAGCAAATTTTCTTTATGATCTTGGAATAAGAAAAGGAGATAAAGTTAGCGTTTATCTACCAAACATGCTCGAGTATGTCTATCTCTACTTAGGAATTCCTAAAATTGGTGCAGTAACTGGACCTGTAAACGCATTGTTTAAAGCGCGGGAAGTTAAATATGTAGTGGATCATTCAGAAGCTAAAATAATCGTTACGATCCCTAAATTTATGGAAATTATTAAGGAGATAAAAGATGAACTTCCTAATTTGGAACATGTTATTGTTATTGGAGACAAAGTTGAAGGAACATTGAATTTCTGGGAACTTATGGATAAATCGTCAAGTAACCCCCCACCAGAATTATCAATTAATGAAAAAGAGGACTCAGCTGCAATACTTTATACATCAGGAACTACAGGATTCCCTAAGGGAGTGCTACAGACCCATTTCAACATTCGAAGAGATGCGGAAATGATCAAAGATTTCCTGAAAGCTCAAGAAAACTTTAGATTCATGCTAATTTTACCGTTATTTCATGTTAACGCTCAGATAGTCACAGTTATGGCTCCCTTTACAATAGGTGCCAGTTGTATTTTAACTCCAGGATTTTCTGCCCAAACACACTGGGAAACAGTAGCAAAATACAAAGCTTCAACCTTCAGTGCGGTTCCGACTATACTTTCAATCCTTCTTAAAATGCCTCACGAAAATTTGGATCTTTCTTCCCTAAAATTCGTAATTTGTGGAGCTGCACCTTTGCCAGTCGAAGTATTCAGGGAATTTGAAGACACATTTAAATGTAGGATTATTGAGGGTTACGGTCTTACAGAAGGTACGTGTGCATCTTCAGTTAATCCGATACCCACAGATACAGAAGATAGGCGAAAAATTGGAAGTATAGGTATACCTTTACCAGGTAATGAAATGAAAATTGTAGACAGTGATGGCAATGATCTTCCTCCAAACTCAAAAGGTGAAATTCTTGTTAAGGGCGATAATGTAATGAAAGAGTACTTCAAAAATCCAGAAGCGAACGCTGACACTCTTAAAGATAGCTGGTTGTATACTGGTGATATTGGCCATATGGACGAAGATGGATTTTTCTACATAACCGATCGCAAAAAAGATATGATAATTCGAGGTGGAGAAAACATCTATCCAAGAGAAATCGAAGAAATACTTTATTCACACCCAGCAGTCTCTTTGGCGACAGTTATAGGAGTACGAGACGATATTTATGGAGAACTTCCCAAAGCTTTCGTCGTTTTAAAAGAAGGAAAATCCGTGACTACCGAAGAAATTTTAAAGTTTTGTAAAGAAAATCTAGCAGATTTTAAAGTCCCAAAATATGTCGAATTTCGAGATGATTTGCTTAAAACCCCTACTGGTAAAATAATGAAGCAACCACTTCGCGACGAAGAAAATGCTCCAAGAGATTAAAAATTTATTTTTTATTTAATTTATAGATTTGTTATAATTCTTATAGTATAGTTGCCTTTAATAACTTCGGAGATCATTAAAAATAAATAGAATTTATGATTTTAATTTATAAAAATGTTAGTTGGACTATTTTTTCTGTGTAAAGTATAAGGAGTACTTCCTTTTTTTAGAAGGGAGGGTGGTCTAGCTTGGTATGATACAGTAAAACGTTAAGTTTTACCGCTTAAGACTTGGCTGGGGGCCAAGTGGCCGGGGGTTCGAATCCCTCCCCTCCCATTCAAATTTAAGTGAAAAGAAACACATTTTAAGATTTTTACCGTTTTTATTTACCAAATTTAAATTCACACATAAATTAAAAATATTAAATACTTAAGAGGAATATTCTATAAATTTTTAAGGAGAAATAGTCTATTTTTTATTTAATTAGCATTTGAATTTTGGTGTGTCAATATGAGTAAACTTCAAGAAACCGATGTAGTAATGCGTATAACGGCAATTGCGAGTGGTATTATAGTTTTAATAGAAGCAGTTTTAAAAATAATAGGTGTTGCATTAGCACCATGGGGATGGGGGGCAATTGGAGGTGTTATTGCTCTTATCTTAGCTGTTCTTGTGATCTTACTAGGTATTAGGCCAATTCATTACACTCCCGTTTTTTTGGGAATTCTCGGAGTAGGCGTTATCTTCTTTGGCGTATTGATAGGCGGTATCATAATTATTGTAGCTACTCTCCTTGGAGCAATAACCTAATTTTTTTTTTTATATTTATAAATAATGCTAAAAATGATACTTTGGTTTCTGGAAGAATTAGCCATTTAGCTATCGATTTATCGCAAAGGGACCGATATTTAAAAAGGAAAAAAAACATCCTAAAATTGAAATTTTTGAATAAAGATAGTCGATGCATTTAAATAGTATGATTCGTATGATCATATTAACATGATCATATTAATATGATCATTTCAATATGAATTCTAAAAAGTGATTAAAATAACTGAATTTTCTGGTAAAAAAGGAAAATACTTTTTTGGCTCAGTAAAGCTTGGTGAACGAGGTCAAATTGTTATTCCCCTTAAAGCAAGAGAAATCTTTGGAATCGAAGCTAAAGATGAGGTATATATTTTTGGGGATTTAAATAAAGGCTTGGGTTTAACAAAAAGTCTGGAAATTGATAGAAAAGAACTAGAAAAACATGAAAGTTATTTAGGTGCTGCTAAAGTCGGTGAAAGAGGACAGATTGTTATTCCCCAAGATGCTCGAGAGATTTTCAAAATAAACTCTGGAGATTTAATCCTCGTATTTGGAGATATTGAAAAAGGCCTTGGCTTACTGAAAGCAACTAAATTGAAAAATTTTGCCCTAAAATTATTTCAAGCATTTGGAGGAGGTTTTGGGGATATTGAAGAAATTAATGGAAGTGATTTTAATGAAGAAGAATAAAAAACAATCAAATATTGATTTTAGGTTTATGGCATTTTTCTTTAACATTCGTGATAAATTCCACCCCCCTATAGAAAAAATTAGAAAAGCTAATGTTAAACAAGGAGAAATAGTTTTAGATTATGGGTGTGGATCAGGAAGTTATACAATAGCTGCTCTTGAGAAGATAGGACCAAATGGGAAAGTTATTGCTGTAGATATTCATCCATTAGCATTGAAAAAGGTTAGAAAAAGAGGAGAAAAAAGGGGTTATACTAATATTGAAACAATTCAAACAGATTGTGCTACTGGATTAGATGATGGAGTTATTGACAAGATAATTTGTTTTGATGTATTTCATGCCATCCCTAATAAAAATGATATATTAAAAGAATTTCATAGAGTTTTAAAACCAAACTCAATACTTTCCTTTGATGATCATCATATGAATGAACATGAGATTATAGATTTCATTACTTCTAAAGGACTATTCAAATTGGCTGAAAAGAAGGATGAACAATATAATTTTATTAAAATCTAGATGCAAATTATATGAGAACATCATAGGGTTCGGGATTTTTACTGCGAGAAAATAATTTTTTTTTTAATCCTATTTTTTTATTGTTAAAAATTAAAACAATCTTTTTTTGACAGTTTAAAAAACAATTTTCTTATACATATTAGAATTCCTAATTTTTAAAATTAATAAATGATTTCATAAATTCAAATTTGAAATTAATATTAAAAGAGATTTAGCGAATGTTACTATTACATAGACCAGAAGCCACTGAAATGGCTTTAGCGCTTCTTAGGAGTGGAGAGGTGTTTAATCTTTATGTCATCTTCATGCTTGTTGTAGTGCTCTATATATATTTCTCTGAGTTTCAAAAGAAGAATTTTAAAGCGATTGTAGCTGGATTAACATTATACGGGATTCATTGGTTTGTAGAAATTATTAATTCTATAATTCAGTTTCTTTCTGGTCATGCGTTATGGACTGTCCCTAAAGGTACGGCGTATTTGATACTAGTAGGAGTAGGAATTGAATTAAGTTTAATGTTTGCAATAGTTGGCATTGTTCAGAGTAAATTACTACCTGATGATCCAAAAGAAAAAATGTTTTCTATTGGAAGATTTGATATTCCTCAACCACTCGCAATAGGTATCGGTAATGCTTTTTTAGCTTCTGTTATTGAAATCTTTTTAATTTTCACTGACTCATTTGTGTGGGTATGGGAGTGGTGGAACGCCATTACGGTATTCATATTCGTCTATATTCCATTCTTTGTCGTGTCCGCTTATTCGTATTACTGGGAACCTAAAAGACAGCGAAATGTAATCCTTATAATGATCCTGATAGATGTTTCAATGATAGTCATTTTTGGATATATTTTGGGTTGGATTTAAGCAATTTTTTTTTTTAATATTTTATCACTACTTACTAGAAAAATACTCTCTTTGTTCACTGTTTCACTAACTAATTGTATATCTAAATTGATTTTTTATAATGAATATTTTTAAATTTTAATATAACGAATTTATTCATGATTTTGGAGTTGATTTAATATGGATTTAAAATTTAATTCTGTAGTAAAATTAAATAACGGTGTAGAAATGCCTATTTTAGGACTCGGTACTTGGAAGCTTAGTGGCCCAAGTGCATCTAAAGCAGTGTTATGGGCGCTTGAATTAGGATATAGACTCATTGATACTGCCTCTTTTTATGGAAATGAAGAAAAAATAGGAGAAGCGCTCAAAATATCCACAATACCAAGAGAAGAGATTTTTATCACAACAAAAGTGTGGAATAGCGAACAAGGATACAAGAAAACTTTAAGTGCCATCGAACAAAGCCTTAATAAACTACACACCGATTATGTGGATCTTTACCTAATCCATTGGCCTGTAAGTAATTTGAGAAATGATACATGGAAAGCTTTAGAAAAACTTTACAAAGAAGGAAAGGCACGTTCTATAGGCGTAAGTAACTTTACGATGCGCCACTTAGAGGGACTTTTAGGAACAACCGACATAGTTCCCGCAGTAAATCAGTTTGAACTATCACCTTTTCTGTACCAGAAGGATTTAATCGATTATTGTCAAAACAAAAGTATAGTGGTCGAAGCTTATAGCTCTCTCATAAAAGGAAGAAAATTTAGTAATTCTGTACTACAAGAAATAGGTCAGAAATACAACAAAAGTCCTTCACAAGTATTATTACGGTGGGGTTTGCAGCATAATATCATCCAAATACCCAAATCTGGGAAAAAAGAACACTTAGCGGAGAATGCTGATGTCTTCAATTTTACTTTGAGCGGAGAAGACATGAAACAATTGGATAATCTTAACGAAGATTTCAGACTGACTGATGATCCTCATTTGCTAAAGTAGATCAGTAATTAAATTGCCAATTTCTTAGTGGAATTAGATTTTTAATGAGAACTTAGACTTTGAGCTAAAATAAGAGCTCCTCTGATTTCAGAGATATCTCCTACCCGGGAGGTATCAACAATTGCACGATCAATATCCATATAAATCGCACCATATGCTTTACCTCCTCCTAAATGAACCAAAGTTCGGTATATCAAGTTTCCTGAAATCCCATTAGGAGCAATGATTATATTAGTTTTTTCAGCGATCGCATTTTCAATTAAAATCTCTGAATGTTCAATCATTAGTGATGAATATTTATCTCTAAAATGGTCTACAACTTTTTGAGCTTCTTCAATACTATTATCTACCATCGGATTTCTTCCTATATCTCCAATTCTTCCACCACTTAATATACTTACTTTTGGTTCTAAATTCAATGTTTTTATTTCCTTGATTGCTTTATTAACGAATAATATTTTGCTATCTAAGTCAATACATTCGTCTATACCCACGGGTCCGAAAAAAAACTGATACCCCGTATAAGTTTCTAACAGCGCTAGCCTATTAATTTCATGTATGTTTAGAATGGACAGAAGTCCTAGTAAGAATTTATTTGAGCTTAAATTTCCTCTCACAACGCTTGAAATTTCATTTCTTTTAAGGTAATTGAGAATTTCAGATGTGGGTTCATCTGATTCAACTAAAATAATATTTTTTTTATTTTTACTAAAGAGTTTATTATTAGCAATTTGATCTATTGATTTTCTACTCCCGAAGAAAAAAAAAGAATTACATTTTGGGTCTAAAATTGATATAGTGGCTTTTAATATTTTAAGATTATGAACCTCTGAATCTCCTAATCCAATACCTATTTTGCCTTCGATACCTTTGGCTTTTTGATAAATTTTTTCTAATATACTCATCGAATTTCTTGGATTTTGTTAAATAATATTGAATACTAAAAACGCAATTATAATCGTTAACGCATTGTAAACACCGTGGGTTATCATAACTGCAATTAAATTTTCTTTCCTCCAATAGTAAATTAGCCCTAATAATAAGGAAATCGCAAAAAAGGGAAAAAAGTTTAAAAGTAAACTCACTATAAAAGATGTTAATGATTCGGGAAGGAGGAAAATTCCAATAAGGTGAATAGACGAAAAAATTAGAGCTGTAATTAGAATACCCCCGATATTCCCAAGACTTCGTACTAAACCCTTTTGTAAAAATCCTCTGAAAAGCACCTCCTCGGATGTTCCTATTATTAATATCATTATAAGGACTAACCAGATGATACTGAATATATCAGAAGATGTTATGAAAACATCTACTTCACCAGAAGTCCCAAGAATATCATATACTATTTCGTATCCAAAAATAATGGTTAATATAACCTCCATTAGAAAAGATACACTTAACACTAAAAATACTCCAAGAATCGCAAAAACTGTACCTATAAAAATTTCTTTCAATATTCCTTTGATATTAAAACCTTTAATGGTAAATCCTAAAAGGATCAATCGATTATTCAAGTTTGGCTTTTTTAGGTACTTGCCAATATATAACATTGGAACAATAAATAAAATCAATTCGATAAAGGAACTAAAAATAATTAAATAAGGATTGGTTAAGATATCATCTATAGCAGCTAAGCTAAATGAAAAAAATACAAATACGATAGCTACTAGAATTGTTACGAAGTTCATTAAGAGAAAAGCCACTGCGGTCATACCAATAGACGCGGAGCTACTCCATAACTTTTCTTCTTTTAGATTCAAGAGATCGTCCTGTGAGAGTTTCTTTCTTAAAGGCTTAGGAGGTCTGAAACTGTAAGGCTGGTAAGTATTTGGAGCGGGTGTAACTAAGGGTATTGTGTCTTTACGAGGAGGCATCCTCATATGTGTGTTGATGTAGAATAAATCCACGCCACATTTGGTGCAAAATTTAATATTCTTCACTTCCGGGATTTTAGTTCCACATATAGGACAAAACAACCATCTTAGCTTAATTTCGTTCGAATTGTCTATTTTATCATTCTCATTCATTATTACATCAAACTAAGATTTCATGATATATTTGTTTTAGTTTTATTATTATTTCTGGTTTAAAAGTATAACGCGTATTTAATAGTTATGTCATTTTAATGTGTAAAGTAGCAAATTAGTGTTTCATTTTCCCAAGCAATAGGGTTTACAAACCCAAATCTTTCAAATTGGATGGGTTTATTTAGGGGTACATTTTGAAGATTTTTTTCTCCATATCCCTTAGATACTATTCCATCGGGTTTTATGATTGAAACTTTTACATTATCTTTTTTAGGTACCCAATGTATTATACTATAATCCCGATTTAGATCAGAACTGTGGAAAAGAGCTTGAATTTTGCTATCCTTTAAATTTATGGATGTTATTTGTATATTTAAAAGATCCTTTAAGCGTACTATTTGACCGGCCTTAAGATTAACGAAATCTTTTCTAGATATTAGAATTAACAACTTATTATTTGTAGCGTCAACTCTAATTTTTCGTTTTCCTTTCTGAGGATCAGTAGGGAGTAGCATAGGTTCAGCTATAAAGATAGTATTCGGAGCATCGCTAATTTCAATAGTCCCTGGATTTTCTACAAAGAAATATCGATTTGAATGTGCATCAATAATATCCTTATTCTTGGAATATAACCAGTTCACCGAAAAATTAATAGCATTTATTGACAATCCTAAATCCAGTAGAGATTCTTTTAAAGCTTTTGGCTCAATTCCTCTCATTTTTAACGATTGAAGGCTCCACGTACGAGGATCATCCCACCCAGTATAGGTGCCATTAGCAATATTGTTTCGGGCCATAGTTTTACTTAATAGATTTTCTTCATTTTTACTCAAACCCGAAAAGTTCAAGCGTCCGTAATGGATAAACTCTGCCTTTTTCCATTTGAAATGGTCCCATATAAAATCCTCTATTAAATCCTCTTTAACTAAATCAGATCCTCTAAGTATGTGAGTTACACCAATGAGATGATCATCAATTGCCCAAGAAAATTCCAACATCGGCCAAACCAAATATTTAGTACCTACACGTGGGTGTTCTGCTTCGGATATTCTCATTATAATCTGATCCCTTAGGGCAGGATCCTTTTGTTTCATCCCAGTTTTCAACCTTACAACAACTTCCGTTTCATGATATTTCCCTTTTAACATATTCTTCCACTCTTTTAAGTTAAAAGTTGAGGTTTGATTTCTGTGTGGACAATCTTGTTTACGATCTTTGTACTTATTTTTAAATTCAGCTGCGTTGCAAAAACACACATATGCCATATTATCCTGAATAAGTTTTTCGCAGTATTCGTAATAAATTTCAAGTCGATTACTTTTATAATAGACTTTTGAATACATAATTTCTAACCACTTTAATCCATCCTCTATTAAATCATAAGCTTCAGGGAGCACATATTTAGCTTTAGAGGTATTTCTTAATGATTTTGGACTTCCGATCGTATCATCAAAGAAAAGTATTAAGTCTCCGTTGTATTTTTTGGTATATTCGCTGTTCAGGATCACCATTCTTGCGTTTCCAATGTGTAAAGCCCCACTTGGGTATGGTGCTAAACGCATCACGATTTTATCGTAATTCTGAGCATTAGGTAATTCTGGTAGTGTTTTCTTTTCTTCTTTTGATGCTTGTTTCTCTAAAGCATCAGGCTTTAACTCAAGTAATTTTACTTCTTGTTCTTGAAGAGTTAATTGAGATATTTCTAAGATTATCTCATCTAGAATCGGTTTTATGCCTTTTATTTGAGATCTGAGCTCCGGGTTTTGTCCAATCAGTTTTCCTAACACAGCTTTTACATTTGGTTTACCTCCAAATTTCACTGAATTTTCAAGGCAAAAAATCCATAACAATCGCGTTATTTCCGAATTTTCCAAGGTTTAAACCTCTCTGAGGATTATTAATATGGATGTATAAAATTATATGCTATTTGAGTATTAATAATAAACCTTATCAAAAAAAATAAATCATTATTAAGGTGAATATTAGCACAAAAACATTGTAGCGTTTGTAATTAAAAAGAAATATTTGGTGTTAAAGATCTATTATCGTGGTTACATACTCATTAGACTAAAGGTAATTGGAACTGAATGGGAAGTTGTAAAAAGATTAACAAATTTAAAATCGAATAATCCAGATGAAGATTGGGCAGTGACTTACACAACTCCTGTTTATGGCGGATGGGATTTAGTAGTAGAATGCAAATTTACTAAACTTCAAGAACTTGATAAAATCATAGCTTATATTCGCGTTGATGATGATTTGTCTAGCTGGATCGAGGAAACCACTACATTAGTTTCTAGTAAGCCTGATTATCCTAGGTAACTAAAATATTTAGATTAATTCTTTTTTTGCTATAATCGATGAATTATTTGAATTATAATCTTGGAGAATTCTAATACATCTCTCTAATACTTAATAGAGAAATAAAGTATTTTAACTTTGAAGTATTTTAACAATTATTCACGAAAATTTAGCCCAGTAGTCGAGTGGATAAGACGCTTGCCTGCGAAGCAAGTGATCAGGGGTTCAATCTTCCTAAAACTTCTTAAAGAAGGAATAATTCCCCTCTGGGCTACTTCATCTCTAACATATGTATTGTAATACTTGATCTATTGATTTAATTGTTATTAGATCGGGTATATTAATTTTTTTTTCATAGGGGAACTCATATACTCTCTCTTTTAAGATAATTTGCATACCCACTCTATTAGCGCCGACTATGTCAGCAGCCTCATCACCTACCATTATACAATGTTCTGCATCGTTTTTCGTCAATCCCATTCTCTTTAATGTATAAAAAAATATGTCTGAAATAGGCTTTCTTTTGCCATATTTAGCAGAAGTTACAATAACATCAAAAAATTCTTTCATTTCATTATTTTTAAGTATATTTTTTATAGTTTTATGATTAGGATGATTGGATATAAGCCCAATTTTTAAGTTTGATATTTTAGATAAAGTTTCTAAAGTAAATCTCGTTCTATCATCGGGTTTCCATTCTTCTTCTTCACAGGAATGATACAAATCCGCAAGTTTTTCTAAGAATTTTTCTTTTATTTTCTCTTCTTGAATTTCGTAGCCTTTTTCTTTCAACAACTCTAATGCCGTCTTAAACAATAAAGTGGTTGGGAATTCATCTTTTGTTTTCAATGCTAGTCTAAAATAGGTAGCTCTCTTTTTGTTGAAAATTGTCATGAAATCTTCTAGAATTTGGTCTTTATCTTCTAATATTTTCTCTTGCTTGAGGAATTTAATAGATTTTGACATTCCTCTTCTGAAACAATCAAGATATTTCTCAACTGAGGGGTTCTCAAAAGAAAAAAGTGTAAAACCAAAGTCAAATATGATTCCCCTTACTTTCATTCTAGATATATAAATTACTTGAAGGATTATTAAACTATCTCTCTAAGATTTTTAATGAGAAATTATGCCTAATATTAATAATTTAATAGATATATAGAAGATTGAACTAAATAATTATTTTCATTAAGATTATGTCGATGGACAAGTGGCTGGATGGTAACGAAACCAAAGAAAACAAAAAAAAAAGAAATGAAATTTATAGTAACTTATCAAATGAAGAAAAAAATGATTTAAAGGAAAAAAAAATCCGCGATTTAGTAAAAAAAGACAAAACTACCACTAGTTTTGACGAAAGTAGAAAGGATTTTTTAAATAAAGTTTTAGAATTTAGAGATTGGTTAGATAATCGAGCATATATAAAAGGAGACATTGAAAGAATTCAAACCTGGGTAGAGAATCTATACTCCATGATTGATGCTAGCTTAAATTTCCATAATAAAACTAAGCTTAATAATGGAGAAGAGACCTTGATTAATAGCTATAAATCTATACCAGTCAAATTTTTAGATGAAAAAACGCGGATTGCATTGAATAAAAAGTTGAGAGGAATAAAGAAAACTAACTCAGATAATTATTATTTGCGAAAAATAAATAATGTTGTTAAAGAAAAATTAAAAGATGCGGAATATTATGAAATTTTAAGAGCCATATTAGAGAGTTGAATTTAATTTGAAATTAGTTTGTCCAATTGCAGGTGTAGGAAAACGACTTCAGCCATTTACTTATTCAAAACCTAAGGCGTTCCTAAAAGTTGCAGGAAAAAGGTTAATTGACCACATATTAATTAAACTAAAAAAAACATTCCCAAAAAATACAGAAATTGCCTTTATTGTTGGCTATAAAAAACGACAAATATCGGAATATATTAAAGAAAATTTTTCTGATTACTTTAATCTTGAGTTTATCGAACAGAAACCATTTGGTTATTTAGCAGATACTCCATTTTTTAGCGGTCTTGGAGATGCCATTTTACTTGGAAAGGATTTTATAAATAATGACGATTGTTTCATTTTTCTAAGCGATAGACTTCCAATGGAAGACTATTCTTCAATTCTATTAACCTATCATCAGGGTGAATGCGACGGAGTAATAAATATTAAAAAAGTGGATAACCCTAAGTTTTACGGAGTTACGGTAATAGATGATGATGTTAAAATAAAAAAAATAGTGGAAAAACCACAAGAATTTATTTCTGATTATGCTGTTTCTGGAGCTTACCTTTTTGGGAAAAAAATAGTGAATAGATTGTTTGAGCTTTTAGAGGTACAAAGCAAGGTTGAACTCGAAAACGGGAAAGAGCATCTTTTTACCCCAATAATAGAACAGCTTATTAGCGAAGGGATTGTGTTTAAAGGGAATATAATGCAGAATGAAATACTGGATTTCGGAAGACCAGAAACATTACTTGAAGGAAATCGATACTTATTATCTGAAACCAAATTAAACGATCCACTATTTGAATCAAAATCCCAAAAAGGAAATATTGTAGACTCTAAAATCGTTCCTCCGGTTTTTATAGGAAAAAATGTGAGCATTAAGAATTCAGTAATAGGTCCTAATGTTTCTTTAGGAGATGATTTATATCTCGAAAAATGTATCCTCTCCGAATCTGTAATCGGAGATGGGGTATTCCTAAGAAAAATCATTTCATCTAACAGCATCATCGGAGATTATTCGATATTGGAAGACCTCATAAAAAAAAATATAACTATCGGAGATTCTTCTTATATTACGACTTCAAAAATAAAATCTTTTTAAGAAATTAAAAAAAAATTAATTAAATGCTGGGCGTTTATCTTGCCACGGTGAAACATCTTCAAAAGCTTTTGAGACTTGCAGGACTGTTTTTTCATCAAATCGCTTCCCAACAATTTGCATTCCAATTGGTAACCCCAAATTACTCCATCCAGATGGAATAGAAGCAGCAGGAAGGCCTGTCATGTTAAAAGGGTATGTGTACGTCATCCAACTCATAATACTCAAGTCCTTTTTCCCAATTTTTGGAAATGTTGTCCCTGATTCTAACCAACCTGGTTTTATCGCTGGACAAGGTAATGTTGGCGTGATCAAAATGTCATAATTCTTAAAATATTGATACATAACTTCGTAAATTTGTTTCCGTTGCTCTCTAGCCTTTCCAAGATTCATAGCACTGTTATCTAAACCTAATTTTATTGATCCAATTAAATATGGGGTAAGTTCTTCAGGTCTATTATTAAAATCATTTACATGATCATAGGCATAACCAAAAGTGACCTCTGTTTTAAATGTGGATTCGGATTTTCGTATTTTTAAGTTTGCCTCTTCTACATCCCAATCAAATTGCTCAAACTTTTGAATACCATTAAGAACACTTTCTTTAACTTCATCATCGAGAAGCTTCCCAAAACCTAAGGTCATTGAATAACCAATCTTTAATTTTTTAGGTTTATCTTCAAGTATTTTAACATAATCAATGTCGTCGTCAGGGAAAGAATTGTTGTCTGCGGGATGATGACCTTTCATAACATTTAACATAAGAGCTGCATCCTTTACGTAACGAACAATTGGACCGTAATGGTCCATTGAGTAAAATGCGATACCAATCCGGGGATAGCTTGGAATTCGACCATAAGTAGGTTTTAAACCATAAACCCCACAACAGCTACTGGGAACTCTAATTGAACCCCCTCCATCTGATCCTAGTGCTAATGGTCCTATACCGCTGGCAACGGAACAAGCAGCGCCTCCACTAGAACCTCCTGAATTTCTCTCTAAATCCCATGGATTAAATGTTTCTCCAAAGATTTTATTATTTGTAAGAGCGACGGCACCAAACTCAGGCGTATTTGTTTTACCAAGTATGACACAACCAGAAGCCATTAATCTTTGAACCGCGATATCATCTTGTTCTGGGATAAAATCTTCATATAATTTAGAACCAAATGTAGTTCTTATTCCTTTAGTTTGCATTAGATCCTTAATTGATGTTGGAATTCCATGCAATAAACCTAATTTTTCGCTCTTTTTAACTGCTTTATCTGCTTTTTCGGCTGTTTCTCTTGCTAATTCAAAAGTAGGAGTACAGTATGCGTTTAACAGAGGATTGATTTTCTCAATTCGTTCGATTATTGTTTCTGTAATTTCAGTTGATGATAATTCTTGAGTTTTGATTTTTTCTCGCATCTCTATTGCTGACATAAAGCAGATATCTTCTTTATTCATTGTATTTTACCTTATTAGAATTAATTTTGATATATTATTGATAATTTAAATTTACTAATATAAATTAATATCTTTGTTTAGATAAGACAAATGTAAAATTCCGAAATCAAATTTTTAAGTTTAAAAAAATTATTATTCTGCAATTTACTACAGAAAATATTCTATTAAAGAAACTATCGTAAAACCTAAAAACGAATTTTGATGTGAAAGTGAATCAAAAATTAAAAGTAATTTGCATAATAGGAATTTTAAATTTCGTTATCTTCAGTTCTTGTTTTAGTTTAATTGGTAAAGCAACTCCAGATCATGAAATTGGTTTTACTGAAGGAACCGAATTAATATGGGAGATTACAGAACTAGACTTAGAAAGTTATAGAAGAATTATTGGAATTGATCCTAATTATGAATTAGGAGATCAAATAAGAATGATTATAAGAGATATCGGGACCTCTTCAGGATCTTGGATACTTTCTGTAGAATTTTGGGATTATAAGACTGATTGGGGATTGAGTGGTGATACATTCAATTTCTATATCGGAAATGATCCAGAAGATTATGATGATTACCTATTCGTTCTTACACCAGTAGAAGATTATTTAGAACAAGCTATATTAACTCTACCTTCTGAATATTATAGAACCGGCTTATCAATATTCAAACAAGGTAAAAGCGACACTGGAATTGATTATGTATGGGAAAAGGAATTTGATCCAAGAGGGCTTCTTATAGTAGAAACTTATTACGATGAGTTTGACCAAATCATAATAAGATGGGAAGGACAATTTCGGATTATTCCTTTTGGTATAACTTTTATCGGTTTTACTATATTTGCGATTATTGCTATAATAGTTGTTTCTATAAAGAAGAAAAATCTCAGAATTAAAATTGTATAATCATCAACATATTGATTATAAGGTATTATTGAAATAAATTAAAATTTAAAATCTTTTTGCCACTGTTTATACCCAATTTGCCAAAGTTTTAATCTAGGTTTATTTACTTTACTATCCACTTCAATTCCGGATTGGGGATGGGTCATAATATTATGATAACGCTCATAATATTCTTCTGCACTCGAAATCCCTTCAATCATATTTAAAATCGCTTTTTCCGTAAAATACAAGATTAAATCTGGTTTAATGTCAGGCTTAGTTTTTGTCATCTCTAGCGATTTTTCATTCTTTTTGAATAAAAAGAAGTTTAGTTTGATATTCGCGTCATCAGTGGATTGTTCAGTGATAGAATATTCCCAACATGCATGTACATGTAAATGTCTCATTAAATCTAATTGATTTGGAAAAAATTCTTTTAATTTTGTATATAATTTATTAAGTTCCATTGTGTATGATCTTCATTTAATTTTCTCTAAATTCAGCGGAGTACCATCATATATATATTTTCCATAAACTAACTCTTGAGGATAATATTTACAACCTGCAGGATAAGCAGAATCTTTAATTCCTCCTAAAGAAACCGTAATGTCAACTAGCATAGGTCTTGCATTAACATAAATATTTGCAGCTTCTAATTGATCCTTAAAAACCTCAATATTGTCCAAATTAGAAGTGTAAACAACTGCTCTCATACCATAATTGCTTGCATTTGCTAATCTAATTGCATCTTTCATATCTTTGGCTTTAGTAATAGAACGGACAGGTCCAAAAGCCTCTTCTCTCCACAAAAACGGAGCTTTAGATAAATCCTCACATAAATCTGGTTTAATTTCAACCAGAGTCGGCGTATAAAATAAACCATAGTCTTCTCCTGTATCAATTTTTTCACCACCAGTATATATTTTAACACCATATTCTTTAGCATCAGCCACCATCACTTCCATCATCATAAGTATACGTCGACTTCCTAACGGTCCAATATCAACGGTGGGATCTGTGGGGTCTCCATATTTCAATTTCTCCATTTCTTTTATGAGACATTCTGTATATTCATCATATATATCTTGATGGACTATAATTCGCTTCATTGAGAAACATTGTTGACCTGAATTGGTGTAACTTGCCATAGCATTCCACTTAGCTACATGCTCTAAATTCACATCATCCATTACTATTCCAGCATCATTTCCCGCGCACTCAAAGAAGAATTGTTTGAAAGGTTGAGTATACATTGCGACGCCCATTGATCTATCTGCAGTTTTTTTCAGCAACCTTCCATATCTCACAAGAATATCTTTTGCAGTATGTGAAGAGGTAACCGTCATGATAATCTTGATTAAATGAGATTTAAGAAATTCATCTACGGCCCATTCTCCAGGAGCTATAACTAAATTTAATGCATCCAATCCCGGAAAATCCATATCCTTCATGGTAGAATAGGCCTCTAACATGGTTAAGGGGCATGCGGTAGATGGTTTAACAATTGCACCATTTCCTACTAAATAATTTGCTCCCATCTGATAAAGGGGAAGGCTAATAGGTGTGTTACGAGGAGATATACAAGCAGATAATCCATGTGGAATATATTTTATTGTTGCATTTTGCTCGCCTTCAATACCTGTTAATGGTTTGTCTTCTATAAATTGATGATACCAATCGCAAAATTTGAAACCAGTCATTACTATGCCTAGTTCCCATTCAGAATATTTGATCGGTAAGCCTCCCTCTGCAACGACTAAATCCTTTAACTGGGCTTTTTTAAAGCGCAATTTAGTAGCAAATTTAGAAAGAACTTGAGCTCGTTCAAAGAAATCCATTTCTCTTAATAAGTGTTGATTTTTATGAACTTTTTTTATTTTATCGTTAACAGTCTCTGGTGTATCAGCAGGAACAGTTCCTATAATCTCACCAGTGTATTTATTTTTTATTTCTAATTCGTGAACTTTTGCCATATTTTTATTACCTTTCTAATTTTATTGATTTATCTACAAATTATTCAAAATGAGTTTTACATACTATAAATATCGTCATCATCTTTGAGGATTCCAGCAGTTTGGGCAAATTTTCCATAGCCCATATCGATTAAAACTTGTGTTCTTTTATGCAATACAAAATCAATCCATCCTTTTTCCTCATCTGGATCATTATAAAACGTTCCTAAAAGGTTTGCATACTCTACTTTCGTTTTAGTTTGGATCAATTTTTTAACCGCACTTACCGAGAGTGCTAGTTCTAAATCTGAATTAATTGCTCTTCCGGGTTTGATTTCTATTCCATTTCCATTTCTTAACACATTAAAGATATCTACGGGAGATTCTTTATCATATGTTTCAATTGAATTATAAAGAGCGAAATCAAAATTTGATGCC
>Ga0315534_1000716_pt1 | contig 23361 bp, 18 predicted proteins | sample SalMarSW160240MG_FD_203094 | JGI IMG/M metagenome (GOLD analysis project Ga0315534, IMG submission 203094) | Salt marsh sediment microbial communities from the Plum Island Ecosystem LTER, Massachusetts, United States - Salt Marsh Sediment SW1602-40 ...
GGATTTCAGGTCGAATTGCCCCTGATGTCACCTACCAAGAGGACGACGCGGCTTTGATGCTTGCAGCCAGGAAACCGGTAAATTAATAGACGCCCTCGACTTGATTCGCGTCCACCACGATGGTCGGTATGCAGATCTATTCCAATATTCCATCAGCGAGCTGGTAGGTAATGGCTTGCTCCGGGGTTAGATAGTAGTATTTCTCTTCCCTGCCAATCCAATCGAGTGGTATCTCAGAGTTTTCGCGAAAAAAATCCCTCTCACGCTCGTACAGGATCGTGCTGTATGATTGAGGATCGTCGTCGTAAGGATAGGAGTGGGTGTGGATCATAATTCGCGAGTTTCGGGCGATTTTCCTCTCCCCGGTGCCGCCCATGAGGATCTTGATACAAGCTGAAAAGCAGTCGCTTATTGCGACAGTGTTCACCTTAGAGTCTGATTCCTGCATGGCCTGTAAAATCGCGTACGCATCTTTTGTGTAGCCACCGGTTGAAGATAAAAAAATGGTAATTGGTGTCTCATTGTCCCTGCCGTTGAAATAGGCAAGTAAAGTGATAACTTTTTGGGTGGTCAACTCATTAATAAAAGTGTTGATCAGAATAACGCGTTGTTGTATGAGGGGATCCTCCGCATCGAATTCCCACGACGCGGTGCCCTGTTGAACAGACTCTCGGATCCCATATACTTCTGTTTGTTGGGTTGCTGGAATTTGATTTATCCACTCCCGGCCGAGAGCAATCAGCAGGATTACGAAAACAGCGCTTGCACCGAGTAACAGAATCCAGGGCCACGTCTTGGTTTCCGTAGTTCCTTGCCTGGTTATATCGGCGACTTCGATGTTTGAAATTCGCTCATCAATTGCGTTAATGCGCTGCTCCCTCTCAGATTTGCGATTGGGTACGAATCTCTCAAAGATCTCTATATCTCGCCTGGCAAGGCTGAGTTGAGATACCGCACATCGATATATCTCGGCACGTTTTGCTTGGCTATAAAAAGTCTGAACTGCCACAAGGAGGGCCGCTACCACCCCCAGCAGGCCAACCGTAACTCTAACCCCGGGATTAGTTACCTCAACGATGAGCGCCGCACTTGCCATGGTTGTAAGAATTGTGGCGAGGACACCCACCCAATAATGGAATTTGTTGTGCCTGACCGACAAGGCATAATAGGCTTTTTGGCTATCATCGACCCGTTGTTTCCAATCAGTGATCAAATCAAAATTCTCTAAATCCATCGGATCCTCCTGCTGCTGACAGGCCAGCTTCAGCTAGAGTCGGCAGGACTTGGATTTGGGTGGGGGTACTCTCAGGATATTGTTTCCCATCCCAGTATACTTGGCCGCAAAAGAAAAAAAAGAAGGGCTGATTGAAAATCCTGATCTGGCGAAATACCTTTTCCCTGGCGTAATAAAATCCCAACGGCATACCAGCGGGATTGCCCGCAATGCCCCTCCGAGTCTGGAGGGGATATTCTGGTGCAGTGCCCTCGGGGGAAGGGGTTTGTGTGAGAGAAAAATTCGGCGGGCACACTGGCATGATGCTTTACAAAGAGGTTCCTTTACTGCGGATCATGAAAAACACGATCCATGTAAAATTAAGGTTGAGGCAGATTGTAATCGTATCAGGCATACTTCGTTTGGAGCGGAGGGACCCTTGCCATGAGTGACGCTCGCCCCAAGATACCCTGGGAAGAAAGACCTGCTGGTTCTTCCGATGTTGTATGGCGGTACAGTTCGAATCCCATCATCCCGCGCGATGCGATCCCCTCCTCAAACAGCATCTTCAACAGCGCCGTCGTGCGGCTTGAGGAGCGTTTCGCCGGTGTCTTCCGCTGCGACAACAAGCAACGTGACATGAATTTAAATCGCGGTTTTAGCGAGAATGGCATCGACTGGAATCTCGATAATGACCCGATCGAGTGGCAATGTGATGACCCTGAAATTGGCCGCTTCCAGTATCGCTACGACCCACGTGTGGTTTGGCTCGAGGACCGCTATTACATCACCTGGTGCAACGGCTTCCACGGACCGGCGATCGGCATCGGATGCACATATGACTTTGAGAGCTTCACCTTCCTTGAAAATGCGCTGCTGCCCTTTAACCGCAATGGGGTGCTCTTCCCGCGCCGAATCAACGGCAGCTACGTCATGCTCAGCCGGCCGAGCGACAACGGGCACACACCCTTCGGTGACATTTACCTCAGCCAGAGCCCGGATATGATCCATTGGGGAAGGCACCGCTATGTAATGGGCGTTAAAGGAGGCTGGCAGAGCACCAAGATCGGCGCCGGCCCGGTACCGATCGAGACGCCTGAAGGATGGCTGCTCTTCTACCACGGCGTGCTGACCTCCTGCAATGGATTTGTGTACAGCTTTGGTGCGGCCTTGCTTGATCTTGACCAACCCTGGAAGGTCATCGGGCGTGGTGAGCCGTACCTGCTTTCCCCACAGGCGGGGTATGAATGTGTGGGCGATGTGCCGAACGTTGTCTTCCCCTGCGCCATACTGCAGGATGAAACCATGGACAGGCTGGCTATTTACTACGGCGCTGCAGATACCGTGACCGGGCTGGCCTTCGCCCGGTTAAGCGAGGTACTCGACTTTGTGAGAAGCACGTCTGAGCAGTCCTGAATGGGTGAGCCAGGTCGTAGGGGATAAGTGGAGGAATTCCGGTGCGGCGCTGTTTGGTGAGGACGCCCCCAGGTAATTTCGAATAGGACGGCTGTTGCAAGAGTTTTGACCCCGGTGGATGAAGGAACCACGCCGTACGTCACGCGAGTTTCATGGCTGATGGCAGGCTTTCGAAATCGCCGGACGAATTAAAACTGGCCCCTCGCAATCAGGAGGGGCCAGTTTTCTATACCATCGACGATCGAAGTGCTTATTCGCTGTACACCGGGCAGGCAGAACCGCCGCTGTGCCGGCCGAGGTTGATCGATTCGGCCAGCTCGATCGCATGCTCGAAATCGGCATCATCCGCGCCGCCATCAATCAGGATGGCAAGCATCTCGCGCAGCACCTCGGCGTAGGGCAGGTCATGCTTGCCGTCGGCCTTGCGGATGAGTTCGTCCCAGTCCACCGAGCCGTTGGTGAAGTTGAGCCAGGCTGTGATCAGCTGGGCGCGCGCCCGGGCGCTGTCTTCGCTATTGTCCAGGACAAACGATTCGAGCCGGTCGATCATTTCCGGGCGGAACTCGCCGAAAGACGACGTCACGAAGGCGCTCAACGCGCTCAGGTGTGACCGCAGTTCACCGGAATATATTGAGGAGCCATCCTTCTTGAAGCGTTGGATCCAGTAGCCCAACGAGGTCCGGCAATCCTCCTTGTTGCGTACAAGCACCTTGAGCCAGATTGTGCTCGAACCGCCGTCGTCGTCGAAGACCTGCACCTTGACGTAGCGAACTCCGGGTTTGTCGAAGACGACGGTTGCATTGTGACGCACATTGAACGGGTAGGTTCCCAACGGGCTGGGGTATGGATCGGGTGAGTCGCCAGCGTTGTAGTAGATTGCATCGCCCCCGGCATCCAGGGTGACGCGCAGGTCATCCGATCCGGCGTCCTTTAGATCGATCTCGAAACTCACCGGCTGACCGGCCGTGGCAGTATACCAATCGCCAATCCGGCAGGCCTTGGGCGGCTTGTCCTTCTTATTGGATTTCTCTTCCGCCTCGCATTCGGCCAGGCTGATGGATTTTTCCGCCTGTGCGGCCGGATTCAGGTTCTTCACCTTCACCTTCAGCTTGGCGGTGCTGCTCTGGCCGCTCTCGTCGACGAGCTTGACGACTGCGGTGTACTCGCCGTCATCGCCGTATTTCCAACTCAGCTTGAAGGTCTTACCATTTTGAATCGGCAGCAGCTGTGGACCATTCCCGTCGCCGTAGTCAACACTGCCCTGCCAGCTCTCCGAATCAGGATCGGTGAACGAACCACTGATCGCGAGCGTGCCCCCTTCATTCAGGGCAACTTCGGAACTCAAATTGATTACGGGCGCCTCCCTTGCACCCGGCGGTTCGCTCGTCGCGGTCGGCTCGGTACTTTGAGTCGGGTCCGGAACGTTGGTCGGTGCTGGAGGGGTTGGTCCGTCAGCGCAGAACGAGATTGAAACCACGGCGCCGCTGTTCTGTAGGGAGATCTCGAGCCGGGATACGTTTTCGGTGTTGACGGTCACAGTCTGGACGCTGTTGTTGCCGAAGGGCTGGATGCTGAAGGTGCCCAGTTTGTTGCCGCTGCTCCCGAAGGCGACGATCTTTCCCGCTGACTCATTTGTGTCAATATCGAGCAGCTGCACCAATCCGATGGGTACTGGCTGGTCAAAGGTGAAGACGAAGGTACCGCCGGAGGCGTAATCGTTCGGGTTATCCTGGTTCCCATCCTGGGAGATGATCAGGACCTTACCAAGCGGGTTTCGATTCTCGCCAGGCTGCCCCCCCTGGCCGCCCACGCCTTGCCCTGGTCCGCCAAAGTCCTCGTTCGGTGAGCCAAGATCCCAATCGTTGCCGGTCGGATGGGCGCTGTCGAAGACCATGGCCGGATGCGCGCCCGGATTATTTGTGGTGATGTGGATTGCAAACGCAGCCCATTCCTGATCGATGATCTGGCCTGCAGCCAGCGGCCGGCCGGTCGCATCCGCTTCGAAGTCCAACACCCAGGTGCATGCTTCAGGCGGCTCCGTTGGATCCTGCCCTGGGGTAGCGGTAGGTGTGTAGGTATTGGTCGGATCTGGAGTTGTCGGCGAGGGCACAGGCGTATCGGTTGGACTGGGCGTTGCCGTAAACGTCGGTTCGACCGTCGCAGTCGATGAAGGCTCGGGTGTATCAGTCGCCGTCGGCGCAACGGTCGGGGTGTTTGTTGGAACCTCAGTCGGGGTCTCGGTGGGAGTCTCCGTTGGAGTTTCGGTCGGCGTCGCAGTCGGTGTCTCGGTCGGAAGCGGTGCCGGGGGTTGCCCGTGGGCGAAGATATCACCGACCCCATTGTTGTCGACCCGCAACAGATCGAGGTTGTATCCCTCGGAATAGAAAGCGAACGTCTGACCATCGGCAGTGATAGCGGGCGAATAGCTGGCACCGTTCGACTTGGTCGAATCGGTCGCGACGCTTAAGAGCGTCGTGCTCCCCTGTCTGTCACGGATGAATAGATCCTCATCGGTTGTTGTATCAGCAGCGACGAGATTGATGGCTCTGGACCGGAAGACGACGTAACGGCCATCTGCCGAGATCCTGGGTTCATCGCTCGGCCCGCCCATCGCTTGTTCGCCGGTTGCCGACAGGTTGATACGCTCGAGCGATCCCACAATCCGATCGTACAATAGGATGTCGGCTACGTAGTTTGTGTCGTTCGGGACCAGATTCATGGCATGCGAGCGAAAAACCGTATAACGGCCATCTGCGTTGAGTGCAGGGATATAGCTCGACATATCACCGCTGGTGCCGGTTGGTGTCTGGCTCAAGCGGATGAGGTTTCCGGACGCCAAGTCCCAGAGAAATACGTCCCACTTGCCACCCGTATCGTTCGGAACAAGCTGTGAGGAGAGGGATGAGAACGCGACCCAATTTCCATCAGAGCTGATGGCAGGTTCACTGCTGTCCTCGTCATTCACAGAACTGGAACTCGGTCGGCTGACCCACTTCAGCATTCCATCCGACCGGTCTAGAAGGAAAATCTCCTGCCTGCCGCTTGTCGCACTAGAGAAGAGGTTGGTGGCAGTCGAGGCGAAAGCCACATAGCGGCCGTCGCCGGAGATGACTGGCTGTGTGCTGGGGCCGTCAGCCTGTGCCCTTGAGGCGGAGACGCTGATGCGATCGATGTCGCCCTGCTCTAGATCGACGAGGAAGACATCCGCAACGCCGTTCGTATCCCCTGGCACGAGGTTGGATGCAGAGGAGGAAAAGACAACCCAGCGGCCATCGGCGCTGATCTCGGGCCAGGTGCTGGCTCCATTGCCCTCTACTCCACTCGAGCTAAGGCTCAGCCGTACCGTCTGGCCAGTGGCCCAATCATGCAGGAAGATATCTTCTTTGCCGTTGCTGTCTCCCGGCACGAGGTTGGTGGCTTCGGATGCGAAGACGACCAGGCGGCCGTCAGCGCTTATGGCAGGCGTCTCCGAGACTCCGTTGCCCTCCATGCCATCACTGCTGATGCTGACGCGTTCCGTAACGTCTGTATCGGCAAAGGCCGGCTGGATGAGAATCGCCGGAGTTGCCATCACAGCAATGATGACTGCATTCAACAGTTTGAGGGGGATGCGGGGTTTAGGAGTGGACATTCATGCCGCCAATGCCTCGATCCAGGAATCGAGAACTCGAATTCCGCCGGACAGTCTCTGGCGCCGGCGGTTGGCCAATATTCCCCACTCCAAGGTTGTTGCGGTAGTGCCTTTGTACCATCTTCGCCCGATCGGAGATATAGCCCTTCGTTCCTAGCCCGCCGGCCGTAAAAATATGGAAGGATATATACAGCGATCAGGCACGTTGCTCTCTGCGGAGCAGTGTTTTTCGATGTCCTACTTTACGATGAAATAGTGGAAGCGTGTTGATTCTGTAAGGTAGCTGCAAAGTGGAATTACGTGGTTCGTTGCTATGCTACATACGGCGCATCGTCACTTCAGGCCAGGATGGTTGACCCATTCATCCAGCTCCCCTGCGCCAAGCCGGGATCGGATTGATGGACGTAGGTAGAATTTGAGCATGTTCAATTGGAGCGATCGCAAGCTGGGGAAATACATCCTCGTGCGCAAGATCGGCAGCGGCGGGATGTCTTCGGTATTTAAAGCGATCGAAGAGGGGACCGAGAACCCGGTCGCGATCAAGGTCCTGCCGCCCGGGCTGGACGACGAGGAGAATTTCAAGGCGCGCTTCGAGCAGGAGGCGCGCATCTTAATGCGCCTGCGGCATCCGCACATCGTCCCGCTCCTCGATTTCGGTGAGGAGGATGGTGTCTTCTACATTGTTATGCCATTGATGGAAGTTGGGACACTGCGTGAACGCATCCGCAAAGGGCCGATCCGTCCAGAAGAGGGTGCCCACATTATTCGGCAAATTGCAGAAGCGCTGCAGTTCGCGCATGACAAGGGCATGGTTCATCGTGATGTCAAGCCTTCCAATATCCTGCTCGACGCGCACTCCAACGCGTGGCTTTCGGACTTCGGAACAGCGCACGTGGCCGATGCGACCGCCAGCCTGACCGGATCGAGCGTCATTGGCACGCCGCAGTACATGGCACCAGAACAGGCGCGCGGTGAGCCGGTAAGCCAGCAGACCGATGTCTACGCTCTGGGCATCGTGCTCTACCAAATGTGCACCGGGCAGCTCCCGTTCAACGCCGATACGCCCCTGGCAATTGCCATGAAGCACGCCAGCGCGCCGCTGCCTCCGCCAACGGCGATAAACCCCAATATTCCAGAGGAAATTGGCAAGGTCCTGATCAGGGCGCTGGAAAAGAAGCCTGAGGACCGCTTCGCCTCCGCCCGCGAGCTGAGTCAGTCCTTCGACCGTGCCCTGCAGCTGGTCTATGATCCCCGGGCTGGTGCGCTCAAACCGGGCGTACGGCGAGCCCCGCCTCCCCCGCCTGTGGAAAAGCCAGACCTTGACCGCTCCGAGCAGCAGACGATGATCGAGCCGCCGTCCAAGAAGCGCCGCTTGAGTCCGCTGCTCCTGATTGGAATGCTGGCGCTCGTGCCATCGTTGTGGGTGTTGAGCCGCTCGTTCAACCCGGTAGCCGCTGCGCCGGGAGGTACCCCGACGCAGACCGCCAGCCCGACCATCGATTGGAAGGCGACCGTCGATTCGCTCTCGACGGCCGTCGCCTTCGCTGCCGGCTCGGGTATGTCGGAAGAACAGATCCAGACGGCGATCGTGGCCACGATGCAGGTGCTCCTGCTTCAAGCCGGTGAACCGGATGACAGCCCGGTCCTGACATCCGCTGCCGGGACGGAAGCGGTAGGGACGGCAACCACAGCCCCGCTGACCCCGGGCAGCACGCCCAGTCGGACCCCCACCGCGACCCGCACCTCGACCTCGACGGTGGTTAGTACTGCGGTTACGGTGCTGACCGCCAGCGAAACAGCCACACCCAGCGCGACCGCCACGATGACCCCGACCCGCACGGCGACCCGTACCCCGACGCGGACCAGCACGCCTACCCCTACATCTACACCTACCGCAACTCTGCCGCCGACGAACACGCCCACCGCAACGATTGATGTGTGCTCGCTGATCCACCTCGGTGGGTTCGCGCGGGCAAGCAACGTTGCCAGCTGGATCATCAGCAATGAATCCGGAGCCGCGATTAGGGTGGAAGTGGTTGATCTTGGATGGCCATCCTCAAATGGCGGCCTGTACTACCTGTTTCTGGGTGGGACCATGATCTGGGCTGATGAAGATCTTAATCCTCCTACGCATGCCTCCTCGTGGATCCCACCTCAATCGGTACGTGACGTAGGTTCTTCATCCAAGCTCGAAGCGAATTTTGGATTGGCCGCAGCTGGTTCAGGCTATTCACTTCAGGTCCAATTCGACAATGGGTGCCGGGTTTCGACTGGCAACTAACCGCGGGCAGTCAGGTGCAGATGAACTTTAGCGCTTCAGATTCGACGATCAATTTATTCGAGATTCCCCTCAGGGCGTGTATTTTGGCGGGGAAGACTTCGCTTGAGGTCAAGTCATGAGCCGTCGACCCCCTCATCGGGGGCGGAGCATGCTCGGGGTGACCGGGCGGCAGCTGGGGATTGTGATCCTGCTGCTGGCGGTGCTGATGGTCGTAGGCGGGGTTCTGCTGGGTAATGCGTTCGGGGTTTTTCATGCCCCACTCACCCCTGCCGCTTCAACCCCTCCAGAATTGCAGGCTCCTGGAACGGTTGCTCAGGGGACCCCAGTTTCGCTACAGGTGACCGCCAAAGCCGCCACACAGCCACTGCAGGTAGCGGCAACTGCTACCCCGGGAGTCATAATATCGCCGACTGCGTGGATTGCATCGCCAACGGTACATCCCAGAGAGGTTTCAACAGCGACAAACACGGCGACGACCACGACGAGCCCTGCCCCGGGTGTTTGCTCTCAAATCAGCCTGCAATTTCTAGATGCGGTAAGCAACGTCGCGCAGTGGCGGTTGCAGAATACAAGCGGGGTGGACCTGGAGCTCACGCTTGCCCAAGTAGATTGGCCGCGTTCAAATGAGGCCTTCTATTACATCTTTTTGGATGGAGCGATGATCTGGTCCAGTGAGGACCTGGCACCTCCCACTAATATCAGCAGCTGGATCGGCACGACAGCCGACCGGATGGTGAAGGGGGTGGTCAAGCTCGAGCTCCTATTCGGCCTCAATGCCGCCGAGAGCGGGTACAACATGCAGTTATGGTTTGGCAACGGCTGCCAGGTATCCGCGGCGAATTGATCCTGCTCGGTTGAAGCATCATGAGTGTTCCAGCCCGGTGCCTATTCACCGGGCTGGCTGCGTGATTTACCATTGAACTGCGCCTTGCGCGCCAAACTTGACTGACGGAAGCGACGGGTCAGTCTTTTAAGTTTTTCTCCGCCTCGGCCGATTCCTGCCCTGGAGATTCCAACTGCTTCCTCGATCCGCCCAGAAAGCTACGGCCGAGAATCCACACGCCGACAAGGATGATGGCGACCGGCAGAAGGTACTCCATCAGCTGCACTGACAAGAGCATGACTGCGCCGATTGCGGCCATGATGCCGCCTGGAATCAGCGCCCACCAGTTCGAGCGGTCACGCATATAGACGAACAGGAAGGGCAGGGCGATGGCGAACATGACGTACGCCGGAATCAACATCTCCTCGATATTCAGCTCGCTGAGCGGGATGATGACGCTGATGCTGATCATGGCATAGGCCGGGATCAGCGCCCACCAGTTTGAACGGTCGCGTAAGTAAACCGCCAGGAAGGGCAGCCCGATCGCCACCAGGACGCCTGTACCAACCAAGTAGTCCGGGAGCACGCCGGCTTCCTCGACGAAGACGATGAACGCAATGACTACCATCACATAGGCCGGGATCAACGCCCACCACTGCTTACGGTCCCGCAGGTAGACGACGACGAAAGGCAGAGCGATCGCCAGCAGGACATAGGTTGCCAGGGCGTTATCAACCAGCAGATCCCAGGCCACGACTGCTAGCAATCCGGCGATGGCAACCAGTATGTAGCTCGGGATCAGCGGCCACCATTCTGAACGGTCGCTCAGGAAAACCAGGAATATCCCCACACCAGCCGCTGCGAATAGTCCCGCCCAGAGCTTGATATTGATGTCGATGTACAGCTCCAGCAAGCCAGCGATTCCGAAGAAAACCAGCAGCGAACCCCACACCAGAGATTGCTTACGTGTTTGGCCGGTAATCATCATTCCCTCCACGAAGAATATGTCTAGTAGATGAGGACAGGATCCATCCCTTCTCTCTATACGATAAATCATATATGAAGGTTTCACGAGCGAGCGCGCCCCGAGACCAGTGCGGGCAGGGCTTTGAACCTGAAGAAACGAATCGGGCGTGGTCGTTGTGCAGGCTCGGTCGGTAGAAAGCACCAGGAGTGAAAAGTCGCCAACGTCCATTTCCGGTCACCTATAATGAAAGGTGTTTAGTGATACAGTTCTGGATCAAACGTGGGAAGGGATTGGACTTGATAACGACGGGATCAGCACTCTGGCAGATAGGTTTCTCACTCGGCCTGGCCTTGCTCGGTTTAGCGATCAGCTTCTTGCTCACGGCACTCCTGCGCCGGCGGCATCGCCGTGAGCCGATCACGATCGGCGACTTGCCGGTTCAGCTGGCGCACTGGCGCGGGCCGCTTCGTCTGCTGCTGCCGGCGCTGACACTGCGCGCCGGCCTACCGTGGATCGGTCTTGCACCCGAAGGGCTGGTGGTCATCGAACACATTCTGGCGCTGTGGATCATCTTTGCCGTCGGTTGGCTAGCCCGGCGAACCGTGAGCATGGTGCGCGAGATGATCATGACCCAGTATCCGGTTGATGTCGAGAACAACCTGCAGGCACGCAGGGTGCAAACCCAATTCCGTGTCATCGACCGCGTGCTTGTGATACTGATCGTTCTGATTACGGTTTCAGCAATGCTGATGACGTTTGAGCAGGTGCGGCAATTCGGCGTAAGCCTGCTGGCTTCGGCCGGCGTGGCCGGCGTGGTGCTGGGCTTTGCGGCCCAGAAAAGCCTGGGCACGCTGCTGGCCGGGATTCAGATCGCCTTCAGCCAGCCCATCCGGCTGGATGATGTGGTCATCGTCGAGGGGGAGTGGGGCAAGGTGGAGGAGATCACGCTCACCTATGTCGTGGTCAAGATCTGGGACGAACGCCGGCTGATTGTCCCCATCACCTACTTCCTGGATAACGCTTTCCAGAATTGGACCCGCTCCTCGGCCCAGATTCTGGGCACGGTCCACCTGTTTGTCGATTACAGCGTGCCGGTGGAAGAACTGCGGGTCGAGCTCAAGCGAATTCTCGGTGAGAGCCCACTCTTTGACGGGCGAGCCTGGGGCTTGCAGGTTACGGATGCTTCCGACCGGACGATCAAACTCAGGGCATTGATGAGCGCTGAGGATGCATCAAAATTGTGGGATTTGCGCTGCCATGTTCGTGAGGCGATGATCCACTATTTGCAAGCGCATCATCCTGAAAGCCTGCCGCGCATCCGCCTCGAGCAGGGCACTACAAACCAGGCCTCACCGAACGCCGATGCATCCGGCCAGTCCGGGTATTTAAAGTAGCGCCAAGAACGATATCGGCCGTTGGTAACTTGAAGCTGTGGTTACTTGGCTTCGATCCGGATCGAAGGCTGAGCCCAGCTGCGTCCATCTTGTGCAATGAGGAATTCGGCCTCTTCCGGTCCCCACGATCCACTGCTGTAATTGGGGAAATCGATCAGCGTCCCCTCCCAGGCTTTGAGCACCGGCGTCACAACGCTCCAGGCCGCTTCGACCTGGTCGGCGCGCATGAAGAGCGTGGCATCGCCCAGCATCGCGTCAAGCAGCAACGCCTCATAGGCTTCCGGTGGTTCGGCGTTAAACGCCTCGCGGTAGGTGAAACGCATGTCAACCGGGCTGAGCCGAACCTGAAGACCGGGCCGCTTTGCCTGGAAGTTCAGCAGGATCCCTTCTTCCGGTTGGATGCGCAGCACAAGCCGGTTTGGCTGCCAGCTCGAGATAGCTGAGGCAGGGAAGGATTGATGCGGCACGGGCTTGAATTGAATCACGACCTCGGTCGCCTTTTGCGCCAGGCGTTTGCCGGTTCGCAGATAAAAGGGAACATTTTGCCAGCGCCAGTTATCGATGAAGAGCTTCAACGCGGCGAAGGTCTCGGTGTTTGAATCCCCGGCGACATCCGGTTCTTTTCGGTAGGCGGGCACCTTTTCCCCCTCGATCCAACCCTCGCCGTACTGGCCGCGGGCGGCGTAGAGGTGCAGGTCCTCCAGGTCAATAGGGCGGATGGCATGCAGCACGTCGACCTTCTTGTTGCGGATCTCGTTGTCATCGAACGACACCGGCGGCTCCATTCCGATCAGGCACAGGATCTGGAGCAGGTGATTCTGAATCATGTCGCGCAGCGCTCCGGCGTCTTCGTAGTAGCTGCCGCGATGCTCGACCCCGACCTGTTCGGCAACGGTGATTTGTACGTGATCGATGTAGCGTCGATCCCAGAGCGGCTCAAAGAGGGCGTTGGCGAAGCGGAAAGCGAGGATGTTCTGGACCGTTTCCTTGCCCAGGTAGTGATCGATGCGGAAGATCTGGTTCTCGGCGAAGGTTGAAGTGAGCAGGGCGTTCAGCTTGCGAGCCGAATCAAGGTCATGCCCGAAGGGCTTTTCAACAACGATGCGGGCGTGCTCCCGATCGCTGGCGAGCCCGGCCTCGCCGAGCGCTGGCGTGACAACCGAGACCATCGCCGGGGGAGTGGCCATATAGAAGACTCGGTTGGCAGTTCCACCCCACTCCTGCTCGCGCGAGCGGAGCTCATCCGCCAGGCTGTGGTAGGTGCTTTCCTCTTCAAAATCGGCGCTGAAGTAACTGCAGATATGCTCCGAGAAGCCGGCCCAGGTCTCCGAATCCGTCTTCTCGTGCCGCGAGAAGCGCTCGACACCGTCTTTGAGGTGCTCGCAAAACTCCCCTTCATTCATCTCCTTCCGGTCTATACCAATGATGGAAAACTGCTCCGGCAGCCAGTCGTCGAGGTACAGGCTGTAGAGCGCAGGAACCAGTTTGCGCCAGGTGAGGTCACCAGCCGCGCCGAAAATCACCAGCAGCGTCGGTCCGGGTTGGGTAGTATCCATATGTAGATTGCCTTCCCTTTCAAAATTTGAGGCCCCCTCTCGTGTTTCTGTTTTGAATGTCAAATCGACAGGCTTTGCTCAGCCAGCGCGGCCAGCGTGCTCGGGTACCCGTGATGGATGACCCCGCGTATGCCGAGTGTGCCGGCCACCTCGACAAACATCGCTCGGTCATCGAGGTACAGCACCTCGTACGGCGGCGACTGGGCGACATCGAGCGCCAGGCGGTACATATCCAGATCGGGTTTACGAAAATGAACATAGCACGAACCGATAAATGTGTCGATCCAGCTGGCAAGCTCAAAGTGTTGAATGCGGTACTCCATCAGTTCACGCCCCTCGTTGCTGACCGCCACCAGATGCAGTCCATAATGTTCTTTCAATCCTCGCAGAAGCGCGATCATTTCGGGGAACTCCTGCGTTTGCGAGAAGATGAACTCCTTGATGTCCTGTTTGCTGAAATCACGCGGCTTGAAAAAGATGACCCGGTCGAGGTACTCATCGAAACTCAGTTTGCCCGACTCGTAGGTATCGTAGGTCAGGTGATGGCGCTCATCGAGGGCTGCGTAGTCGACATGGAATAGATCGGCGGTGTTGCGGCGCAGCTCGCGATCCCAGCCATTGGTAAGGATGACATTGCCGATGTCGAGAAAGAGAGTGCGGATCGCGGTTTTTTTATTATTCATTGGTCCCTGCTTTAGCTGAGCGGTTGCTTGCTCATACTGGAAATGCGCCACCCATCAGGCGTGCTCATCATCTCGATGAAGCGCAAGTTTTCGCCCTCGGTCCAACTTGAACTGCTTCCATTGAGCGAAACCCAGAGCCGCGCCTCATAGATTATGCGGTCCTGCAGTTCGGAGAGCAGGGTGAGGTTGGTGCTCGAGAACTGCTTCGCCTCCGAGGCTGATGCCGAAAGTTGATCCTGGCTGATCAGCGCCTGTGAGTCCGAGGTGAGCAGGCTCCAGGCCGCGTCCGGTGCACCGCTGGCCAAATCCCAGACATACTGTAGCACGACCTGGCTGCTGTCACTGATCGGGGTCGAGATTTCGGTTAGTGGTTGTGAGTAGCTGATGATGGTCTCGATTTGCCAACTGCCTTTAACCCGGTAGAGCACGAACGAGCGCAGCACAGGACTGACGTAGTTCAGGACAGCCGTAACAAGTGCGTGCTGCCCGTCATCAAGCAGCTGGGAGGGATTCACGCCGAAAGACTTGAACTGACCCTGGACAGCGAGCAATTCCGGGATTGGATGACCGCTTGAAATTTCGGCCTGCAGAGCTGGGCTGAGGTAGTTCGCATTGGCGCTGCCTGAACTGTCAGTCTTGACCGAATCAAGGAACTCCCACACAAACGCTGCCGGTGGATCACTGGCAGGTGATGTCGCGACCGGCAGCGGCGCCGAACCCTGGCAAGCAGCCAGAAGGAGGCCGACGACAGCCAAAAGTGCTAAGGTGCTGGACTGGGCAGAAATACCTCTCGATATCACCCTATACGATTTTACTGGGTTCATGTCCTTTTCTCCATTTTGGATCGCCCGATCTGGATCGCGGGGCGATTCCGGGTTACCCGCCTGGTGAATCTCGGGAACCGGGTGAGCTGCCGCCGGGCTGAGCTTCCGGCCTGCCTTCGCCGTGGTCACGGTACCAGTCACGCCAGATCAACCGATAAGCACGCAGCCAACGCGGCACGCGCCTCCAGAACGGGATAAACGGCGTGAATACGAGCAGCAGGAAGATCACGAGCATGATCAAACCGATCAGCAGGTCGGCGTTATCCGAGACGGCGATGAATGGCACCTGGTACAGGAATGTGTAGGGCCACAGCCACCAGGCGCCGGGATAGCCTCCCGTTTCATGCGATACGCCCCACTGGTCCCCGGTCATATCCAGGCTTGAGGCGACATTTGCATCAACGTCGTCCTGGAAGAAGAGCAGCGAGCGGGTGAAATCGAGGCTGTACGGAAGGTGGGCATCGCTTTCAAGTGCTCCTTCCAGGAGGCCGCCGCGTCCGAGTCGCAGCATCCCATCCATCATGACGGCTACAGGACCGTAATCCCCGCTGCCTAACTTGACCTCGCCGTTTTGCACCTGGGCTGTATCCAACGCCGCCAGGTAAGCTTTCACCCAGGCAGCTTGTTGATCACTGGATGCATCGGTGTAGGAAGATAGGGCATCATTCAGCGCGGGATCAAGCGCGGCCGCATGCCCAAGAGGCTTTAGTACGAAATCCTGCGCCGGGTCGAGCGGAATTCGTACACCCAACCAACTCGCTGGCGCCAGACCGAACACACTTTGAGCATTAGCAGTATCGTTGGTGTATGGAGGGCCATACCCGTCAATGCCGCTCGTGCCGGCCAGGAAGCTGGCGCTTGTCTTCAGGTAGGCGACCGGCTGCAGCCTGGCGACATCCTCGCTACGCACTGGAGGGTAGTCCGGCGAACTGAAGATCGCAGCTAACGCGACTACGACCAGGGCTACGATCAGGAGGGCAGTCAGGCCTTCCCGAAGCAGATCGTAGGGCATGAGCGGGACCCCGCGTAAATACTCATCTGTCCGCTGGCTCATCTGCTCCTCCCAAGGTTTCGATCGGTTTCACCGGACCTTCACGGCGGATCAGGACAAGGTGGATCCCGATAAGGGCAGCCACGGAAAGCGGCAGCACGACGACGTGCAGCGTCAACACCTGGCCCAGATTGAGGGTGTTGAAAAACGCCCCGACCCCGAGCGCATTCATGGCGTCCTTGGCCTGGACCGAAATCCACTGTGAATCCCAGTTTGTCTGTGAGAGGAAGCCGGTCAACCCGGTGAAAACAGCAAGGCCAAATGTAAGTGCGCCCACCAGCCAGGTCTTCCAGCGCCCGTCTCGCCAGGCAGCCATGAGGAATTTCGAAGTCAGGTGCAGCACGATAGCCCCAAAGAAGATCTGGACGCTCCAGAAGTGGACCGAGTTGACAAACCTACCGGCCGCCGATCCGTGGTACCACTCTGGCCCGAAGAGACTCATTACGACTCCAGTAAGGACCAGCATTCCGAAAGCCGAGAGCGCGCTGACACCGAACAGGTACACAACAGACTGTACATACACAGGCATGCGCGTTGGAAGCAGGTCCTCGAGCGTGAAGTTGCGGCGCAGCACACTCTGCGCCCTACGGGTGAGGTTCATTCTCGACTCTCCTCCCGCTCCGGGCCGGGTTTAAACAAGTTCGGAATGCGCACCCAGAGCGCGATGGCAAAGATCAGCGCGATAGATCCCCAGGCGATGATGTTTGGGATGGCAAGGTTGAAAATTCCGAAGGTAATATGCGGGACAGCTGGCAGCATCTGCGCGGGTAATGGGTCCATACTCTATATCTCCTTAATTCAAATAGCTTCAGGTGAATACTAGGTGACACGGCCTTTAAAGGTCTTTATTGAAGCTTGAAGCGTTACTCAAGGAAACCTTAAGCCCTGGATCCGCAGATTCGGGCTGGCGGGAATCCGTCCGCCCGGCAGTCCGGCAAGACTCCCCTCCTTGCCTGTGCTGCCGGGCGGAGAAACGGCGGTCTCGGTGAATTGTGTCGGGCGGGGCTTATCGCAGGATCAAAATCGATCCACCACTTCGCCAACGGCAATCGTGAGGCGATGCTGACGGTTCCGGAGCATGTGTTCCGGGCTTGCGTCTCAGGCATTTCGCTGGACCGCCGAAAAAATCTCCTTCTCTGTATCCTCCCGCCGACAGGAACCAGCGTCTGGATGCTCGAACCCAAGCCGATCGGTTCCCTGCTCACATACGGTCTACCGTTTTCTGGTCCCGTTTGACAAACGTACCGGGTCGGCAACCGGTGTCTTCGAACCCAGAGAGGCGGCCGTCGTGATCGGGTGACCGCTCTCGTCCAGCCGTGGGCCAAACATCTGCTGCAGCTCGCTCTGGTCGAGGGTCTCTTCCTTGAGTAAGGCGCTGGCGACGCGGTCGAGCAGCTCGCGTTTTTCATCCAGCAGCGCACGGACATACGTATGCCGTTCATCGAGCAGTTTCTGTACGTCACGATCGATGCGGGCGGCGGTCTCTTCGCTGTAGCGCTCGCCTTGTGCGAGCGAATAGCCGAGGAAAGGATTTTCGTCATCGATCTCATAGGCAATCGATGGCTGGGATCCCATTCCCCAGCGGGTGACCATACGCCGGGCGAGGCGGGTCGCCTGCACGAGGTCATTCTCAGCACCGGTCGTGATTTCCTCCAGCGCCAGCTCCTCCGCCGAACGCCCGGCGAGCATGACCGCAAGGCGTGCTTTGAGGTAGCCCCGGCTGACGTTGTAGTGGTCGTCGCCCGGGACCTGTTCGGTGACGCCTAGCGCCTGCCCGCGCGGGATGATCGTCACCTTGTGAACTGGGTCGGCAGACGGTGTGAACCAGGCGACGAGCGCGTGGCCGCCTTCGTGGTAAGCGACGACACGCCGTTCACGAGGATCGAGCAGGAGCGGGCGAACGCCGCCCATCAATACCTTGTCCACGGCTTCCTCGAAATCGCTCATCTTGACCCGGCGGTGGCTGTAGCGTGCGGCGATCAGCGCCGCTTCATTGCACAGGTTGGCCAGGTCGGCACCGTTGAAACCGGTCGTGGTATGCGCCAACAGGTCAAGATCGACGTCCTCCGCCAGCGGCAGTTCACGCGTGTGAATGCGCAAGATGCCTTCCCGGCCGGGCCGGTCGGGCAGGTTGACGACGATACGCCGGTCGAAACGGCCCGGCCGCAGCAGCGCCGGGTCGAGCACGTCAGGCCTGTTGGTGGCCGCCATCAAGATCAATTCGTGGTGCTCATCGAAGCCGTCCATCTCGACCAGCAGCTGATTCAGAGTCTGCTCGCGTTCGTCGTTGACCATCCCCAGGCCGGCGCCGCGCCGGCGCCCAACGGCGTCAAGCTCGTCGATGAAAATGATTGCCGGCGCGCTGGCCTTGGCTTTTTCAAACAAATCCCTAACCCGGCTGGCGCCGACTCCGACGAACATCTCGACAAATTCAGAGGCGCTCAGGCTGTAAAAGGGTACGTGCGCTTCTCCGGCTACGGCGCGCGCCATGAGCGTCTTGCCGGTGCCGGGCGGGCCGACGAGCAGCACGCCGCGCGGGATTCGCGCCCCCAGATCGTGGTACTTCTCTGGGTGGCGCAGAAAGTCGACCACTTCCTGCAGTTCCTGCTTAGCCTCCTCCGCTCCAGCGACATCCTTAAATGTCACCTGCTCCAGGTTCTGCTCGTACAGGCGGGGCTTGCTGCGCCCGAAATTAAAGATCCCGCCCTGCGAGCGGGCTGCCTGGCGCCCCATCCAGACCAGCACGATGACCAGCAGCAGAAACGGCAGGGCATCTGTAAGCAGCACTGTAAACCATGGCGTCGACTGCGGCTTGGCAACGACCCTGACATGCCGTGATTCGAGCAGCCCCAGCAGGCGGGGATCCCCGACTGCCTCCGGCAGTATGGTCTCGAAATGTGTGTAGGTTGTGGGCGCTGCGGCTTGGGCTGAGGGCGTCGTAAGTGCGGCTGCAGTGGTTGGGGCTGCCGCCGTTGCCGTTGCCAAAGCGGCCGGATCAGCGATCGGCTGTGCCAGGTCGCCCGTGATCTGGCTGCCCTGGAAGACGACGCTAACCACGTTGCCCGAGTTAAGCTGAGCAAGGAAATCGGTATACGAGAGCTGGACTTGCTGTTGAGCTTGCGGCAAAAAGAGTATCAGGTTCCACAGGATCAACAAACCCAGCAGCCACCACCAGTAACGAGGCAGATGGGGGTGCGTCTGCTCTTCTTTTTGTTCGCCTTGCTGTGGGTCCAACATGCATCAACCTTTCCACATCGGCCCGACACAGATTCGCGGCCTATAGCTTGCTACAGTCGAATTTCAATCTGGCCGTGCCGATCAATAACCCGAATCCATATATATCCGTATCCCGGACGAAAAGTCTTTAAGCGGCGCTGGAAATGAACTAAAGCTTGGATTAAGCGGGATCTTGATCGGGTGTAGAGAAATCCTGCATGGGATGGAGCGGAAGGGCGATGATGAAGGTGCTGCCCTGGCCGAGTTCGGAATAGAACTTGATATAGCCCTGATGGGCGCGCACGAGTTCTTCGGCGATGCTCAGTCCGAGGCCCATGCCCTGAGGAAAGCGGTTATCGCGATTAGAGCGGAAGAACGGTACGAAGATTTTCTCCTGGTCCTCGTTCGATAAGCCCGGACCAGTGTCGGTCACACTGAAGCGGATTTCCGCGCTGGTGTTTTCAGCGGCCACTTCGATCTCACCGCCGGGCGGCGTGTACTTGATGGCATTGCTGAGCAGGTTACCCCAGGCCTGGCCCAGGCGTATCGGATCGATCTCGTGCGGAGGGAGCTGCCCGGCCGAGGTCGACCACTTGATTCCTTTTTCCGAGGCCAACGTCTGCCAGGCCTGGGTCGAGGTCAGGAACCACTGGTTGAGGTCGGTTGGCACGCGCTCGATCTGGAGCGTGCCGCGCTCGCGGTCGTAAAGCTGGGTGAGGTCCTCGACCAGCCGTTCGAGACCGCGCGTCTGCATATCCATCCCGTCAAGCAGCTCCGCTTTGAGTTCGGGGTTCCGGTCAGCCCCCCTGGCGAGCGCTTGAATTGCCGAGCGCAGCGCACCCAGCGGACGGCCGAGCTCATGGACCAGATTAGACAGCAGCTTGTTGCGATTGCTGGCTTCGCGTTCGAGGCGCTCGACCAGTAAGTTGAATGAACGCGCAAGAAGCTGCAGCTCCTCCGGGCCGGAGGTCTGCACCAGGCCGGGAGTTTTCCCGCTCGACATAGCGCTCATCGCGCCTGCCAGACGGTCCAGTGGCTGTTCCATCGTCGCCGCCAGGCCGAGTCCGATCAGCACGCCCAGCGCCAGGCCGCTGAGCACGATGGCGATGACCGTCATCCGCAGGTGTGTGAAGATATCGAGCACATTGGCCAGCGGCTGCGAGAGGCGCATGATACCCAGCAGTTGATCCCCCTCCATGATGGGCACCCAGAAATCGATGATGCGCGTGTCAAGCGAAGTGCTGAAATCGGTTTCGAGAATTATTTCCCCCGCCTGAACCCTCTTGGCTATTTCCGGTTCGTTGGTTAGCAGTCCGTAGCGGGTTCGATCCTCGGGCATATTAGACGCCAGGATCCGGCCTTCGGTGTTGATCAGCTGCAAGCGCCAGGGTGCAACCCCAATATTGCGGTCGATGAAGAATTGAGCGTTAGCCGCGTTCTGCCACGTATCAGGTGCGATTGCAAGCAGGCGGGCCGTGATGCGCGCATTCTCCTCGATCTGCGAAATAAGGGCGGGGGTGATGACCCTTGTCTCAACTGCCGCAATGAGCACCAATCCGATCAGCGGGATGCTGATGACGAGCGGCAGAACGTGGCTGAGCAGCAGGCGGCGGCGCAGGTTCAAGGTGCTCTGGGTTCGTGCGGCATAAGTTTGTAACCCACACCACGTACAGTCAGAATGCGCTGCGGATCGTGCGGGTCAACCTCGATCTTTTCCCGCAGCCAGCGGATATGGACGTAGACCACCTGGGGTTCGCCGACGTACTCAGCGCCCCAGACGCGTGCCAGCAGATCGTCAGTCGAGATAACGTTGCCGACCTCCAGCGCCAATGAATGAAGCAGGTCGAACTCGCGCGGCGGCAGTTCGATGCGTTTTTCGCCAACCGTCACGGTGTGAGCGGCAGGGTTGATGCGGATGTCGCCGATCTCGACCGGTTCGCTCTCCGAGAGTGGATGAGCTGGCGCCTGGGTGCGGCGCAGAACCGCCTTGATGCGCGCCAACAGCACGTCCTGATCGAAGGGCTTGGTGATGTAATCCTCGGCGCCCAACTCCAGCCCGAGGACTTCATCGAACTCACGGCGGCGTGCGGTTAGGAAGATCACCGGGGAGCCGATCTTATCCTGGAAGATACGCAGGGCGTCGAGCCCGTCCATTCCAGGCAAACCGATATCGAGCAGCACCAGGTCAGGAGGCTCACGGGCGGCGATCGCCAGCGCATCCTCGGCGTTGCTGGCGGCCATTACAGCGTAGCCAGCCTGTTCGAGATTGAAGGAAAGACTGCGGCGCAGCAGGTCGTCATCGTCAACGAGCAGCAGCTTGGCTGGTGTCATACAGTACTCCGCTATTCATCAGGGCAGTTCGGGGGGCTTTCGTTTGCCTTTAAGTCTACATCATTTTGGGTATTAACGGCCATATGATGCGTATTTGTCCAGCCGTCTTCTAAAGTGGGCTTAAGACGGAAGGCAGCGATCGATAATGCGCCTTCAAGCCGTTCGTGATAAAGTTTTATCGCAGATTAAAGAGCATGGCTCGAAGGAGCGAAGATGATATTGAGTGAAGAAGAGGCGATGCGCATCCTGCATGATGCCTCAGAGAGCATCGCCCATCGCGAGGAGGCGGCCAGCTACCTGGAGGAAAACCCGACAGTTGAGGGGATCGACAACCTGGTAAAAGGTATGGATGATGACGATCCTGGTGTGCGCTGGGCGACCACCAATGCCCTGGCTCAACTGGGTGAGGCGGCTCTCCCGGCTGTACTGCAAGCGCTGATCCAGGGCTACAACGGCCGCATGCGTGATAGCGCCTACCACTTCCTGCGCGGAAACAGCAGTCCCTGGGTACGTATGCATGCTGAGTCGGTGCGTCAGGCGCTGCGCTCCTTGGCACCAGAGGTGACTGCTCCAACCGCAGCCGCCGAACTGCTGGCCGAGTTCAAGTCCAGCCGAAAGTAATCTGTTGGAAACGAACCCAAACCCCTGAGATCCCACCAGATATTTAATGTCCGCTTAATTTACCCACAATCCCCGGTTAAGGTGGCGTGGCCACCTCCTCCTGTACGCTCAAATCAGTTCACCCGGCGACATGCTGACCGGCGGGTTGAGTTGTTTTCTTGATCACAATGCAGTCGTTTATATAAAGGCGGATCTCTGCTTCCTACCTTCCGTGAAAGACTGCATATTGCATCTTTTTAGAATCGCCTCCAGATACTCGGCCATCATGAGGACTGATCCGTTTCGGGGCTGGAGATACGAGGATTTTGTTGGTTTCCGGAAATCAGAGACTTTGATAAACGCAAACAGGACCGCGATCTCCGGGTTCCCCGGAATGAATTGCAGACGGCCCGGGGCAGGGTGTGAGTTTTGAGTATGGATCCTTCAGTTCTTGCAGCCCCGTTAAATGCCCAGGAAGCGCGCCCGCTTGAAGTTGTTTTCATCGCGTTTGTGCTAGCTGCCATCGGCGCTGCGTTTCTCATATCCTGGCTGCGGGACCGCAGGCAGGACCCATCGCTCACCTCCGCAGAGATTGATTCGGGTGAGTGGCTGCTGCGAGCGCTGGCAGTCCTGGCGATTGCGGTCGTGGCTGCCTTCGTCTGGCTCACTCTCCACGGCCACAGCTGAAGCCTGCCCTGTAAGCTTTCCTTAATCTCGACTTCAAGACTTTATAAAGACCGAAACTACCTGGATGAGGGAGAATATTGCTGTATTAATCAGAGGCCAGGCGAACTGCTTTTCCTGCCTGGAGGAGGCAAAAAATGGATCGAAGGACGTTAGCGGAGAATCGTTCGGCGGTTACTCACATCGAGGAGCCGCCCTTCGCTCGCAACTTGTTTGGCAACACCCGCTGGGCATGGCTCTGGTTGCTGGTCAGGCTGTACGCCGGATACCAGTGGCTCGAGGCTGGTTGGGGGAAACTGCATAACCCGGCTTGGGTCGGTGCCCGATCAGGGACTGCGTTGAATGGTTTCGTACAGAACGCCCTGAGCAAGACCGGCGGCGCCCACCCCGACGTCCAGTTGTGGTACGCGTGGTTCTTGAATCATATTGTGCTGCCCAATGTCAAGGTCTGGAGCTATCTCATTTCGTTTGGTGAGTTCCTGGTCGGGGCGGCGTTGATTCTCGGACTGTTCGTGGGGATCGCGGCGTTTTTCGGTTTGTTCATGAATACAAGCTACCTGCTGGCGGGCGCGGTCAGCATCAACCCAATCTTGCTTATTCTGGCGCTGTTCCTGATCCTGGCCTGGCGAACGGCCGGGTGGATCGGTCTGGACCGCTGGGCCCTGCCCGCCCTGGGGACGCCGTGGAGTCC
>Ga0315534_1000717_pt1 | contig 23343 bp, 22 predicted proteins | sample SalMarSW160240MG_FD_203094 | JGI IMG/M metagenome (GOLD analysis project Ga0315534, IMG submission 203094) | Salt marsh sediment microbial communities from the Plum Island Ecosystem LTER, Massachusetts, United States - Salt Marsh Sediment SW1602-40 ...
ACGCACGCTCGAGGGTCAGGACAGTTGATCCAAAGCAGTTTCACAGGCGGTTGTTCGAGCTTTTTAATATTCAGACAGCGGAACAGGATGAACTGCCGCTGGCCGCCGTGATACGCTCGATTGATAGCGTGGTGGCGCCGGATCGATATTATATGTTTGCGGATCCCGTTCACCTGCAAGCCGATCGGGACAGTATTGTCATGCTGGGCAATGCGGATCTCGATATCGATAAGAAGGAAAGTGATGAGCTTCTGCAAATAATCAATGCCCATCTAAGTACTGATGGAATCCATGTTGAACCCGTGAGCGGACAACAACATTGGTGTCTGTCGATTCCGCGACCTCAGAAATTGCATACCTATCCCCTGGATCAGGTTGTCGGTCACACGATCCAGGATTATCTGCCTTATGGTGAAGACGGCCGATACTGGCGCAACACTCTCAATGAGATTCAAATGTTGTTGAATATCTGCGAGTTAAATCGTAAACGTGAGCAAAAAGGTGAACTGGCAATCAACAGCGTATGGTTCTGGGGGGGTGGTGTCTTACCCTCGATGGGCGACGTTTCGTGGATCTCTGTGAGTGGTAATGACGATGTCTTGCGAGGGCTTGCAAGACTCAGCGGTTTAGTTTGTAAACCACCCGACTCGGATGCCGAAAGCTGGGCCGAAACCGCTGACCCAGGCGAACATCTCGTCGTATTTAATGATGCTCGTAAATCCATGCATAAGGGGGATATCGAGGCGTGGCGCAACTTCATTATGGCTTTGGAGATGCATTGGTTTGTTCCCTTGCTGGATTTCCTGAAGACAAACAGGCTCACAAACCTTACCATCTACCTTGATTCGAACCATTGTTTGCAGATTACACCACGCCGTGCCCGGAAGTGGTGGAGGGATATCCTGTCACATAAAATGGCAATAAAATTTACATATTAAATAATATATTAAATCGTATTGATCATGTTTTTTATTAAGACAAAGGACGCTCACGGATGACTCGATCCGGTATCAAGAAGATTATTGTCAGGCGCAAGTCCACTGTCTCGCATGATGGACTTCCGGTCAGTCTCCATCCTGTCCTGGCACGAGTCTATGCCGCGCGGAATCTGAAATCGAGTCAGGAGCTGGAACACTCATTGGAGCATATCCTGCCCCTTGATGATTTGTCAGGGATAGAAATGGCTGCACAATTGTTGCAGGACATGCTGGTCAAGAATGGCCGTATTCTGATCGTCGCCGACTTTGATGCGGATGGTGCCACCAGTTGTGCAGTTGCGATCCGTGCCCTGCGGGCGATGGGATGCGAACATGTAGATTACATTGTCCCTAACCGGTTTGAATTCGGTTACGGATTGACTCCCGAGATCGTCGGGGTTGCGAGTCTTCGCAACCCCGATCTCATTATCACCGTAGATAACGGGATTTCGAGTGTCGAGGGGGTCAAGACCGCAAGGAAACTCGGCATCAAGGTGCTGGTCACCGATCACCACCTGCCGGGTGCCAGTCTCCCCGAGGCCGACGTTATAGTAAATCCCAATCAGCCGGGAGACATATTTCCAAGTAAAAACCTTGCCGGGGTGGGTGTCATCTTCTATGTGATGCTGGCACTGCGCGGTATGCTGCGCAAGCAGGGATGGTTTTCAGATAACAATATTCCGGACCCGAACCTGGCACAGTTGCTGGACCTGGTAGCCCTGGGGACGATCGCGGATATCGTCACCCTCGATCACAACAATAGAATCCTGGTTGAACAGGGATTGGCGCGCATCCGGCGACGACGTTGCTGTACAGGAATTCGTGCCCTGATCGAAGTATCCGGAAGACGACCGGACAGGATCATCGCCGCAGACCTTGGTTATGCGCTCGGCCCGAGGCTCAATGCGGCGGGACGTCTCGAGGATATGTCTCAGGGCATCGAATGTCTGATAACCGATGACGAGGCGTCGGCCATGCATATAGCCCGGCGTCTGGATGAGCTGAACCGTGAGCGTCGCGCCATCGAATCGCAAATGCGTGAACAGGCCCTGGCTACCTTGACACATTTACCTGTCCAGGAGGATAACGAAACCCTGCCAATTGGCCTGTGCCTGTATGACGCGGCCTGGCACCAGGGTGTCACCGGAATCCTGGCATCCAGGCTCAAGGAACGGTTTCATCGTCCGGTCATCGTATTTGCGCCCGGAAGGGATGATGAAATCAAGGGTTCCGCACGGTCGATACCCGGCCTTCATATCCGCGATACCCTGGAGGCCATCTCGACACGGTATCCTGCCATGTTGAGGAAATTCGGCGGGCATGCGATGGCTGCGGGACTGGCCTTGAAGTCAGCAGATTTCGACGCCTTCCGGACAGCCTTCGATACCGAGGTCAGAAAACACCTCGATGCCGAAGATTTGCAGGGTGTTGTCTTGAGTGATGGTGAACTCTCGGCCGGTGATCTCAATCTGGAGGTCGCTGAGATATTGCGTTCCGGCGGTCCATGGGGTCAGGGATTTCCCGAACCCGTTTTTGATGGCGTATTTGCCGTCGCAGGGCGCCGGATCGTCGGAAACAGTCATCTCAAATTACTGCTTCAGGTGCCGGGTGATGACCACTTGATTGATGCGATTGCCTTTAATTCAGGGGATATCGATTTGCCCGAGGACCTTGATAAGGTCCATATAGCCTACAAACTTGATGTCAACGATTATCGTGGGAAACGCTGCCCACAGTTAATCGTTGAACATATTGCATCCGACTGAACTCGAATGGCAGACTGACCTGAGTCGAACGTCCTGCCGTTGTCACTCATTCGGTATTCAACCAGTCATTCTGCCATGATTATTTCATCAGCAGTGTTTTCACACGCATTTTCCCTGGTGTAGACTTAGCGTCTTTATTCTGACGGAAGATATTATGCTCGAATTGAACCCCGTTTATGAGCGTATCAAGGATATGCAGGGACGACTTGATGTCCTGAGGAGGTACCTTTGACGTTGATACCAAACAGGAACGCCTGACCGAGGTTACGCGTGAACTCGAGAATCCTGCAATATGGGAGAATACTGAGAAGGCACAATCCCTGGGCAGAGAGCGCTCCCAGTTGCAAGATGTCGTTGCGGCCATTGCAACCTTGACACAAGGTTTGATGGACGCTCATGCATTGCTTGAACTTGCTGAAGAAGAGCAGGATGAGGAGACAAGCCGGGAGGTCGCATCTGATCTCGAAACTCTGGAAAAGAAGCTGGCAGGACTTGAGTTTCGCCGGATGTTTTCCGGTGAAATGGATGCCAAAAATGCCTTCCTGGATATTCAGGCCGGTTCCGGAGGAACGGAGGCCCAGGATTGGGCGGAAATGCTGTTGCGGATGTATTTGCGTTGGGGGGAGCGGCGCGGCTTTGCAACCGAACTGATAGAGGTATCACCCGGAGAGGTGGCGGGGATTAAAAGCGCGACCATCAGGGTGGAAGGGGAATATGCTTATGGATGGTTGCGCACCGAAACGGGCGTACATCGGCTGGTACGCAAATCTCCGTTCGATTCGGGAAACCGTCGTCATACCTCTTTTGCTGCCGTGTTCGTCTCACCGGAGGTCGAAGATGACATCGACATCGATATCAATCCGGCTGATTTAAAGGTCGATACCTATCGTGCCAGCGGTGCGGGAGGGCAGCATGTGAATCGTACGGATTCCGCTATTCGCATTACCCATATGCCGAGCGGTATCGTGGTACAGTGCCAGAGTGATCGTTCGCAACACAAGAATCGCTCAACTGCGATGAAACAGCTCAAGGCCAAGCTCTACGAACTGGAAATGCAGAAACGCACCGAACAGCAACAGGCGCTGGAGGATAGCAAGTCCGATATTGGCTGGGGTAGCCAGATTCGGTCATATGTGCTGGATCAGTCACGCATCAAGGATCTGCGCACCGGTGTTGAAACCGGTAACACACAGGCCGTGTTGGATGGGGATCTGGATGAATTTATCGAGGCGAGTTTGAAAAGTGGAATCTGACCGGGTGACGGATACGGATGAAAATGAACAGATAGCACAGCGACGTGCCAAGCTGGCCGAATTGCGTATGCGCGGCAATCCGTTCCCGAGCGACTTTCGGCGCAATGTGGTGGCGGGTGAACTGCACGCCGAGTACGACCAAGCGGACCCTCTGACACTCGAAAACGAGCCGATCCGGGTAAAGGTCGCCGGGCGTCTCATGACGCGCCGGATCATGGGTAAGGCAAGTTTCATCCACCTCCAGGATATGTCGGGTCAGATCCAGCTCTACATTCAGCGTGACGGGGTCTCATCCGACGTTTATAAAGAGTTCAAAAACTGGGATATCGGCGATATCGTCGGGGCTGAAGGTGTTCTCTTCAAGACCAGGACAGGTGAGCTCTCGATCCGTGCGGAACGTATCATGTTATTAACCAAGGCATTGCGCCCGTTACCGGAAAAGTATCATGGCATTGTCGATAAGGAGATGAGGTATCGACAGCGTTATCTTGACCTGATCATGAATGACGTTACTCGCAAGACCTTTCGCATCCGTACCGAGATCATCAACTTTATAAGGCAGTTCCTGATCGGGCAAGGATTTCTCGAGGTCGAAACTCCGATGATGCAGGTTGTTCCCGGTGGTGCCGCGGCACGGCCGTTTCAGACCTATCATCATGCCCTGGACATCAATCTCTATTTGCGTATTGCACCGGAACTCTATCTGAAACGCCTGGTAGTCGGTGGTTTCGAGAAGGTATTCGAAATCAACCGCAATTTCCGTAATGAGGGTTTGTCCACCCGCCATAATCCCGAGTTTACCATGCTCGAGTTTTATCAGGCATACGTGGACTATTATGATCTGATGGATCTGACCGAAACGATGTTGCGGGAACTCACCCTTGTGATCCACGGCGATACCATCATTGAATATCAGGGACAACGCTATGATTTTGGCAAGCCCTTCAGGCGTATGACTCTGGTTGAATCGATCCTGGAGTTCAATCCTGCTATCAACAGGGATGAGCTGTTTGCAATCGATTCTGCCAGATCCATCGCGAAAAAATTTGATATACCTGTGTTGGAACACTATGGAATCGGCAAGATCCAGCTAGAACTGTTTGAAAAGACAGTCGAAGGCAAGCTGCATGATCCCACCTTCATAACATCCTACCCCAAGGAGGTCTCACCTCTCGCCCGTGCCAACGACGACGACCCGTTTGTGACGGATCGTTTTGAACTTTTTATCGGTGGTCATGAGATCGCAAACGGGTTTACCGAGTTGAATGATGCCGAGGATCAGGCAGATCGCTTTCGCAAACAACTGCAGGCACGGGAGGGTGGAGACATTGAGGCGATGCATTTTGACCAGGACTATATCCGGGCCCTGGAACATGGCATGCCACCGACGGCGGGTGAAGGCATTGGGATAGACCGTCTGGTGATGTTGTTGACCGATTCAGCCTCAATCCGGGACGTGTTGCTGTTTCCCCATATGCGACCTGAAGTGTAACCACACCCCTGTAGGGGTGTCGCGGAACGTCAGGCGGAGATCAACTGCCGTATCTCGGCAATTTCGTCCTTGGCAGCCTTGATGGTGGCGATACAGTCCTCAGGCGGGATACTGAGCCGGCTGAATGCCGGGATCTCGGACCAGTCCAGCTGGGTATAGGGGTGGTCGGTTCCGATGTAACTCAGCATGTTGGCGATCAGTACGACATCGACATAATCGGCCTCAAATCCTATTGGTTCGCGGTACAGATCCTCATGATCGGTGGCCACTGCAACCAGATCAGGCTGGAAATTCCATGTCTTGAGGATCAGGCTGCCTATCCTGGGATGCAATACCGCCAGGACTTTCATGAGCGTCTTATTGTTGGACAGCAACTCGGGGATCCTTTCGGAGTACTCGAGGATGGGTAGTTTACCGATATCGTGTACCAGACCTCCCAGCATGGCCTCTTCAGGCGAGAGAGAAGTGAATTTCTGGGCGATGATCTGACTGAGCGCCGCCACCTGGACACTGTGTTCCCAGTTTTTCTCCAGCAGTACATTGGTTTGCGCGGTCAGCCTGGTGCGGTATACCTGTTCCATGGCAAGGCTGGTGATCAGGCTGCGGACGATGGAATTGCCGAGTCGGGTAATGGCTGCACGCACATCCTCGATCTGATTTTGAGTCCGGTACAGGGGGCTGTTGGCTACCCGCAACAGGCGGGTGGATAGCACCGCATCGGCACTGATGACCTTCGAAATCTGTGTGGAAGTGGCCTTGTTATCATGTAACAGCTTTCTGGCCTTGAGTGCGATCTCCGGCAACGTGGGAAGTACAATCTTGTTGTGCGTGATATCAAAGACGATATCACGGGTGAATTTTTCGAGCAGGGATGAAGCCATTTTGTGTTATGCAGGCGGATGTCTTGCTTAATAAAACCCTTTATAAATCCCACATAATCTATTGAGAATAAATAAATATATGGCCTTAGTCCACGCCGTATGGCAATCTCTGAAATTGCAATTTCGCACCTTTGTCATCATACAGACGTACCTCGTCCGATTCGGCATAGGGTATTCGTATGACCACCAGTACATCATAACCGCCGGCGGGATCGGCCTCGGCGTCGACGACCATTCCCGCACCCTCCGCACTGCCTGCGTTCGGGGAATATAACGTGTCACCTGGTTGTGGCGCAATCGCAGAATCGGTATGGGCGATGTACATACGACGCTTGAGGTTACCGCGATAATGTAATCTCGCCACTACCTCCTGACCCGTGTAACAGCCCTTCTTGTAATTAATGCCATCGAATGCTTGCAGATTGACCATTTGCGGTACAAACATGTCCATCGTCTGCGTATAAATGGCAGGGATTCCCGCCAGAATATTGAGACGCCGCCACGCTGCAGTGCCTACAGGCCTTGCATCTTCGCGGAGTTTTTCCCAAAGTGTCTTGATATCGTCCGGTCGGCCAAATAACTCAAAGCGTGGCTGTATCCCCGGGATACGGATCACGGTGATCCTGTCAGTCACAGCGACCTGATCGACATCCTGAGGCAATACACCGACAGTATCCTCGAGAAGCTTGCCGCTCTCTGGACCCGACAGGCCTGCATGAATCAGCGAATCACTGGCATCCTCAAGCGTAACCTGCGAACGCAGCACAAACATGCCAAGCCGCTTGAGTATCGCCGACAATATATCGGCAGGCAGTTGCATGTAATACCTGTCAGCGACATAAAAAAGGCGGATCAAGGCCAGCAAACGCCCCTTCGGACTGCAATAACCCGTGAGTTGGCTGTGTTGTGTATTCACTTCCAGCACATCATTGGTCAGCTGACCCTGCAGGAACATCTGTGAATCATCCCCGTGAGCGGATATCAGGCCCATGTGAGAGAGGTCACTTATGACTTCACTGTCAGTGACACATTCCATCTCCTCAGTGATGTTACCGAAGTGGACAACGACGTTGTTTTCTATGACGGCACCGGCGTTTTCCAGATACGTCTTCCAATTACTCATCATATTGATATCTGCAGACGTGAAAAATGCAGATGATAACGTAATTTTAAAGCATTAGTAATACTGGACGCACGGGCTGAATCAGCTAAACTAACGCAACATGATACAAAAAGATCGACGACCGGTATTTCTCGATATTACACGTATTGATCTGCCGATCACGGCAGTGATCTCCATTATCCATCGTTCGACAGGCATCCTGTTCTTTCTTCTCATTCCACCCCTGATCTATTTGTTTGATCTTTCGCTATCGAGCTGGCAAGGATTTGAGGCGGTATCACAACTGCTGGATCACTGGCTGGCAAGATCATTGCTGGTTTTGTTGTCATGGGGCTTTGCTCATCACCTTCTGGCAGGCATTCGGTATTTACTGATCGATGTAGACATCGGTGTGGGGCTTGAATCATCACGTATAACGGCCTGGTGTGTCGTGGGCGGAGGATTGATTGTCCTGTTTGCAGTGGCGTTGACTGTGTTATGAACCGCCGCAGTTATGGACTACGCGCCTGGATACTACAACGTCTGAGCGCGGTTTATATGACAGTCTACCTGCTGTTTTTCATCTTGCATGTCAGTACGAATCCTCCGCAGTCCTATGTCGCATGGCATGGCTGGATGGCAGGGCCAGTCATCAGTCTGGCGACCGCCCTGTTTTTCATTGCCATACTTGTGCATGCCTGGGTGGGGATACGTGATGTGATCATGGATTATGTCAAACCCCCTGCACTACGCTTCAGCCTGTTGTCATTGATTGGTATGGTGCTGCTGATCTGCGGTTTATGGGTGTTGAGAATCTTGATCCAGGTGAGCCAGTGAACCAGGATGTCAACAAGGTGGATAGGCGTCGCTTTGACACCCTGGTGATCGGTGCAGGCGGCGGGGGCTTGCGCGCCGCGCTTCAGCTGGCACAGGCCGATGCCGCCGTCGCCGTAGTATCGAAGGTGTTTCCGACCCGTTCACACACGGTTGCCGCCCAGGGTGGTATGAACGCCGCATTGGCGAATGTACTGCCGGATAACTGGCACTGGCACATGTATGACACGGTCAAGGGCAGTGATTACCTTGGTGACCAGGATGCCATCGAATACATGTGCCGTGCCGCATCCCGACTCGTGATTGAACTGGAGCATTTCGGAGTTCCGTTTTCCCGCCTTGAGAACGGCAGTATCTATCAGCGCCCTTTTGGTGGACAAAGCCAGAACTTTGGAGGTGAGCAGGCGGCCCGCACGTGTGCTGCCGCGGACCGAACCGGCCATGCCATCCTGCATGCCTTGTATCAGCAGAATATCCGTGCCAAGACACATTTTTTTGATGAATATTTCGCCGTCGACCTTATCAAGGATCAACAGAATTTCATCCTCGGCGCCGTAGTCATCAGCATTGAAACAGGACAACCGCTGATCATAGAGGCCAAGACCACATTGCTGGCGACCGGTGGCGCGGGTCAGTTATACCGTACCAACACCAATGCCAGAATCAATACCGGTGACGGCATGGCTATGGCGTTGCGTGCTGGTATACCGCTGCAGGATATGGAATTTGTACAGTTCCATCCCACCGGTATCGCCGGTAAAGGGATGTTGATCTCGGAAGGCGCTCGCGGCGAAGGCGGTTACCTGATCAATAAGGATGGTGAACGTTTTATGGAACGTTATGCTCCCCATGCCAAGGATCTTGCAAGCCGGGATGTTGTGAGCCGGGCGATTGCAACCGAGGTCAGGGAAGGGCGAGGATGTGGTCCCAATGGCGACCATGTCTTGTTGAAACTGACCCATCTGGATGCGGATGTCATTCTCAAACGGTTGCCCGGTATCCGGGATCTGTCCATGACCTTTGCCCACGTAGACCCCATCAACAAATCCATTCCGGTTGCACCTACGGCTCATTATACAATGGGTGGTATCCCGACCAATCGTTACGGCCAGGTGGTGGTGCCAGAGTTCCAGGGCGCCGAAGAACCCATTCCGGGGCTCTATGCGGTGGGTGAGTGCGCCTGTGTCTCGGTTCATGGTGCCAATCGATTGGGGGGGAATTCCCTGCTGGATATCGTAGTGTTCGGCCGCGCCGCAGGCAATCATATCATCGAATTCCTGGGTGAAACCCGCTATCACCGTGTACTCGATCAGGACAGCGTGGACCGCGCCCTTGAACACCTGGCCCGCTGGGATCTAAAGGGTGACGGAGAATCGGTCGATGACCTGCGTAATGAGTTGCAACGCACCATGGAGGATTATTGCAGTGTGTTTCGTGACCATGACGTACTCGATGAGGGTATCAGCAAGGTGCTGGATATCAGTCGACGATTAGAGGATGTACGTTTAAAGGATCATAGCAGTGTGTTCAATACGGCGAGGATCGAGGCGCTGGAGCTGGAAAATCTTGTAGACGTAGCCTGTGCCGCCGTGAACTCGGCGTTTGCACGTCAGGAAAGCCGTGGGGCCCATTCGCGTATCGATTATCCGGAGCGAGATGACAAGCACTGGATGAAGCATACGCTCTATTTCAAGGAAGGACATCAACTTGATTACAAGCCGGTACGCATGAAACCATTAACCGTAGAGGCCTTTCCCCCCAAGGCAAGGATTTACTAGTTATGTCGACCGTTCATCTGTCTGTCTACCGATACAATCCCGAGAGCGATAGTGAGCCCTATATGCAGGACTACGAACTATCGGGGGTTACCCCCGATACGATGGTCCTGGACGCAATGATCCGTATCAAGGCCCAGGATGAAACCCTGAGTTTCAGGCGTTCCTGCGGCGAGGGTGTGTGTGGATCTGATGCAATCAACATCAATGGCAGAAACAGCCTGGGGTGTATTACACCCTTGTCCATCCTGAAACAGCCCGTTGAAATCCGACCTTTGCCAGGCATGTCGGTTATCCGCGACCTGGTAGTCGATATGGAGCCTTTTTACCGGCAATACCGTGCGGTACAACCGTATCTGAAAATCAAGGATCCCATCCCGGAGGTAGAATTCAGGCAATCCCCCGAGCAGCGCGAACGTCTGGACGGCCTGTATGAATGTATCCTGTGCGGTTGTTGCTCCACTGCCTGTCCATCCTTTTGGTGGAATCCGGACAAGTTTCTGGGTCCCGCAGCCTTGTTGCAGTCCTACAGATTCCTTGCGGACAGTCGCGATCAGGCCGGCGAAGAACGCCTTAACGCCCTGGAAGATTCATATAAACTTTTTCGGTGCCATACCATCATGAATTGTGTCCAGGTCTGTCCAAAAGGACTTAATCCGACCAAGGCCATTGGCGAGATCAAACAAATGATGGTCAAACAATTGATCTGAAAGATCTACGGGGCAACTTACCGAGCGATGACAGCAAATCACGGTTCATCAGGCTATGACTGAATCTGATACTAAAATTCTTCGATCACGACTTTATTGGCAGTGCCGTCGCGGCATGCGTGAGTTGGACATTGTTTTACAGGATTTTATGGAAACCTGCTATGAGTCAATGTCTGAAGCGGATATTCGTTCATTTCAGGATTTACTCAATTACCCCGATGCCCTGTTGCTTGAGTATGTCATGGGTCGTATGCAACCGAGTGACCAGGCCCTGGCCGATGTCGTCTCAAGAATCCGCTCCGACACTCCTAATTAGGCCGCGTCGCTCAGCTATCCTCACAGGGTTTATTATCCTGACCCACGGTCTTGCGCTTGCCTGCCTGTTGGTGTCCCTGCCGCTCTGGGTGGGTGCATTGGCTGCAATCGGAGTCGTATACAGTCTTGTTTATACGCTCAATCGCCATGCGCTGATGACGGCCGATGATGCTATTACAGAACTAGCCTGGGAAGGTAATGGCGATTGGTTATTGGTATTACGAAATGGGATGCGAATCAGTGCACAATTACTGCGGTCAGCCTACCTGCATGCCGGACTGGTGGTATTGAACTTTGTCCTGAACGGGCGTAATCGATCTATCATATTGTTACCGGATACACTGGATCCCGATACTTTCAGGCGGCTGAGGGTACGTTTACAACTGCATCATTACAAGGTTACCGATCAGTAATCGCCCGTCTATTTATGCAGATTGGCGTTCTACTGCCCATCTTCCGGCAAGATAGTTAGCGGGCATAAGGATGGTGTTTGTCGCGGGTTGCCGTTGATCCGGTTCTGGATAATCCAGTGTGTAATGCAGACCCCGACTCTCCTTGCGTTGTATGGCGCTGCGTATGATCAAGTCCGCGACAATGACCAGATTGCGTAATTCAATCAGATCGCTCGTGACCCTGAAGTTACTGTAATACTCCGCAATTTCCTGTAATAACAGATCCGTGCGATGTTTTGCCCGTTGCAACCTTTTATTCGTTCGTACGATGCCGACATAGTCCCACATAAAACGACGCAGTTCGTCCCAGTTATGGGTAACGACCACTTCTTCATCGGAATCCGTTACGCGGCTTTCATCCCATGGTGGCAATTCACCTGGTAGCGGGTAATTCTGTAATTGATGCAGAATATCAAGACTGGCGGATTCGGCGAACACAATACATTCCAGCAGGGAATTACTGGCCATCCTGTTCGCGCCATGCAGCCCGGTAAAGGCCATTTCGCCGACGGCATAGAGACCTTCAATATCCGTGCGGCCGTGGATATCGGTCATCACTCCGCCACACAGATAATGAGCCGCGGGTACCACGGGGATGGGTTTTTTGGTGATGTCATAACCAAATTCCAGACAACGTTTATAGACATTGGGAAAATGCTGCCTGATAAAATCAGCAGGCTTATGACTGATATCGAGATAAACACATTTCTCGCCCAGCCGTTTCATCTCATGATCGATGGCGCGGGCGACAATATCCCGAGGGGCCAACTCCCCGCGTGTATCGAATGACTTCATGAAGGGGATGCCATCCGGTAACAGCAGTTTACCGCCTTCACCCCGCACCGCTTCTGTAATCAGAAATGATTTGGCCTGAGGATGGTACAGACAGGTCGGATGGAACTGGATAAATTCCATATTAGCGACACGACATCCCGCCCGCCAGGCCATGGCAATACCGTCGCCGTTTGCAACATCGGGATTACTGGTATAAAGATAGACCTTGCCGGCACCACCGGTCGCGAGGATAACATGTCGGGCGCTGAACACATCGACCTTGTGCAAGCCCTGGTCGAGAACATAGGCGCCCAGGCAGCGATTAACGTTAAAACCCATCTTGTTTCCAGTAATCAAATCGATAGCGATATGATTTTCGAATATGTCTATATTGGTATGTTCACGTGCCTGTTGTGCCAAGGTTTTTTCGATAGCTCTGCCAGTGGCATCGGCGGAGTGGATGATACGCCGGTGGCTGTGTCCGCCTTCGCGGGTAAGATGGAATTCATTGCCGCCGTTGGCCTGCAGATCGCGGGTAAAGGGTACCCCGTGATCGATCAGCCATTGGGCGCACGTCCTGGCGTGGTTGACGGTGTAGGTTACGACGTCACTGTCGCATAGACCGGCACCGGCATTCAGGGTATCCTCGATATGTGATTCGATGGAATCATGCTTGTCTAGCGCTACCGAAATTCCTCCCTGGGCGTATAATGTCGAACTTTCCGTCAGGGAAGTCTTTGAAATCAGGGCGATATGCGCATGGTCGGCAAGGCGCAGGGCCAGGCACAGTCCTGCTGCGCCGCTACCGACAATCAGGACATCATGATGGTACTGGATACTCATATAGTGTGTGTCCTATAACAGCACGTATTTATTTGATAATTTACGGTCTTAAACACCGCGTTATCGAGAGTATTGCTAGAGGCGCGCTAAATAGTTATATATAATCGTAAAAAGGCTAAAATCGCTGAACTTTACCAACTATATATTGTCTATGAATATTAGCAAAGGGATTTGCTCCCTTGCGAGAGGGGTTTGCCCGGATGGGCGAGAGTAATGTCGATCAGCATCTTGTTGAACGTGTACAAAAGGGTGATAAACAGGCATTTGATGTCCTTGTACGTAAATATCAACATAAACTGGTAAAACTGATCTTGCGTTATGTTCATGATCCTGATGAAGTTATGGACGTCGCCCAGGAAGCCTTTATCAAGGCCTACCGTGCTCTCCCCGGATTTCGCGGAGACAGTGCGTTCTATACCTGGCTATACAGAATTGCCATCAATACGGCCAAGAATCACCTTATATCGCAAGGACGCCGGCCGCCCGACGAGGATATTAATGTCGAGGATGCTGAACAAATGGAGGCAGATTCTGGTCTAAAGGAATATGCGACACCGGAGCATCTGCTCGCCAAGGATCAGGTTGAGGCAACGGTGTATGAGGCGATAGAAAACCTGCCTGATGATTTACGGACCGCGATAACATTACGTGAATTAGAAGGCCTGAGTTATGAGGAGATAGCTGAAGCGATGGGTTGTCCTGTTGGAACTGTACGTTCCAGGATTTTCAGGGCAAGAGAAGTCATTAACAACAAGCTTAAACCGTTTTTGGATTAAGGTTGGCTTAGAAAGTGGTGGAAGATATGAGCAAGAATTCAGCTGAAGAAGTATCCATGTTGATGGATGACGAGGTCGATGAGTTTAGCAGGGTTCGTATCGTTAACAGATTGCGAGATGATGCCTACATGAAGTCCTGTTGGGAGCGTTACCATCTCATTGGCGAAGCCTTGCGTAACAACCTCCCTGATGTAATCAATCCAGACCTTCCTGATCGAATAGCCAACTTCCTGCGTAACGAGCCCGACCACCATACTGAAACGCCCCGATCCACGACTGCCGCACGACCCCGCAAGGCAATGACCGGCATGGCGCTCGCTGCATCCCTCGCTGTTGTGGCGGTGGTCGGACTGCTCCAGATAACCAGGCAGGATGAATCACCTCTTCAGCAGGTAGCGACGACGCAGGATAACACCACTCTTCCATCACCCAATGTGGAGCTCGCAACGACGTCCCAGGAACAGACCGTGGCTTCACTGCCAGTTACGAGACAACCGGTCACGAGACAAACCGTGGATTTTCGAATCAAACAGGCTGAAACAAATCGCCAGGTTGTGGACACAACCCTGTATGATTATTTGATGCATCATAACGAGTATACCGCCACGATGCCGGTGCAGGCAGGCATGATTCCCTATGCCAGGGTGGTCGGCTACGCCTCGGATGAATGATGTCAAAGTGAATTTCGACAATTGAAGCAGGGGATAACCGGTACGTATTAGACAATACCGCGTTTATTTTATCTCCTTTCATGAAATAGATAAGTTATTCGCGTTGGATCCCCCTTTAGTGGTGAGCTTCATTCATGATAATAATCATCGACAAGCCATATCCCCCCCGCCATGCCTGCTCGCGTTCCGTGACGTATCAAGGCTCAAATAAAATACGTCGCATTTGCGAACCAGTAAGTTCGAAATGATGTTTAAACCCCTGTCCCGAATCATCCCGATCATACTTCTTGCCGTCACATCCAGTATAGCGTATGCATCAGAAAACAAGGATGATGCGGCTTCCTGGCTGATCAGGATGTCCCAGGCGATGAATACGAAAAGTTACAGTGGAACTTTCGTGTATCAGAGCCTTGGTTTGCCGATGGTGGCAATGAAGATCCTGAGGGTGAATGATGAAAATGGCCCTCGCGAGCGGTTGATACTGCTGAACGGAGGACAGGGAGAGGTCATTCGGAACCATGATGGCGTAACCTGCAAGTTACCAAACTCGAATCCTATGGTGATGAACAGACGAGGACCAAAAAAAGTCTTTCCTCCGAGGAATATCAATGTATTTAAACAGGCATCAGGCCTGTATTTACTATCGATGAAACCGGCACACCAGGTTGCAGGAAGACACGCGCGACTGATCGAGATTATCCCGACGGATAATCTACGCTATGGATATCGTGTCTGGCTGGATAAAGAAACCGGGCTGTTGTTGAGATCACAGTTAATTGGTACGTCAGGCAAGATACTGGAACAATTAATGTACACATCCATTGACGTTTACGACGACGCACCGGATATACTTAACCGGGAAATACCTGTACAGGTGGTCGCGGATGATCGAGATAAATCTATCGAATTTTCCAAACCTATTGATGGTGACGCTCATACATGGCAGGTTAATAACCTTCCTAAAGGGTTTGAGCTGGCGGAACGTAACAAGGAATCATTTCAAAAACACAAGCAGTTCGAGCATCTGGTTTATACCGACGGGCTCGCATCAGTTTCTGTATTCATTGAAAAAGGGAACGATCAACCGTCATTTATTGGAGAATCGCATATGGGTGGGATAACAGCATACAGCAGCGTGGTGGATAAGCATCGTGTAACAGTTGTCGGAGAGGTCCCAATCGAAACATTGAAGATGATGAGCAGCGCTGTCAGTTACACAGCGGCTGATTTGCGCAGATGATCGAGGAAAAAGGCAAGATAATAGACGTTCAGGATGATATGGCGTTGGTTGAAATTCAGCGTAAATCGGTATGTCATACATGTTCGTTGAACAAGGGATGCGGAACGGGTGTGATTTCCAGTATGATCGGGAACAAGAGATTCCGGTTTTCCGTGTATAATTCCATAAATGCAGCTGTCGGAGATAACGTCACTATTGGAATCGAGGACGACCTGTTATTAAAAAGTTCGTTTGCAGTGTATATTACACCGTTGTTACTGATGTTTATCGGTGCCTGGTCGGGAACTTATGTGGCCAATCTGTTCACGATGGCATCTTCGGAAGGAATATCGGTGATATTCGGCATGTTGGGCCTGGCTTTAGGTTTTGTATGGTTGAAACGCTATTCAGAGAAAATCAGGAATGATGATCGCTATCGCCCTATCTTATTGGGATGCCGGCCTGATATTGATGTTATAGCCCCGCCAAATTCCGTTAATTAATAATTCAATATTTTTCTGTTTATCAGGAGTAATCATGAGTCATTTTGTCAAGGTGAAACCTTTATTTTTTGTTGCTACCGTATTCTTGTTTTTTGGGACGTTCAATGCGGATGTCAGGGCTGCAGTCAGTGGATTACCCAACTTTACCTCTCTTATTGAGCAGAGCAGTGCGGCCGTTGTAAATATCAGTACTACACAAAAAATCAAGCGGAGTCAGGGTATGTCACCACATGGCGGAATGCCGGATACTCCATTTGATGATTTTTTCAGGCGGTTTTTTGGTGATGAAGGCGACGACCTGAGAGAATATGATGTCAATTCACTTGGGTCGGGTTTTATCATTTCCAAGGATGGCTATGTATTGACCAATTATCATGTCATCAAGGATGCAGATGAAATCATTGTCCGTCTAAGTGACAGGCGCGAACTTGTTGCCGAAGTTATCGGTTCGGACAAGCGTAGCGATATTGCCTTGCTAAAAATCGACGCCGACAATGATTTGCCCGTCGCAAAAATCGGCAGATCGAAGGATCTGAAAGTCGGCGAATGGGTGCTGGCAATCGGATCCCCATTCGGTTTCGACCATACCGCAACCGCCGGTATCGTCAGCGCCAAGGAACGCAATCTGCCGAATGAAAATTACGTACCTTTTATCCAGACTGATGTTGCGATAAATCCCGGAAATTCCGGTGGGCCCTTGTATTCCATGGATGGCGAGGTTGTTGGAGTTAACTCACAGATATACAGCCGTACCGGTGGATTTATGGGCTTATCATTCGCGATTCCCATTGATGTTGCAATGAACGTTGTCGAACAACTTAAAAAGACGGGTTCGGTTACCCGTGGGTGGTTAGGCATACTTATTCAGGATGTCACTCGCGAGCTGGCCGAATCATTTGATATGCCTAAACCAACAGGAGCACTGGTGGCGAGGGTATTGCCCGACAGCCCCGCAAGTGATGCGGGTATCCAGGTCGGGGATATCATTGTGGAATTCAATGGTAAGGAAGTGATCAGTTCATCGAATCTTCCGCCTATGGTCGGTATTATCGATGTTGGAGACAAGGTGAATGTCAAGATCATCCGTGACGGGAAGACCATTACCAAGACCGTCAAGATCGGTGAACTGCCGCAGGAAGATGAGCTCGCCTTTGCCGGAGGCGATGAAGGCAAGAATGTCAGGGTAAAGCGGCTTGAGATTATGGTTTCCGACCTTGATGACGAGCAGAAAGACCAGTTGGAAGATGACAAATCCGGAGTCTACGTTGATGATGTCGCGAACGGTCCTGCATCCATGGCCGGACTGCGCAAGGGGGACATCATATTGATGATTGATAATAAAGATGTCAAGGATACCAAGGAATTCAAGGATCTCGTCGACGACCTTCCGGCAGATAAATCGGTGCCGTTACTGATACAACGGCGTGGAGGCCCGATATTCCTCGCGCTCAAAATCACAGAAGATTGATCTGGCCTGTATTTATACGCATACACAATTTATAAATCAGGTGTTTACTACAGAAGGGGGATTGTACAATCCCCCTTTTAATATTTTTGGGGTCCCGTATACATCATAATCAACACATGAAGAACATCAGGAATTTTTCAATCATTGCTCATATAGATCACGGAAAATCAACACTTGCAGATCGATTGATTCAGATATGTGGCGGACTCAGCGAGCGTGAAATGTCTGAGCAGGTATTGGATTCGATGGATCTCGAAAGGGAGAGGGGAATTACAATCAAGGCACAGAGTGTTTCGCTCAATTATCAAGGCAGTGACGGTAACCAGTATCTGCTTAACTTTATTGATACACCGGGTCATGTTGATTTTTCCTATGAAGTATCTCGATCCCTGTCTGCATGCGAGGGCGCATTACTGGTTATAGATGCCTCACAGGGTGTCGAAGCGCAAACAGTGGCGAATTGCTACACCGCAATCGAACAGGGGCTGGTGGTAGTTCCTGTCCTGAATAAAATAGATCTCCCGACAGCAGAGCCGCAGAGAGTAGTTACAGACATTGAAGAGATCATCGGTATCGAAGCCCACGATGCCGTGTGCGTCAGCGCAAAAACCGGCGCAGGTGTGGAACAATTACTCGAAGAGATTATTTTCAGGATTCCGCCTCCAGACATCGACACGGATGCCCCGCTGCAGGCCCTTATTATAGATTCATGGTTTGATAATTATCTCGGAGTCATCTCACTTGTCAGAATCATGAAGGGGACTCTTAAGGTAGGACAGAAAGTCACGGTGATGTCGACAGGAAGAAGTTATCAGGTTGACAAATTGGGGATCTATACACCAAAACCTCGTGACATGGTGTCATTAAACTCGGGAGAAGTTGGTTACATTAATGCCGGTATCAAGGATGTGGAAGGGGCGCCGGTCGGAGATACCCTGACACTGACAGACCGTCCGGCAGTAAAGCCATTACCGGGATTCAAGGCGGTGAAACCACAGGTATTTGCCGGGTTGTTTCCGGTAAATGCCGCCGATTACGAATTATTGCGCAATGCGCTGGCTAAGCTACGCCTCAATGATGCAGCGTTGTTTTATGAGCCCGAAACATCCCAGGCACTTGGTTTTGGATTTCGCTGTGGTTTTCTGGGCATGCTGCACATGGAAATTGTGCAGGAGCGTCTGGAGCGTGAATACGATCTTAACCTGATTACCACCGCGCCCACTGTTATATATGAAATCCTGAATGCGAGCGGTGAGATTCTGTATGTAGATAATCCATCCAAACTCCCGGAATCCGGGCAGATTGCGGAAATACGTGAGCCTATTATTCGCGTCGACATACTGGTTCCGCAAACTTATTTAGGCGCGATAATGACGCTTTGTATCGAGAAACGGGGCGTCCAGAAAAAGATTCAATATCACGGAAATCATGTCGTAATATCCTTTGAGTTACCCATGAACGAGATTGTCCTGGATTTCTATGATCGTCTGAAGTCAGTGAGCCGTGGTTATGCATCCATGGATTATGCATTTCAACGTTACCAGGTCGCGCGGCTGGTAAAACTGGATTTATTGATAAATGGTGAGCGCGTGGATGCCCTTTCGGTCATCGTCCATCAGGATCGTGCCCATTATCGGGGCAGGGAACTGGCGGAGAAAATGCGGGAACTGATTCCTCGCCAGATGTATGATGTTGCAATCCAGGCCGCTGTCGGATCTCATATCATCGCGCGTGAGACTGTCAAGGCACTGCGTAAAAATGTTACGGCAAAGTGTTACGGCGGTGATATTACTCGCAAGAAGAAGCTTCTGGAAAAGCAAAAAGCAGGCAAGAAACGGATGAAACAACTGGGCAATGTTGAGGTCCCCCAGGAGGCGTTTCTTGCTGTACTACAAACAGGGAAAAAAAGATGAATTTTGATTTTCAGGCAATAATGGCTCTGGCGCTGCTGGCGTCAGGTGTGATATGGGCGCTGGATGTTTTTTTGTGGGCACCGCGAAGAAAAGACGCAGCTGAAAAACTCAAGCAGCAAAAAGAGAAAGTCGATGAGGAAACTATCGCCAACACCTTGAAAGAGTCTGTGCTGGTTGAATATGCCAGATCATTTTTTCCTATTATATTGATCGTCCTGTTATTACGTTCATTTCTGATTGAACCTTTCCGTATACCGTCAGGATCGATGATCCCGACATTGCATGTGGGTGATTTTATCCTGGTTAACAAATATTCATATGGTATCAGGCTGCCGTTGTTCGGTAGCAAAATAGTAGATATCGGCGAACCGAAACGTGGTGACATAGTCGTTTTCAGGTTTCCCGAGGATCCATCGATAGACTATATCAAGCGCGTGATCGGACTGCCCGGAGATCGTATCTCCTATATTGACAAGACTGTCTATATAAACGGCAAACCGGCACGACAGGAGCCGTTGGGTATGTATACAGGGATGGGATCCAGCCGCAAGATGTCCGGTGCAAATTTGCGTATTGAGCATCTGGACGGCGTTGATCATCAGATCCTGATACAGCTGATGAGAAGATCAATGGACGGTGAGTATGAAGTGCCCCCGGGTCACTATTTTGTAATGGGGGATAATCGCGATAACAGTAATGACAGCCGGTTTTGGGGGACTGTCCCGGAGGAGAATTTAATTGGTAAAGCCTTTATGATATGGATGAACTGGGATTCGGCCAAGGGCGGCATTACGTGGGATCGGATAGGCTCGGAGATCAAATAAGAACTACAGATCAGACTGGAATAAAATCTGGATTCAATGATGAGCTGTGTAATGGGGAATATCAAGCAGCTTCGGAACTGAATCCTGCCGGATCAAGATACGGGAATCGGATATAGCAATATAATCCGGAGATATCTGTTGTAGTCGTGATCTGAATTTAACAGGGGATAATGCTTTAATATTTTTGCATGTCGAATACAGGATCGTGTTTATTGTTTGGAGATTCTCTTATCTTGAAACAGAGGAGACCAGGATGAAAGAACAGAAGATATATCAAGGAGGCTTTTCGGCGATAGGCTTTATCGTTATTTTATTAATTATCGTCTTTATTACCATGACCGCATTAAAGCTTGCGCCGATCTATTATGAGAATTTCAAGGTTAATTCCGTCATCAAATCCCTGGATGAAGAACAGGGCATCACTGAAATGTCTCACCTGGAGATAAATACAATCATCTCGAAACGATTCAGGATCGATAATATCGATCGCGTTGAGCCGAAAGATATCAAGATTGCTTACGGTAAAAAAAAGCTCTTGATTAATGTGAATTATGAAATTCGAGAAAATTTTTTCGCTAATATAGATGTCGTTGTCGTCTTTAATGACAAGTATGAAATTACAGGCCGTTGAACCCAGATCCAGCAAAACTGTCCGACAAACTCTTTTATCAATTTATCCGGATTGAATTGCTGGAGACTGCATTGACTCATCGCAGCGCCGGCAGCCCGAATAATGAACGCCTCGAGTATCTCGGTGACTCGGCATTAAACTTTATTATTGCAGATGCCTTGTACAAGCAATTTGTAACGGCCAGCGAAGGGAAATTAAGTCGAATCAGGGCAAATCTGGTTAACGGTGATACGCTTGCCGGATTAGCACGGGGCCTGAACCTCGGTGATTTTCTCAGGCTTGGACCGGGTGAATTTAAAAGCGGCGGTTACCGCCGTGATTCCATTCTTGCCGGTGCGCTGGAGGCTGTTATTGGCGCAGTCTATCTGGATGGCGGGTTTGACCACTCCCGGCAACTGGTGATGAGGATTTTTCAAGATGTGCTGGATAGTATATCCCTGGAAATGGTCATCAAGGATCCGAAGACACGCTTGCAGGAATATCTACAATCAAAGAAATTGCAGTTGCCTGTGTATAATATATTATCTACAAGCGGACATGATCATGATCAGATATTCAAGGTGGGATGTGTAATAGAAGGCTGGAGTACACCCTTTCTCGGAGAGGGTGGCAGCAGGCGTAAAGCAGAGCAGGATGCCGCTGACAAGGCATTGAAACTCATTATCCAGGAGGATAAGAAACAGTAACATTTAGAAATGACCAGCAATGATGAAACGATACCTGATGTAAAACTCAGCCATTGCGGATACGCAGCCATTATCGGCCGTCCGAATGTAGGCAAATCGACGTTGCTCAACAAGATTCTGGGTCAGAAAGTCACGATCGCTACACCCAAGCCTCAAACTACCCGTCATCAAATACTTGGTATAAAAAGCACACGGGACAGCCAGGTGATCTATGTCGATACACCCGGACTGCACCGGAGTATAAAACGAACAATCAATCGTTATATGAATCGTGCGGCGATGAGCATCTTGAATGATGTAGATGTGATCATTTTTGTTATCGAGGGACTGTCCTGGAGGAATGAGGATCAATATATCCTTGAAAAACTCGGATCTACCGGCATCCCCGTTATACTTGTCATAAACAAGATTGATAGAATAAAAGATAAGGAAATCCTGCTGCCCCACATCAAGGAGCTGTCAAAAAAGGCGGATTTTGCCGAAATTATTCCGGTTTCTGCAAAAAGCAGTGAGAATCTCCAGCATCTGGAGGAAGCGGTTACGAAACTTTTGCCCGTAGGCCAGGCGTTTTTCCCAATGAATCAGGTAACGGATCGCAGCGAACGATTCCTTGCAGCCGAGATCGTACGTGAAAAACTGATGGCATGTTTGTCCAAGGAACTGCCCTATGCAGTAACCGTGGAAATCGTGAAATTCCTGTTTGAGAACGACGTCATGAATATAGATGCACTGATATGGGTTGAGCGCGAGGCGCAAAAAGCCATTGTCATCGGCAGGCATGGAGATCATTTGAAAACGATCGGTATGCGGGCAAGGAAAGATATGGAGAAGATATTCGGTAAGAAGGTATTCCTGCAGTTGTGGGTCAAGGTCCGTAAGGGCTGGCTGGATGATGAACGGGCCTTGCGAAGCTTTGGCTATATGGAATGAATTTATGATGGATAGTGTTACAGGAACCCATACCGCTGATAACAAGGACGGTATGATCGTCCCATGAGCACCCGAAACAAGGTGGAAATGCAACCCGGCTATGTCCTCCATCACTGGCCTTATCGCGATACAAGTCTGCTGGTTGAGATATTGACACGTGATTACGGCAGGATTGGCCTGGTGGCAAGAGGTGCCAAACGTTCAAGATCGCGTATATATGGAGTCCTGCAGCCGTTTATCCCTCTGATCGTTTCATGGACAGGTAGGGGAGACCTTGGCACCTTGACTGCTGCAGAAACATATGGACCCATGGCATCCCTGGGCGGGCGGGGTATGATGAACGGATTTTATGTCAATGAATTATTGGTACGATTATTACATCGCCATGATCCACACCCAAAACTTTTTGAAGCATACATCGAGGTGCTGTTACGCTTGGAGGATCTGACGGGAGACAATATTTCGGGGCCGGGGCTTGATTCTGAAACAGTGATGAACCTTCTTGAACAGCGTGCACTTCGCATATTTGAAAAGAATCTGTTGCGTGA
>Ga0315534_1000719_pt1 | contig 23287 bp, 23 predicted proteins | sample SalMarSW160240MG_FD_203094 | JGI IMG/M metagenome (GOLD analysis project Ga0315534, IMG submission 203094) | Salt marsh sediment microbial communities from the Plum Island Ecosystem LTER, Massachusetts, United States - Salt Marsh Sediment SW1602-40 ...
GACGGCTCGCGCGCCCAGGCCGCGACATTGCTGTTCTTGTATCTCCCCGCTGTTGTTGGGCTCGCCGTCGCTCCCCTGGTGATCTTTTTGCATGCGGTCCTGACACCCGGCGCCCAGGCCGTGCTTAGCGAACGGCCTCTCCTCGTCGCTGAGCTAATTGTGGGCTTTGTTTTCTGGTTGTTCTTGTTGGGACTGCCCCTGAAGCGGCTCGTCGGCCGCCTTGCTACCCACCGGATCATCGAAATCGACGGTCGGACGGTGAGCGTGACGGACCACGGCAACTTGCGCACCTCAACGTGGGACGCCCCTTTAGCCTCTTATGCAGGTCTAACTCACCACGTGCGCGCCTCGCTTTCAGGCACCCGTCACGAGCTGATCCTGGTGCATCGCAACCGCAAAAAATCCATATTATTGCGCCTAGCAGATCACATTTCGCAATCGGAGGTCGACAGACTTGCGACTTTGCTCGGTTGTGAGGAGATCCCCGCACGAGAACTCTATCGAATCCGCGCCTTTTTGCCCGATTGGCCCATCCCTGGTTGGTGGAGGCCGGCTCATGCCTAATGCCACATCTCTTCAAAATGTCGTCTTTATCGTCGTCCAATCTTTGACTGAAAGGCCGCATGCGTGGCTTACTGATTTCTGCATCTATTGCTCGCAATCTCCTAGGGGGAGCGTTGACCGACACATGATAAACCCGCCATTGACGCGATCCCCGCTAGGCGGAGCGTGCGTGCGTTTCCCTCAGCTCTTAGCGATGTCGTTCCTTGCGCTTATTGCATTGAGTGCGAGCGCGAAAGCGGAGTCGCCTGCTGGCTACATGAACCGTGTGGCAGGCGAGCTAATGGCGGCCTCCCGGTCGGGATCGGCCGCCCAATTTGCAATGGTCATCAACAATAACGCCGACATTCCCTCGATTGGGATCACGGCGTTAGGCACCTACGCCCGCAGCCTGCGCAAGACTGACCGGCCGAAGTATTATGACGGCATGGTCAATTTCATCGCGCGTTATGCGGCCAAGGAGGCGCCGAACTACCCCGTCGACAAGATCATCGTCACCGCTCAGTCGCGTGGTGCGACGTACGGGACCTATGTCGATACGCGTATCAAACTTGCCAGTGGCCAAAGTTATGACGTGCGTTGGCACGTCGTTCGTCGCGGCAACCGCTACAAAGTACGCGATGCTCAGGTGATTGGCTTCTGGATGACGTCGTTCTTGAACAACTTGTTCCAGAACTTCATCAGCGAGAACGGCGGCAATCCCGGCTCGCTTGTGGTCGCGCTCAACCGCTGACGAGCACGCGAGCCCTGCAATTTCATTTCAGCTTCGCGCGATCGCGCTGGCTCTGGCCCTCATGGTGTGAGACAGAGCAATCCTGCCGTCGGGCTTGAGGGATAAACCGTCGAAAAGCCCAAGACGGCAATCGCTAGACCAATAATGCCCCGAGCCAATCCCCGGGCCTCAACGCGCGCGAGCGTCGTTACACCGAACGCCGTAGCGGTGACCGACGGCAGCGTGCCAAGGCCAAACCCAGCCATCAGTGTGACACCGCCGGCAAGGGAGCCCGTCAGCGTTGCAGTGAACAGCGCAGCATAAACCATTGGGCATGGAACGATGCCCCACGTCAGTCCAGAGACGAAGGGTCCTGCAACGGTGTATTTGCGCAGGCCCGAGAGCATTCGGCTCATTCTCGATGAGAAGGCCGCGACGTAGCGATCAAGACCAGCTAGAGACGGCAAGATGCCGGCAACCGACAAGCCAATCCACATCAGAGTGACGGCACCTGCCCATTGCAGAAGCCGATAAGCGGCCTCCTGGTTGAAAAGTCCGTAAAGTTCCGCCCCTGCAGCGCCCAAGATGCCGCCGGCAATCACGTAAGAGCAGATGCGGCCCGCTTGCGCGGTCATGAGCACGCGCAACCGATCCCCAGCACTCTTGGGATCGAACATGAACACCACGCCAGAAGCGATGCCGCCGCACATGGCGGCACAGTGCAAAGAGCTGGCGAGCCCCAGCAGCACGCCGCCCAGCAGACTGTATTCATTGACTTCCATTTAAGGTGAACGCTCTGATCGTTCGTCGATGCTTGGCCCTAGTCCAAATAGCAGTGCCCCTGGACTACGCCTTGACGTAGATCAGTCTGCGCCTGCGACCCAATCGAGCGGGGATTGCGCCCGCGTCGGCGATCCCGCGCCTATCAACTGCGCTCAAAGCGCTTGAACTTGATGCGGTGGGGCTCGACAGAAGCGTCGCCCAGCCGGCGCTTCTTGTCCTCTTCGTAGTCGGCGAAATTGCCTTCAAACCACTCCACGTGGCTATCGCCCTCGAAGGCAAGAATGTGGGTGGCCATGCGGTCCAAAAAGAACCGATCGTGGCTGATTATGACGGCGCAGCCGGCAAAATCTTCCAGAGCCGCCTCGAGCGCGCCCAAAGTCTCGGTGTCGAGATCGTTGGTCGGTTCGTCGAGCAGCAACAAGTTGCCGCCCTCCTTTAGGAGCTTGGCAAGGTGCACGCGGTTGCGCTCACCACCCGACAAGAGCCCCACCTTCTTTTGCTGGTCGGCGCCCTTGAAGTTGAACCAGCCGCAATAGGCGCGACTCGGGACTTCCTTTTTGCCACCGAGTAGCATCTGGTCGAGGCCGCCTGAAATTTCCTCCCACACGGTCTTCTTGTCGTCGAGGTGGCTGCGGCTCTGATCAACGTAGGAGATCTTCACCGTGTCACCGAGGCGAATGGAGCCGCCATCGGGCTTCTCCTGTCCGGTGATCATCTTGAACAGCGTCGTCTTACCCGCGCCATTGGGACCGATGACACCGACGATGCCGCCGGGCGGAAGCTTGAACGACAGATCGTCGATCAACAATCGGTCACCAAAGGCCTTGGAGAGTCCATCTACGTCGACGACCAAATCCCCGAGCCGCTGTCCCGCAGCGATCTGCAGCGAGGCCTTGCCGACGTCCTCGCGTGCCGCCTCGGCGGCAAGCTTGTCGTAAGCTTGATAGCGTGCCTTGGACTTGGCTTGGCGCGCCTTGGGCGAGGAGCGGATCCATTCCAGCTCGCGCTTCAACGTACGCTGGCGAGCTTCCTCCTGGCCCTTTTCCACCTCTAGTCGCTTTGCCTTCTGCTCCAGCCAACTTGAGTAATTACCCTTGTAGGGAACACCCTCACCGCGATCCAATTCCAGCGTCCACGAGGTGATGTTGTCGAGGAAGTAGCGGTCATGCGTGACCAGGATCACGCAGCCGGGGTATTCCTTCAGGTAGCGCTCGAGCCAAGCCACGCTTTCAGCGTCCAGGTGGTTCGTCGGCTCATCGAGCAGCAGAATGTCTGGCTTCGACAAAAGCAGCCGCGTCAACGCCACACGGCGCTTCTCACCACCCGATAGGTTTGCAACCTCGCCATCGCCCGGCGGACAGCGCAGCGCATCAAGAGCCTGCTCGACCTGCGTATCGAGGTCCCAAAGGTCTTGGGCATCGATTTTATCTTGCAGCTTAGCCATCTCGTCCGCGGTTTCCTCGGAATAGTTGGCTGCTAGCTCGTTAAAGCGATCGACTAGCTCCTTCTTCTCGGCGACACCCTCCATGGCGTTACCGAGCACGTCCTTTTCGGAATCCAGTTCCGGCTCCTGAGGCAGGTATCCGACTTTGATCCCGTCAGCGGCCCACGCCTCGCCGACATAGTCGCCAATCTGACCCGCCATGATCTTCAACAGCGTTGATTTGCCCGCGCCGTTGAGGCCCACAACGCCAATTTTGGCACCAGGTAGAAAAGACAACGAGATGTCCTTCAGGACCTGTTTGCCCCCCGGATAGGTCTTGGAGAGATTCGACATGTGATAGACGTACTGCGGCGTAGCCATGCGATCGGCGCCTTCTCAGAGAGGTTTGGTGTTGGGAGCAGCGGCTTTCTATCCGATCGGCGCGGAAGGCTCAATCCGTCATGCTGCCGCTACCTCCAATGTAGGACGGAAACGCCCGTAAAGAAGAACCGGCCCAATCCGACCGTAAAGACGAGCATGCCCCACAGCGTATGTTCGATGAAAACTGCCCAGAACGAGCGTGTGATGGCATAGCGAATGGCAAATAAGGTGCCTGTTGCCATTGTCCCGAGCATCGCAAGCTGTGTGCCGATCACGATGTGGCCGAACCCGAACAAGACGCCATTGAGTGCTATGGCAAGCCACCAGGCTCTACCAAAGAGCACGCCATAGCGGTGGAAATAGAACGTCCTGTAGACGAGTTCCTGGGGAACAACGGACATCCACGGATAGAGCAGCAGGATGAGCCGGTAGGTCTCCGGTCTGTTGCGCGGAAACTCCAAGAACCAATGGGGATGATAGTGCGCCACATAATACGCGACGATACCGCCCCCTACGGCAAACACGCCCAGAATCGAAAGCAGCGTCAGCACACCAAAGCCGCGGCTTAACTCGCGCCTAAGTGAAAAAGTCCGGTCCAGTAAGAGGAGCAGGAGCACAACACCAAGGACCGGAAGCAGCGCAATAAAGACCGGCAGGCGATGGTCATGAACCGCCAACACCATGGCAAGCGGCGCCCCAATGAACAGGACGATCATTTCGATGAGCAACCAGACTCGTCGCAACGGTGAGGGATGTGCCACCGAAAGCGTCCCGCCTGCGGTCAGCGGTTCTTTGGGAAAGAAAAAGTTCGCCAAGAGCTACAGACCCCCGCCCGCCGCTTGGCGCTCGCACCAGCGCCGTTCGATTTCGACCGCTATCTCTTGGGCTGACTGCAACGGCTCATAGTTCCAGGACGGTATCGCTTCCAGATGGTCTGGCAATTCCCTCGTTGCCCCCCGGCTCTCTAAAGCGGCATGGAAGCGGTGAAACTTTGCCGACCCTCCTGATGGCTTGAACACGAGTACGGGCCGCCCGGTCGCACAAGCCTCACCGACCATGTTCACACTGTCGGCCGTCACCATGAACAGATCGGCATGAGCAAGGAAGTCAGGATAAGGGTTCGCCCCCTCGCCTTTCCAAAGGATTCGCGGAAACGCCTTCGTTGCCTCGTCTACAACATCGAGGAACCCTTCGTGAGTGCGCCGGGATGGCGTTATGAGGAAACTTGCACCTAGTGCCCCGATCGAGCGCAGAGCTCCTGCCAATCTCGTGTCGTCGACGGTCGAAAACTTGTAGATCCCGTTCTTGCCGCCGAGGATGACGGCAACGCGCGGGTGGGGAAGGGCCGCAATCTCCGGCGGGATCGTGCTGCGCAGTTCGGCCAGTCGTTGCGCGGTAAAACTGTGCGGCGCCGTTGGTGTCGTGATGACGTTCGCACCTCGCAACTGGTCGTGCTCGGGGACCCAGATGACGTCGGCCACACCAAGGCCCGCCCTGGTGTCGAGCATCTGGATTGCAAAGACAGCCTCGCCTGCCGCTCGCCTGAGCGCCTTCAAATAAGGGACACTGCGCCGACCCAGCGAGATGGCGACATCGGGCCATGGCGGTGCAAACTGTGTGCCCGGCCGGCCGAAGTGCGCAGAGGGCGCGACAGGTCCCCACGGCGCGGCCAATTTCCAAATGCCGCGTGGGTTGACGTGCTTGATCTCATAGTCGAGCCCAAGCGCCTCCGCGACACCGCGTACCTGAACATCCATCCCCGCCATCCCGGCAGTAATGAGCCAGGCACGTGCACCTGAAAGCGGGCCTGGGCTTCTGGCGCCTTGTGCTCTTTTGTCCATCGAGGCTCTTATTCACTGCTTGTGGGACGGGTGTCCACTCTCCTTGCGATGGGCTATCTCATCCGCAGAATAATGGCACGTGAGGATAAATTGCCCGAACACACAGGTTGCGGCGTTGGATCAGGCGGGGCTATTCAATGGCAGCGCGCCGGTGCCTTGCCAGAAAGCCCTTGTGATGCCCATCCGCCTTGACGCCATCGACTGGCGCATCCTCAAAGAACTGCAGGCCGATGGCCACATCACGAACGTTGCACTGGCCGGACGGGTTGGCCTCTCCGCTCCGCCCTGTTTGCGGCGCGTGCGCGCACTCGAGGAGGCCGGATTGATCGCAGGCTATACGGTCCTCCTCGATGAAGCGGCCTTGGGTTTCGATCTCACGGCATTTGCCATGGTCGGACTGCACAATCAGGCCGAAGCCGAGTTGCGCGCTTTCGAGAATTTGGTGCTGTCCTGGCCATTGGTCCGCGAGGCCTACATGCTGTCAGGCGAGAGCGATTACATGCTCAAGTGTGTGGCGCCCGATTTGCCGGCGTTCCAGGATTTTGTTTTGACCGAACTGACGGCTGCTCCGAACGTGGCAAGCATCAAGACATTCCTGACGATCCGCAGAGCCAAGCGCGAGCCGGGCGTGCCCATTCCCGCTCCGAGTGAGCCAACAGTCTAGTAGACAGTTACGCGCGCCGATCACCATGCGTGCAAAGGGTCGGAATCACTTCCACTCGATCTTCAAGATCTCGTAGGAACGCGCTCCCTTGGGCGTCATCACTTCGGCCGTCTCATTCTTCGACTTGCCGATCAGCGCGCGGGCGATCGGCGAGGAGATGGAAATTTTGCCCTCACGAACATTGGCCTCGAAGTCACCCACGATCCTGTACTTGACCTTCTCTTCGGTGTCCTCGTCGACAAGAGTTACAGTCGCCCCGAACTTGACCGTTTTCCCGGACAGGGTGGAGGTGTCAATGACATCAGCGCGGCTGATACGGTCTTCCAATTCGGCAACGCGCGCTTCATTGAAGCCCTGCGCCTCTTTGGCAGCATGGTACTCAGCGTTCTCTGACAGATCGCCATGCGCGCGAGCTTCCATTATCTGTTGAATGATGCGCGGGCGTTCTTCCGATTTCAGGCGATGAAGCTCGATCTCGAGGGACTTGAATCCCTCAATGGTCATCGGCACCCGTTCCATCGTCATCTTCTAACATCTCCCATAGGCCCGGCGCAGTCGCCGGGACCACCTATGTTTGCGGTCTGTCTACTCTAAATGGAGCAGTCCACCCCCGTTTGCACGGCCGGGCGGCTCATTGGGTTAGGATGCGCGCGTCACGAAGCTTTGCAAAGGCGCGACATTCAGGGTGCCCGCCTTGAGGGCTTTAATCGCCCGCGTGACCGCGACCGCACCGGCTAGAGTTGTATAATACGGAATGTGATGAAGCAAGGCGGTCCGCCTGATGTCCTTGCTATCCGAAAGCGCCTTGGCCCCGGCCGTGGTGTTAATAACGAGGTGGACGTCCTCATTCTTCATGGCGTCTACAATGTGGGGCCGTCCTTCCAGCACCTTGTTGATGGTCTGACACTCTACGCCATTGGCCTCCAAGTGGCGCTTCGTGCCCCGCGTCGCAATAATCTTGAAACCCATCGCTTCAAGCTGCTTCACGGGCGCCACCACCGGATCCTTGTCGGCATCCTTAACCGAGACGAACACGGTGCCTCCCAACGGCAAACGCTGGCCCGATCCCAACTGGCTCTTACAGAAGGCCAAGGCGAAGTCGCTGTCGATTCCCATCACCTCGCCGGTGGAGCGCATCTCCGGTCCCAAAATCGGGTCGACGCCGGGGAACCGTGCGAAGGGAAATACGGCTTCCTTGACGGCAACGTGTGAGAACAGCGGCCGCGTCAGCCCAAAGGTCTGCAACTTCTTGCCCGCCATGATTTCGGCCGCGATCGCCGCAACCGGCTTTCCGATCACCTTGGCGACGAAGGGAACCGTCCGGCTCGCACGCGGGTTCACCTCAAGGATATAGACTTTTCCATCCTTGATCGCGAACTGCACATTCATCAGACCAATAACATTGAGCGCGCGCGCGAGTTCTTGCGTCTGGCGTTCGAGTTCCACGATGACGTCGGGCGCAAGCGAATGTGGCGGCAGCGAACACGCACTATCGCCGGAATGGATCCCAGCCTCTTCAATGTGCTCCATGATACCAGCCACGAACGTATCCGTGCCATCAGCAAGACAATCGACATCGACTTCGACGGCATCGCTCAAGTATCGGTCGATCAAGAGCGGCCGTTTGTTGGACACGACAAGCTCTGATGGCTGATCGAGCGTTGCCGACAACCGCGTGATATAGCGATCGAGTTCGGCACCATCGTGCACGATCTCCATCGCACGCCCGCCGAGCACATATGACGGCCGGATGACCACTGGATACCCAATATTGTCTGCGACTTCGCGCGCTTCGTGCGGCGTCCCGGCAATACCGCTTTCCGGCTGTTGCAGGCCGAGCTTATCGACCAACACATTGAAACGATCCCGGTCCTCGGCAAGGTCAATCGCATCTGGCGAGGTTCCCAGGATCGGCACACCCGCAGCCTCGAGAGCGGCGGCCAACTTCAAAGGCGTCTGACCGCCAAATTGTACAATCACGCCCTTTACACTCCCGCGCGACTGTTCCTTGGCAATAATTTCCAGAACGTCTTCGGCGGTCAACGGTTCAAAATAGAGCCGGTCCGAAGTGTCGTAGTCCGTCGACACGGTTTCGGGGTTGCAGTTGATCATGATCGTTTCATAGCCCGCCGCCGTGAGCGCGAAACAGGCATGACAGCAGCAATAATCAAATTCGATACCCTGACCAATCCGATTGGGACCACCGCCCAGAATGATGATCTTTTCCGCCTCGCTTGGGCTGGACTCGCAAACGGGCTCGGCCCAAAGGCCCCGCTCATATGTGGAGTACATGTATGCCGTTGGCGCAGCGAATTCTGCCGCACACGTGTCGATCCGCTTGAAAACGGGGCCCACCTCGAGCGCCCGGCGTTGCGCCAGAACCTCCGTTTCGCCAAGGCCGGCTAGTTTGCCAAGGCGCGCGTCCGAGAAGCCCATTGCTTTCAACGCGCGAAACTGCTCGGCCGAGGTCGGAAGCCCATGCGCTTTGACTCGCTCTTCTTGATCGATAATTTCCTGCAGTCGTGCCAGGAACCAGGGATCGATCTTGCACGAGGCATAGACTTGATCATGTTCAACGCCAAGGCGCAGTGCTTGCGCGACTTTCAAGAGGCGATCAGGCGTTGGCTTTGAAAGCGCTGCCCGGACAACATTCTTGTCGTCGCCGGCACCAAGGCCCTCCAGCTCCACATCATCGAAGCCGGTGAGGCCCGTTTCCATCGACCGCAACGCCTTCTGTACGCTTTCAGAAAACGTGCGCCCAATCGCCATTGCCTCGCCGACCGACTTCATCGACGTGGTCAGGGTTGGGTCCGCGCCAGCAAATTTCTCAAACGCGAAGCGAGGAATCTTCGTGACCACATAGTCGATCGTTGGCTCGAAGGAGGCCGGCGTCGCTCCACCTGTGATGTCATTGGCGAGTTCGTCGAGCGTGTAGCCGACCGCCAGCTTGGCTGCGACTTTCGCGATCGGGAATCCCGTTGCCTTTGATGCCAGTGCTGATGAACGCGAAACACGCGGGTTCATCTCAATGACGACAAGCCGCCCGTCGTCGGGATTGACGGCAAATTGTACGTTGGACCCGCCCGTTTCGACGCCGATCTCGCGCAGCACGGCAAGCGAGGCGTTGCGCATGATCTGATATTCTTTGTCGGTCAGCGTCAGGGCTGGCGCAACCGTAATACTGTCGCCCGTGTGCACGCCCATCGGATCGACGTTCTCGATCGAGCACACAATGATGCAGTTGTCCGCCCGATCGCGCACAACTTCCATCTCGAACTCTTTCCAGCCGAGGACGCTCTCCTCGACAAGAACCTGGTTGGTTGGTGAAGCGTCCAACCCGCGTTCGATGATCTCGATAAACTCTTCACGATTGTAGGCGATGCCGCCGCCCGTTCCCCCAAGCGTAAATGACGGACGAATGATGGTCGGCAACCCGATGTGCTCCAATGCCGCCATTGCCTCAACGCGGTCGTGCGCCAACATGGAGCGTGGCGTTTCAAGACCGATCTTTTTCATTGCCTCGCGGAAAAGCTGCCGGTCCTCGGCCTTGTCGATGGCCTCGGCGCGAGCGCCGATCATCTCGACCCCGAATTTCTCGAGCACACCTTGCTGCTCGAGCGCCAAGGCCGTGTTCAACGCCGTCTGCCCGCCCATCGTCGGCAGCAGCGCGTCTGGCCGCTCAGCCTCAATGATCTTGGCGACAATCTCCGGCGTAATCGGCTCCACATAGGTGGCGTCGGCGAGCTCGGGATCGGTCATGATCGTTGCTGGGTTCGAGTTGACCAGTACGATCCGATAACCTTCCTCTTTGAGCGCCTTACAAGCCTGCGTTCCCGAATAGTCGAACTCACAGGCCTGCCCAATGACGATGGGTCCCGCTCCAATGATGAGAATCGATTGAATGTCTGTGCGCTTCGGCATGAGGCGGCCTTTTATTGCCGATCGAGAGGTTTGACCATAGGCCAGCGTGCACAATGCGGCCCGCGCTTCGGCTCTTCGACCATTGCGCGGGCCATTTTCAGCTCAGCTTTAGGCGATTCGAACGCTCTATTGGGCCGGGGTCTCCGGCGGATCGATCTTGATGTCCGGGGGGTAACTGTAAGTTGCAGAAAAAATTGGCTTATCGAGTTTGTTCGCCCTGGCAAAAATGCTCGCCGATGGTAGCCCTGTAATCGGGTCCACATAAAAGATGCGCACCGGACGATCGGGCCGCTTGTCCGCAGTTGTGGGGCTGAGGTTGCGTGGTCCGCCTTCCTCATTTTCACCCTGGTAGGCAAGCAGCTCCTTGCCTTCGTAGTTCTGCTTACCCAGACATTCGAAATCGCCCATGCGGCCCTCTTTATCCTCGCCGAGATTTTGCTCCATCTGGACGACGAGCTGTCCGGTCACTTTCGGCCCAAGCAGCTGCCAGCCTTTGCCCGAATTACTCCAGGCGGTCTTATCGACCAGCACGGTCTCCACGGGGTTAGGGTCGTTTTGCATCTTCACGACTTGGCGCATCCGATTTGGCAACAAGTAGTCGACTGTCATGTTGACCAACCCTTCCGGGCTGATCATCGTCGTTTCCATTCGGAAGGCACTCGTGCTTTTTTGCTTCTCCAAAGCAGCGGCTACTTCGTCCTTGCAATTCGCATTCGCCGCAGCGCTCGCTACGGTGATCATGGCAACAGCCGTCAAAAATCGGCGCATTCGTTTGTCACTCCTTACACGTTCTGCCACGCCCATTCTGGGCGCTTTAGGGCAACTTCGTTTTCTGTTGGTTGTCTATGTTGTGTCCGCAGCCAATCGTGTTAACGCATCTTGACGAGCGGTGCGTTGGGATGTCCCTCAATGACGATGTCGGTCGGGTACGAATAAGTACCTTCGAACAGCGGAACAGCGTCAGCCTTTTCTTCCGCGACAATATTGATGGCGGGGAGCCCGGTATCGGGATCCACATAGACAGTGCGATGGACAGGACCTTCGACTTCTGAAGATTTTGGGCTCGCGCTTGATTTCTCGACACTACGATAGGCCAGGTACTTTTTGCCGTCGACCGTCTGCTCACCCAGGCATTCAAACTCTCCGACCACTTTGGGTGGATCAACGACCACCTCGCGAACCTGCGCAATAATTGTGGCGGCGAGCGCCGGCATTAGCTCTTGCCAGCCGCCGCCCTGTCGGCTCCAGGCACGATTTCCGACGAGTTCGGTCTCAAGAGGAGCAGGATTACCAGGTGCCACGATTTTCTGACGCATGCGGTCAGGCGGCACATACTCGACGTTCACTTCGATAAGACCTGCAGCTGCATTCAATTTCGAATTCATGCGAAAAGCGCGCGTTGCGCGTTGCTTCGCAAACGCAGCCGCAACCTGCTCCTTGCACGACGACGCGTCCGTCGCATCCTCTGCGGACTGAGCCGCGCTCGCCAAGAGCGGCAAGGCGATCACAACGGCAAGGCCAACACGCAGCATATAGTCCTCCCAGATCGGCCGCTTCGCAGCCTTATGCATTTGTCTCGTGGGCATCAGGCTCTGCCCTGTAGCACGGCCCCCAGTATAGCTTGGCACCCAAGCCGCTGTAGCGCTGCCCACGTTAATCTTTCGCAAGGTACGAGGATGTGCGCTCCCATCACGGGGCATTCCGCTTGCGCATCGTCTCGACGAAACGGGCAAACAGGTAGTGGCTGTCCTGTGGCCCAGGTGACGCCTCAGGGTGGTACTGCACAGAGAACACCGGTTTGCCCTTGAGCTGGAGGCCGCAGTTCGACCCATCGAACAGCGATACGTGCGTCTCCTCCACGTTCTCAGGTAGCGTATCGCGATCCACGGTGAAACCGTGGTTCATCGAGGTGATCTCTACCTTATTAGTCGTGAAGTCCTTAACGGGGTGGTTCGCCCCGTGGTGGCCCTGATGCATCTTCTTTGTCTTGGCACCAAGGGCGAGTCCAAGAATTTGATGGCCCAAGCAAATACCAAACATGGGCAGGCCAGACGCCACCAACTTTTGAATTTGGGGCACGGCATACTGGCCCGTGGCGGCGGGATCACCCGGCCCATTGGAGAGGAACACACCATCAGGTTGGCGCTCCAGGATCTCCTCAGCCGTGGTCGTTGCGGGCACCACCGTGACCCTGCACCCTGCCGTTGCCAGACACCTTAAAATGTTTCGCTTCAGACCATAGTCGATGGCAACAACATGAAACTCCGGGTTCTCCAGCCGTCCAAAACCTTCGTTCCAAACCCACCCCGTTTCGTCCCAGGGATAGCTCTGACCACTCGTAACCTCCGGGACGAGGTCCATCCCATTGAGGCCCGGCCACGCGGCGGCGTCCCTCTTCAGGGCCTCAATGTCGAACGACCCGCCTGGATCGTGCGCAATCACACCATTCGGCATTCCCGTCTCGCGGATACGCGCAGTCAGCGCGCGCGTATCGACACCGCAAAGCGCAATGATGCCTCGAGCCTTGAGCCACTGATCGAGATGCTCAGAGGAACGATAGTTTGATGGATCGGTGATCGACGCGCGAAGCACACAACCGCGCACGCCTGAACGCGCGGCAAGGTTCGATGTCTCGCCGTCTTCCTGGTTGGTGCCAACGTTGCCGACATGGGGGAACGTGAACGTTATGATCTGTCCGGCATACGAAGGATCGGTCAGGATTTCCTGATAGCCCGTGATCGCCGTGTTGAAACAGACTTCGCCAACGGCCGAACCGGTAGCGCCGAGCCCCATGCCCGCGATTACTGTTCCGTCCGCCAACACCAACCGACCCGTCAACGGCACATCGGCCCATGGAGCGGGCGAATGCGACGATTGCGGTGTCGTTGTGCTCAAGAAAGAACGCTCCTGGACCCGCGCAGCCACCCTCTGCGCACTCATGCAAAGCACCACAGCCGTTGGCCAAGCATTGGAATCGCGCGGAACCTAGGAGATGCCGGTATCCCGGTCAATATTGAGCCGCGCGTATTCCCGCGAGAGCTGGCGCCCATCCCGGCTTTTCCAACGCCGGCAACCGACTTATTTGTCCTGGGGGTCACTGACTGGAGGACTATGATGCGATCGCTCATTATCGCCATGACGCTCGTTCTGTTGGGTGGGAGCGCCTTCCCCGCCTCCGCCGATGACACCACCCAAAAAGCCGAAATCGTCGTAATCCGGCCCAAGGACACGATGGCTTCAAAACAGGGACTACCGGTCTTTCAGGGCATTTCGGGTCAGAATGCCGGCGCGAACGCCATTTCGATGAACAAGGTTGTCATCCCCCCCGGCGCCGCGGCCAAGGCCCACATCCACAAGGGATATGAGTCGGCGATCTACCTCATCAAGGGGCGCGTGAAGACGCTCTATGGCCCCGGCCTCAAAAAGAGCGTGGTCAACGAAGCCGGCGACTTCCTCTACATCCCGCCCGATGTCCCCCATAAGCCCATCAACTTGAGCAAAACCGAAGAGGCGATCGCGATCGTGGCGCGCACGGACCCCAACGAGCAAGAAAGCGTTCAGCACGTCGACGAGCCCGGAGAGCATGCTGACTAGGGCTCACTATCAGACTCACCAGCAGATTAGGCACGCATCACAGCTTCGGGCCGCCTCGTTGATCTCTTTTGAGATGATCTGCGCATACTCGCGTAGCTTCGGCTCCAGGACTTTGCAAACGGCTTTGCGCTTGTCTTCCTCGACGTGCGTCTTCTCCCACTCCTTTTTGTATTTGGCCTTCTTGGAGCGGAATTCACGCAACACTTTGCGAAAGGCTGATCTCTCGATGCATGTACCGACCGCTTTCCACGCGCGGACCCGCAGATTGAGCCCACGCCCACAGAACTCGTGCACAGCATCCACATTGGCGTAGTCATCAACGCGTTTCCACAGGTCGACGCGTTGCTGTTGCGTTAGATCGTTGATCCCGTACTTCGCGAGGAGCAGGCGCGCATTGTCGGCCGCACAAACGCGCACTTCACCCAGTGCAACGAAGGCGAAAGCCAAGGCTGCAATTCCAATGAAGAGCCCACCCCAGCGCATTCCCAACCCATCTCCCACTTAAGGTGCTCCCCAATGCCCTACCTAGCCGGGCGTCGGCGCAGCCCAGATTTTAGCCCCACCGCAGGGTTACGAAAAGCCTACTTTGATACCCAAACTAGGGCCTCAGAGTTGCGTGAAAATTAAGGCCTTGGCGCCGCCAGCAGCTGTGGGGCCAGTCTCAACCCTATCATGCTAGCACTGCCCGCGACTTGCACACCCCTATCCCGCCGGCCTACATCTCCGCCGTCGAAAGCGAGGAACCCCCATGCGCGAGAAGATTAACGCAGACCTCAAAGCAGCGATGAAGGCTGGCGAGAAAGCTCGCGTCGGCACCCTGCGTCTCGTCAACGCCGCCATAAAATCCGCCGATATTGAGGCCCGCCCGTCCGGCAAAGACGCGATTTCGGATGCCGATATCCTTTCCGTTCTTGCCAAGATGATCAAACAGCGCCGCGATTCCATCGAGCAATACACCGCAGGTGGGCGCGAGGACCTCGTCGAGAAGGAAGCGGCCGAGATCGCAGTTATCGAGGCCTACCTGCCCAAACAGATGGACGAGGCCGAGATGAAAACGGCAATTGCAGATATCATCAAGGACGTCGGCGCAGATACGCCAAAGGACATGGGCAAGGTGATGGGGGCGCTTAAGTCCAAGTTCACTGGTCAGATGGACTTCGGCAAGGCGAGCGCCATGGTGAAAGACCTGCTCAAATAGCACCCGTCGTCACAGCGTCGCGATCCGGCCCTCCCAGAGCTGGAACAGTACGTCTTGCGGTTCGGGCAGCGCACAGATTTCCGAGGATGGCAGACCGGCATAAAGACCCCGTAACACGCGATCGACCGCGCCATGAGTGACGACGATCATCGGTCCTTGCGCCTGAGCGAGCCATTCGGCTGCCCGAACGGCCACCATCTCGTAGCTCTCGCCTCCCGGCGGCGCATAGGTCCACATGTTGTGGTGCCGGTTCTCCCACTCGCCGGGATAGCCCGCCTTGATCTCATCGATCGTCAGTCCCTCCCATTCGCCGAAGGAAATTTCGGTGAGGCGCGGATCGGTCTCGATGCTATGGCTGGCGATACCAATCTGGGCGCCAATAATCTCTGAGGTGTGGAGCGCGCGGCCCAACGGACTAGAGACAAGGCGCAGCCCGGTCCCACTGTTAACCCTGTCGCGCAAAATCCGGCCGTTGCGCTGGGCCTCAACGATGCCGGCCTCTGTCAGCGGCGAATCCGTACGCCCATTGAACCGGTTCTCGCGGTTGTAGAGGGTTTCCCCATGACGCGAGAGGTAAACGACCAACGAAGGATCGATCGAAACGACCGCCATAGCGCTTTTGCCGACTGGGTAAGGCACCACTTAACTCTGAGCCTATTCTAAGATCGCTGCCCGGGCCTGTTCAAACCTTGGACAGAGCCCTTGCGCGGCATCCGCCGGGACCCGAATCACTCCATAGATTGTTGCCCAGTGTGATTCGCTGCCGTTGGATGACCATGCGCCTTCCGCCCCATTTCCTTGACGAGATCCGCGCCCGACTGGCTGTCAGCCAGGTTGTGGGTCGCAAGGTTGCGCTCAAGCGGGCCGGCCGTGAGTACAAGGGGCTCTCACCTTTCAAAGTCGAAAAGACCCCATCCTTCACCGTCAACGATCAAAAGGGATTCTATCACTGCTTTGCCTCCGGCGAGCACGGCGACATCTTCACGTTTCTCATGAAGACCGAAGGGTTGTCGTTCCCCGAGGCGGTCGAGCGCCTCGCCGAAGAAGCCGGTTTGCCGGTGCCGAAGTTGACGCCGCGCGACGAAGCACGAGAGGACGAGCGTCAAAGGCTCTACCGGCTTGTTGAGTCTTCGGCGATGTTCTTCCAATCGGCACTCGCGAGCGGACCTGGTGCCGAAGCACGGCGCTATCTGGATAAGCGTGGGCTTAGCCGAGAAATGATCGCCGAATTTCGTATCGGCTACGCCCCCAACGACAAGTCCGCTCTCAAGCAGCACCTTGCCAAGTCCGGCTTCACCAACGAAGAAATGATCGCGTCCGGCATGCTGATCGGTGGTGAGGACATCCCTGTGTCCTACGATCGGTTTCGCCACCGCGTCATCTTCCCGATCACCGATCTCAAAGACCGCGTCATTGCCTTTGGCGGCCGCACCCTCGATCCCGATCAACCCGCCAAATACCTGAACTCGCCGGAGACCCCGCTCTTTCACAAGGGCCACGTGCTCTATAACGCGTACAATGCCCGCACGCCCGCACACGACCGCACCCGTGTCGTCGCGGTCGAAGGCTACATGGACGTCATTGCGCTGACCCAAGCGGGCTTTGCGGAAACCGTAGCCCCGCTCGGCACCGCCCTGACCGAAGACCAAGCAAAGCTTCTGTGGCGGTTGGCAAACGAACCCATCCTTTGCTTCGACGGCGATACCGCGGGCCGCAAGGCTGCCTATCGCGCGCTCGAGACGGTCCTGCCGTTGTTGAAGCCTGGCTTCAGCATGCGCTTTGCGTTTCTGCCCGAGGGCCTCGATCCCGATGACCTTGTCCGTCAAAAAGGCCCAGAGGCGTTCGCTTCCGAATTGGAGAAAACCCGCGCGCTGTTTGATGTCCTGTGGGAACGCGAGGAACAAGAGCACGATTTGTCCACGCCCGAGCAGCGCGCAGCGTTCGAGGCCAAGCTGCGCACCTTGGTCGGGCGCATCGGCGATTCAACGGTCCGTGCGCACTACGAGCGCGAGCTACGCGAAACGCTGTGGACCTTGAATCGGACAGTGGTGCGTGAGATCGCGCGCGGCCACACCCCCCGGCGCGCTGGCTCAACAGGCACACGGCGAAACAATGTCACACCAGACTGGCGCGTTCGGGAACGCGCGCGCCTCGGCGGTGGGTCACGATCGGCACAATTTGGACCCACCGCCGCTAGTCCGGAACTTGCCCAGCGCTCTCAGCTGGCACCGCCGCGCGAGGCCTTGCTTGTTAGAACGCTGCTCAACCATCCCTGGCTCATCGAGGAGCATTCCGAGGAGATTGCTGCGATGGAGCTGACCTCATCCCTGATTGCCCGGCTGCGCCACGGCATCCTCATGGCTCATGCGGTGGATAATTCCCTTGACAGGTCGGCGTTACGCACCCAATTGAGCACATCGGACCTTGGCAAGGCGGTTGAACTTGTCGAGCGTTCGGTTACGCATAGAAGCGATCGTTTCGCAGAGCCTGAAGCCCCGCGGGCCGAGGTGGAAGCTGGCTGGCGCCACACCCTCGCACTGCATGAGAGGCAGCTCGGCTTGCAGAAGTCGCTCGACGCCGCCGTTTCGGCTTGGCACCGGGACGGCACCGAGGACGCGCTGGCGCGCATCTGCGAGATCCAGGGCCAGCTTGCGCAAGCAAGCGATTTGCCCGGTCGTTAGCTCGCAGTCGAGCCACGTGTGGGACTTTGGCGTGCACCCTTTTGGTCGCGCCGGCAGCGGGATTTGGATCGGATGGGGCTCGTGCGGAAATGCTGTCTCCTGGCAGAATTCACATTCGCACCCACGCTCTCTTTCGGGCGCAAAATTCATACTGCGACAACCTGCCGCATAACCTTTGAGGATTAGTCGTTTTGGCAACAGCCCAGAAACCTATGGCCCAAAAAACCAAGACCACCAAGTCCACGCCCCGCAAGCGTACGGCAACCGCCAAAGGCAAGGAGCAGAACGGCGCGGCGACCGAGACGCAAGAGCGCGACAGTCCGCTTCTCGATCTGTCGGACCAAGCTGTAAAGCGTCTGCTCAAGACAGCGAAGGCGCGCGGCTACGTCACCTACACCGAGCTCAACGCGGTCCTGCCCTCTGAGGAGGTTTCCTCCGAGCAAATTGAAGACACCATGGCGATGCTCTCGGACATGGGCATCAACGTGGTGGAAAATGAAGAGGGCGACGACAGCCAGGACGACGGCGATGACGAGCCGCAGGAGGAGGAAGAGGGCCGCGCTCTAACGACCCAAGCCGTTCCCGCCACCACCACAACGCGCGCCGAACCAACCGAACGCACCGACGATCCTGTGCGCATGTACCTGCGCGAGATGGGCTCCGTCGAACTGCTTTCGCGCGAGGGCGAGATTGCCATCGCCAAGCGGATTGAAGCCGGCCGCGAAGCCATGATCGCCGGCCTGTGCGAGAGCCCCCTGACCTTCCAGGCCATCATCATCTGGCGCGACGAGCTCAACGACGCAAAAATCTTGTTGCGCGACATTATTGATCTCGAAGCCACCTACGAGGGTCCCGAGGCCAAGGTTCCGCCTCCCACCGTGCCGCCGAATGAAAATGGCGCCGCCCCACCGGCAGAAGCCAAAAGTGAGGGTGAGAGCGGTCAAGAAGGCGATATGGAGGATGACGACGACGACGATTTCGAGAACGCGTTGTCGCTCGCGGCCATGGAAGCCGAGCTGAAGCCGAAGGTTCTTGAAACCTTCGACAACATCGCCGGCACCTACAAGAAGCTGCGCCGTCAGCAGGACAAGAAGCTCGAGCAGCAGGTGGCCGGTGAAACCGGCTCACGCCAGCAGCAGAAAGCATACGACAAGCATCGCGATGAGATCATCGCCGATGTGAAGAGCCTGTCGCTCAACAACAATCGTATCGAAAGCCTCGTCGATCAGCTCTATGGCATCAATCGCAAGCTCGTTGGACTCGAAGCTCAGCTCATGCGCCTCGCCGACGCCTGCGGTGTGCCGCGCCAGGCTTTTATCGACGAATACTTCGGAAATGAGCTCGACCAGACTTGGCTGGAGCGCGTCTCAGGGCTTGGGCGCAAGTGGGAAAAATTCATCAAGCAAGAGCGCCAGCGCATCGACGAACTGCGTGCCGAAATTCACAATCTTGCGACAGAGACGGGCCTTGAGATCCTAGAGTTCCGCCGCATCGTCAAAGCGGTGCAAAAGGGTGAGCGCGAAGCCCGCCAAGCGAAAAAGGAGATGGTCGAAGCCAACCTGCGTCTCGTCATCTCGATCGCAAAGAAATACACCAACCGCGGCCTGCAGTTCCTGGACCTGATCCAGGAAGGCAACATCGGCCTTATGAAGGCGGTCGATAAATTCGAATACCGCCGCGGCTATAAGTTCTCGACGTATGCCACGTGGTGGATCCGCCAGGCGATCACCCGCTCGATTGCCGATCAGGCGCGCACCATTCGTATTCCTGTGCACATGATCGAAACGATCAACAAGATCGTGCGCACCTCGCGCCAGATGCTCCATGAGATCGGCCGCGAGCCGACACCCGAAGAGCTTGCCGAAAAGCTCGCCATGCCGCTGGAGAAGGTGCGCAAGGTCCTCAAAATCGCCAAGGAGCCGATTTCGCTGGAAACGCCGATCGGCGATGAGGAAGATTCACACCTCGGCGACTTCATTGAGGACCGCAACGCGGTGCTGCCGATCGATGCTGCGATCCAGTCCAACTTGCGCGAGACGACGACGCGCGTGCTGGCGTCGCTGACCCCGCGCGAGGAGCGCGTGCTGCGTATGCGGTTCGGCATCGGCATGAACACCGACCACACACTTGAGGAGGTCGGCCAGCAGTTCTCGGTGACACGCGAGCGCATCCGCCAGATCGAAGCGAAAGCATTGCGCAAACTCAAGCACCCGAGCCGTTCCCGCAAACTGCGGAGCTTCTTGGATAGCTAAATCGCAGTGTCATTGCCCGGCCTGATCTTTCCGCGCATCAATCCAGCTTAAGTCCGGCGCTGGCCTCGCGCCCGCGCGCCACGGCCAGCGCGGCAATGGCGGTGTCCTGAACGCCAACCCCGGTCAGGTCAGCCACCGTGATGTCCTCGGCGGACTGGCGCCCCGATTTTTGGCCCGCGATCACGGCGCCGAGCTCGGCGAAGCTGCAATCGGCAGTGATGAGGCCGGCCGCGATGGCGTGATGCAGTTCGCCGACTTCGCGCGTCTGCGCGAGACTGTCGGCGACATAGACCGCGCGCTCGATAATCGAAGGCTCGATTTCGTTTTTGTCGGGGGCATCAGCACCCATCGCAGTGATGTGCTGGCCCGGCCGAACTCATTCCGCCTTGAGGATCGGTTCCCGGGCTGGTGTCGCCGTGACAATGATGTCGGCACCATCGACCGCGCCGGCCACATTGGCGGCGGCCTGAACTGGAATGCCGAGCTTGTCCGACATCTCCGCGGCGGCCTTTTTCGTTTCGTCGAAGTTTCGCGTCCACATGCGCGCCTGCTTGATCGGCCGGACCAACGTCAGGGCTTCAAGCTGCAAATGGCCTTGTGCGCCGGCGCCAAGCACGGCAGCCGTTTCGCTGTCCGGGCGCGACAAATATTTTGCGGCCACCGCGCCAGCGGCGGCAGTGCGTATGTTGGTGAGGTAGCCATTATCGAGCAGCAGCGTGTCGATCAGACCGGTATCGGCGCGGAAGTAAATCATCAGACCGTTGACGCTCGGCAGTCCGATTTTGGGATTGTCGAAGTAAGCCGAGACGACCTTGACCGCGAAACCCGCACTGCCGGGAATATAGGCGGTCTTGGCGAGCGCCAGACCATGACGATCCGCAACATTGAGACCAAGGCCCGGCGGCTGCTCCACGGCCTTGGTCGCCGAGGCCATGAACGCCTGCTCGATGCAGGCCACGGTGTCCTGGTTGAGTGTGACAAGCTATCTGAGTTCGCTTTCGCGCAGCGCTATCATGGCACCCAACGTCTTTGTCCCCTTCGCGGGATTTGGACAAGCGACGTGCCTCATCCTTGATCTCGCTCTGGCCAACAGTCCGCGCAAAGCGGCGTCTGATCGAATGAATCAGATGCCTGTCTGAGAAATAGGGCTATCCCGCTTCTTTGTCATTGTCCTCCAGCATGCTAAATCGCGCACGAGCGTTTCTGAAGGAGCACCGCCCATGACTTGGAGCATCTATCTCTCCGGCGAGATCCACACCGACTGGCGCGAGCAGATCGAGGCGGGCGCGAAGGCGACCGGCCTCGACGTGGAATTCTCAAGCCCCGTCACGCATCACGAAGCCTCCGACGACTGCGGCGTGGCGATCCTGGGGCCCGAGCCCAACAAGTTTTGGCACGACCACAAGGGCGCCAAGCTCAACGCCATCCGCACGCGCACCGCCATCGAGGCGGCCGATATCGTGGTCGTGCGCTTCGGCGAAAAGTACAAACAGTGGAATGCCGCCTTCGATGCGGGCTATGCGGCTGCACTTGGCACGCCCATGATCGTGTTGCATGGGCCTGAAAATGCCCACGCACTCAAGGAAGTAGACGCCGCGGCGTTGGCCGTCGCCGAAACGCCCGACCAGGTCGTCGACATCCTGCGCTACGTGATAAACGGGCAGCTCGCAGGCTATACAGACAAGCAACAGGCCGCGGAATAAGGCGTAATTGACGTTGTCATGGCCCCCGGATGGGGCATAATGCTCTGCCTTGAGACCAACGCGATTCCTGAGGGCCCAACGATGCGTCACGCACTGCAGATTTTGGCTGTCACCGCTATAGGTGCGCTTGCGAGCCTAGTGGCGTTGCCCCCTGCACAAGCGGATACAGCCTGGAGTGACATTCGCTCAAATGTGTTTGGCACGCGCACCATTCTCCCCGCCGGTGACATGGTGCAGCTCACGGCCCCGATGCGCCCCACGGATCAAAGCTACGTGCCGATCGCGGTCGATGTCGGCTTCTCCGATGGCCGCACTATTCGCGCCGTCACGCTGATCGTCGACCAGAACCCCACGCCAGTCGCCGCCGTGTTCGACATTGGGGGCAAGCGCGACCACCTAGAGCTTGCAACCAAACTCCGCCTCAATGCGGCAACCGACGTCCGCGCCATTGTGGAGGCAAGCGACGGCGCGCTCTACATGGCTGACCGCTTCGTCAAGTTTGCCGGCGGCCAAGCCTCCTGTTCCGCCCCGCCCCAGGGCGACCCGCAAGAGATCGCGGCCAACATGGGGAAGATGACGTTCGCGCAGAAGCGGACAAAGACCCCGATCACTGAGATCGCGCCGCACGCTGAGCTGACGATCAGCCATCCAAACCATACCGGCATGGTGCTCGATCAGCTCACGCTGCTGTACGTGCCGCTGCGCATCGTCACGGATCTGGAAGTGCGCCAAGGCGATGAGCGCGTGTTCGCCATGAAGGGCTCGATGACGATGACGCAGGACCCAACCGTCACCTTCGACTATCGGGTCAATGGTGCCGACAAGATGCATGTCCTCGCCAAGGATAGCGACGGAGCCATGTGGCAGCAGAGCTTCCCCATCGGTCAGGGAAGCTGATCAACTCCGTTTTTCTTTGACCACCTAACGCCACCGGCTGCGCCGGGCGGACCAGGTGTCCCAGCGCGCCTGCTCCGCTGGCGTGCACCAGGGGTTCCCATAGTACCCATACGTACCATTGTAGCGCGTGCAGTCCTTAACAGGCGACGCACTGAAATCCCGGGCAACTTTGCCCACGCGATAGCCTCCTGCAATTGCTGCGCCTGAAAGCATGAGTGCAGCCAAAACCAAAATGCCGCTGACAATACGGTAATGCATCGAGGTCTCCTTGTGGGTATTGGACCTTCCCAAGCATGTGTGTGCGCTCTGGCGCAACGGCAAGAGCCTAGGGTTGTCGTCACAGCACTATACGCGCGGGAACATTGCTTGGACCTTTAAACCATCGCAATCTCTCCACAGCGAAGGGTCGCATTCCTGAATGTTCGCACCCTTGCGTTGATTGCCCGCCAGACACTGCCCTAGAATGAATGCCTCGATATTGACGAAGCCCATAGGAGCGCCCAATCCCAATTCACGCCGCGAACTTCGAGCATCGCCGCCAAAATGTGGTTTCGCGGCGTACCTTCGCCAGGCGCATGCTTATTGCCATGGGGCTTTGGCTGGCGATCACGGCGATCGGACTTTCCATCGGCATGGCCGGATATGCCGCTCTCGAGGGCATGTCGCTGCCTGACGC
>Ga0315534_1000721_pt1 | contig 23238 bp, 18 predicted proteins | sample SalMarSW160240MG_FD_203094 | JGI IMG/M metagenome (GOLD analysis project Ga0315534, IMG submission 203094) | Salt marsh sediment microbial communities from the Plum Island Ecosystem LTER, Massachusetts, United States - Salt Marsh Sediment SW1602-40 ...
CATCCACAAGTGCACCTCGGTGCGCTTCGCAAGAAAAGCCGAGGCGATCGGCTGTGACTACGTCAGCATCGACGGCTGCGAGTGCGCGGGCCACCCCGGCGAGGATGACATCACCTCGCTGGTCCTGATCCCGGTGACGGTCGACGCCATCAATATCCCGGTGATCGCTTCAGGAGGTTTCGCCGATGCCCGCGGGCTGGTCGCCGCGCTGGCCCTGGGCGCCGAAGCGATGAACATGGGCACTCGCTTCGTCGCCACCAAGGAAGCCCCGGCCCACGACAACGTCAAGCAATGGCTGGTCAACGCCACAGAGACCGACACGATGTATGTCATGCGCTCGCTCCGTAACACCGAGCGGGTGCTCCGTAACGAAATCGCCGAGAAGGTCGTCGAGATGGAGGAGCAGGGCGCCGGCATCGCCGAGCTGGCACCACTCGTGACCGGCAAGAACGGACTCCGCGTGCTCAAGGACGGCGAAACCGGCGTCGGGCTGATGGCCGCGGGCCAGTCGGTCGGGCTGGTTCACGACGTGCCGACCGTGCGTGAACTCATCGACACCATCGTCGAGCAAGCGCAGCAGATCGTCGGGACCCGTCTCGCGGGGATGATGTCCTAGGGCATGAATGAGGGAGTTGCCAACCTGGGTTCGCGGGTCCCGGCCGGCGGCGCCGACGACCCTGAACAGATCCTCGATCTCTTCCTCGCCTGGGCGGCGGACCTGGGCTTCGCTCTCTACCCGGCCCAGGAGGAGGCGCTGCTCGAGCTGATGGCGGACCGCCATGTGGTGCTCGATACTCCTACCGGATCGGGCAAGTCGCTGGTCGCACTCGGTCTTCATTTCCGGGGCGTCTGCGAGGGGCGGCGAAGCTTTTACACCTCGCCGATCAAGGCGCTGGCGAGCGAGAAGTTCTTCTCCCTGTGCTCGGACTTCGGCGCCGACCACGTGGGCATGCTGACCGGCGATGCCAGCATCAACCCGGACGCATCAATCATCTGCTGCACGGCCGAGGTGCTGGCCAACCTCGCCCTCCGCAAGGGCGAGGACCTCGACGCCCCGTATGTGGTGATGGACGAGTTTCATTACTACGCCGATCGCGACCGCGGCTGGGCCTGGCAGGTACCACTCATCACCCTCCCCCACACCCGCTTCCTGCTCATGTCGGCCACCCTCGGCGACATGAGCGTGATCATGCAACACATCGAAAACCGAACCGGTATCACCGCCGCCCTGGTTCAGTCGGACGAACGCCCGGTGCCTCTCGACTTCAGCTATCACGAGACCCCCCTCCACGAAACTGTCGAGGAACTCATGGAGGCGGAAAGGGCGCCGATCTACCTGGTCAATTTCACCCAGCGGGATTGCGCCGAAATGGCGCAGAAACTCACCAGCATGAAGCTCACCACCAAGGAGGAAAAGACCGCAATCCGAGACGCCCTGGGCGATACCCGTTTTCTCACTCCCTACGGCAAGGAGTTCAAGCGCTTCCTCGGCTTCGGCATCGGCGTCCACCACGCCGGTCTCCTGCCCAGGTACCGGCTGCAGGTGGAGCAGCTCGCCCAGCGGGGCCTGCTCAAGGTGATCTCCGGCACCGACACTCTCGGCGTCGGCATCAACATCCCGCTCCGCACTGTGCTCTTCACCAAGCTTGCCAAGTTCGACGGCCGCAAGGTCTCCCGGCTCAAGGTGCGCGAGTTCAAACAGATCTCGGGCCGCGCCGGGCGCAAGGGCTTTGACAATCAGGGCTACGTCGTGTGCCAGGCCCCCGAGGAAACGATTGAACGGTTGAAGGAACAGCGCAAGGCGGCCGCCAACCCCAAGAAGCGTCCCAAGAAGGCGCCTGGCAAAGGGCGGCCCGGAGACGTCTCGTGGTCGGAGGAAACGTTCAGAAACCTCGTGACGAATCCACCGGAGAAGCTGATCTCGCGCTTCCGCATCACCTCCGGGATGCTGGTCGATCTCCTACAGCGCGACGCCGCGATCAACGATCCCGAGGCCGGCAACTTCGCCTCGGTGCGTCGACTGATCGCCGGTTGCCACGACGACGATGCCGGGAAACTGGGCCACCTCCAGCGCGCGGCGCAGCTCTGTCGATCACTGTACAGAGCCGGCATCATCCGCATGGAGCGGGACACAGCCGGGAGCTATCTCTGGGTCACTGTCGATGAGGATCTACAGGTCGACTTCTCCCTGTTCCACAACCTCTCACTGTTCTTGATAGAGGCCATTGAAGGCCTCTATCAAGAAAACCCCGAACACGCGCTCGATCTTCTGAGCCTCGTCGAATCGGTGCTCGAAGATCCGACGATCGTCCTCCGCCGCCAGGTGGACCGGCTCAAGACCGAACTCATCAATCGTCTCAAGGCCGAGGGGGTCTCCTACGAGGAGCGGATGAACCGGCTTGACGAGCTGACCCACCCGCAGCCGATCGCCGACTACATCCATGCCGCCTTCGATCACTTCCGCCGTGATCATCCATGGGTGGGCGGCGACGCCGTCCGGCCCAAATCGGTCGCGCGAGAGATGGTCGAGGATTATCTGGGTTTCACGGATTACGTTCGCCGCTATGGCCTCCAGCGTTCCGAGGGCGTGCTCCTCCGCTACCTCTCCCAGGTCTACAAGACTCTCGACCAGAATATCCCCGACCAGGCCAAAACCGAGGCGGTGCGCGACATCGTCGCCTTTCTGAGGGCGTTGCTCGAGCGGGTCGACACGTCGCTGATCGAAGAGTGGGAATCGCTGCGCCACCCCGAGCTGCTGCTCGAGGGCGCAGCCGATTCTAAAGCCGCTCATCGGGCGCTGGCGGCGCAAGAGCTCAGGAGCGATCCGGCGGCACTGGCTTCCCGGATGCGTGCCGAGCTCCACCAGCTGGTGGCCTCGCTCGCCCGCCGCGACTGGGAGGAGGCCGCTACCTGCGTTCGCCGTGCGGCGGATGAACCATCGGCCCTGGTTGAGCCTGACGATTTTTCGCACGCCTTAGAGGGTTTTTTCGCCGAACACGGGGAGCTCGTCTTCGATCACCGTGCTCGTCTTGCCGAGCACACCCAGCTGACCCCCGAGGGCGACAACCTGTGGCGAGTCGTGCAGGTCCTGCTCGATCCGTCCGACGAAAACCTGTGGTGTATCGAAGGGCGGGTTGATCTCTCCGATGATGCGAATGTCGACGGGCCTCTCATTGTCGTGGCCCGAATAGGAACGTAAGTCGAATTCGGAATTTTGAATTCTGAATTCCCAACCACCACACTCGGTGGTGGCGTCGCACAAAGTGGGTGGGAGGGCGGAATTCCGAATTGCGAATTCCGAATTGATTTCAAGTCATATCTTGCCTAGACTTCGCATCCGCATGTAATATCCATCACATTTCTGTGATCGTTCAATTGCTACTCTGAAGATGGAAGGCACCAATGAGAACTGTCTGGAGAATAGCCGCTTATGTGCTATGCGTGGTGTTGCACGCGTCGGGAACGCCGAACCCGACGGTCGCCACCACCGGTCAGACCCAGTGTCTCTCGTTCGCAGAGGCGGAGGCGCGCGGGCTGAGCATCACCACGCTGCGCGAGGAGTACACCGTCGCGGTCGAGGCCTTCCCGAATGAAAAGGCCGAGCTGGCCGAGGCATGGAGCGAGCTGCAGTACACGTTGCGCGATCATCTTCGGGAAAGCGGAGAAAACGACCTCGGTGGGCGCTCAATGTTCAGCGTCGTGCTCTTCGAACCCGACGGCCGCATCGCCTGGATGTTTTACCGTGGTCTGGAGCCGGACGAGGAGCCGGTCTTTTGCGAGGTCGTAGAGAAGCTGTCCGGGGAGTATCGGTTCCCGCTTCAGTCATCGACCCGCTTCAGCCAGTGCGGCACCACTCTCTTCAAAGGCGAATAAATCTACCGCCCACTGTCTCTTGAACGAGGGTGGACAGGAGTTCCTCTTTCCGAACGGCGTCATCAGTTGCGGACGAATGTGCGGGCCTGGCGATCCTTTTTCACGCCTGGGAACTGAAGCACGCGGTTGTGCATGGCGACGTAGACGCCGCCATCGAGGAGGCGCGATGCGAGGAGGGCCTCGGTCACGTTCTGGGTCGCGTCGGTGTCGCGAAACTCGTAGGGTCGCATGGCGCCGGTGAGGATGACGGGGATCGAGAGGTCGGTGCAGCTCTCGTACAGGTAATCGCCCGTATCGGCCAAGGTGTCGGTTCCGTGCAGGATGACGATCCCGTCCGACTTGGGGGCTGCGTCGCAGACCGCTTTCGCGATGATCTTTCGATCCTCCTCGGTCATGTCGAGAGAGTCCTTGTGCATCACCTCGACGTGACGAATGAAGAGATCCGGAATCCGCAGACCGTCGAGAATCACGTCAAGGACCGTGTGCGAGTTGCGCAGACTGCCCTGGAACTCGTCATAGGTCTTGTCGATCGTGCCGCCGGTAGTCAAGATTGTCAGTTTCATAATTTCGTCCAAAGACATATTTCGAATTTCGGATTGCGAATTTCGGATTTTCCACCCACCCGCCCGAAAAATCTAGACCGTGGGAGGGCAGTGGTCAAATCCGAAATCCGAATTTCGAAATACGAAATCAGAAAAGGCCGACGCCCCACAGGTCGTGGAGGTGCAGAACGCCCTTCAGCGGGCCATCGCCGTCGCAGACCATGAGCGAGGTGATTCTTCTTTCTTCGAGCAGCTTGAGCGCCGCAGTCGCCAGCTCGTCGGCGTTGATGCAGACACCGCCCGTGTGCATGACCTCGCTTGCGGTGTGGGCGAGCGGATCCGGGTCCCGCTCCATGAGCCGCCGCAAATCGCCGTCGGTGATGACCCCCAGCAACCGACCGGCGTCATCCTGAACAGTGGTCATGCCGAGTGCCTTGCGGCTCATCTCGTAGATCACGTCCTTCATCGCAGCGTCCGCGGTCACCCGCGGCACCTCTTCGCCGGAATGCATCAGCTCGCCGACCTTGAGGAATCGCTTCCCGAGCTTGCCGCCGGGATGGAGACGTGCGAAGTCTTCTTCCTTGAAGCCCTTCTTTACGGACACCGCCATCGCCAGAGCATCGCCGAGGGCGAGGCTGGCTGTGGTCGAAGCGGTCGGCGCCAGGTTCATCGGACACGCCTCACGCCGCACTCCAACGTCCAGATGGAGGTCCGCGGCCTTGGCCAGCGCCGACTCCGGATTGGAGGTGATTGCGATCAGCGAAATCCCGATTCGTCGCAGTATGGCCAGCAGTTCGAGAATCTCCTCGGTGGTTCCTGAGTTGGAGACCGCCACCACGAGATCGTTCTCGGTGACCATCCCGAGATCGCCATGGATGGCCTCTGCCGGATGCATGAAGAGTGCCGGAGTGCCGGTAGACCTCATGGTGGCAGAAATCTTGCGGCAGATGATGCCGGACTTGCCCAAACCGGTGAACACGACTCTTCCGACACAGCCCGCGATGAGGTCCACCGCGCGATCGAACTCCTCGGGCAGATTCTCCATCAGGTTGCGGATGGCGTTGGCCTCGACCTCGAGCACCTGGAGGGCAACTTCGCGACTCACGGCGCCACCTCCCGGACTGCGGTAGACACCGCCTCGAGCTGTCCTATCAACCGATCGAACTCATCGAACGACAGCTGCGTAGCGGCATCGGATAGCGCTTTCGACGGGTTGGGGTGGACCTCGAGGAAGAAGCCATCGACCCCTGCCCCGGCCGCCGCCCGAGCCAGGTAGGAGTGAAATTTGCGCGAGCCACCAGTAGCGTGGCCGAGCTCACCCGGAAGCTGCAGCGAGTGGGTGACATCGAAGATCACCGGCGCAAAGCCCCGCATGGTCGGCAGCCCTCGCATGTCGACCACTAAATTGTGATAGCCGAAGGTGGATCCCCGCTCCGTGAGCACCACGCGCTTGTTGCCGGTAGCTGCGATCTTTTCGACCGCGTTGGCCATGTCTTCGGGGGCCAAAAACTGGCCCTTTTTGACGTTGACCGGCAACCCGGTTTCGCCGCAGGCGTGGAGGAGATCGGTCTGTCGGCAGAGGAAAGCCGGCACCTGGAGGACATCGACCACCTCGGCCGCGCGTGCCGCCTGCTCGGGATGGTGAACATCCGTGATCACCGGCAACCCTGTCGCTCGTTTGACCTCGTTCAGGGCCTCGAGTCCCGCCTCTTCACCGGGCCCGCGAAAGCTCGACTCGGCGGAGCGGTTGGCTTTGTCGAAAGATGCCTTGAAGACCAGCGGCACGCCGTGGCGTCCGGCGATCTCGCGAATCATTCCGGCCACCTCGACCACGAAATCCCGCGACTCGATAACGCACGGACCGGCGATGTAGACCGGCCGCGCACCGCCACCAATCTTCAGTCTGTCAACGAGATCGAAACCGTGACTCGCCATCGCGGGACAGTGTAGCAGCAGAGGAGCGAAGGATGACAATCGGACAAACAGGACGATTCTCAGCGCAATCCGAGCTTTTCGAGCTTGTCGTAAAGGGTGGAGCGCGAGATCCCGAGGATCTTCGCTGTGCGCTGGATGTTGGATTCCGTGATCTCGAGCACCCGCCGGATGTGTTCCTCCTCGATCTCGGCTAGGGATTTCGCATTCGTTTCGTCGATTGAACTTGACGAACGCAGCCCGCTCGGGAGGTGGGCCGGCATGATCCTGGTGCTTGTCCCCGCCCTGATCATCGCGGACTCGATCACGTTGCGAAGCTCGCGGGCATTCCCCGGCCATGAGTATCGGAGAAGAATCTCCTGCGCCTGCGGCGTAATGTCGGCGATCTCCCGCGTGACCAGAGGATTGAGGGCCCGCACGAAGTGCTGGGCGAGCTCGATGACGTCTTCACCCCGCTCCCGAAGCGGTGGGATATCGATCCGAAAGACCTCGAACCGATAGTACAGGTCGGCCCGAAAGCGTCCCTCGGCGACCTCGGTCGCGAGATCTCTATGCGAAGCAACGATGAAGCGCACGTCGGTCGTCAACTCGCGAACGCCTCCGACGCGCCGAAAGGTCCGGTTTTCGACGGCCTTCAGCAGCTTGCCCTGTGCCTGCGGTTGGAGTTCGGCGATTTCGTCCAAGAACACCGTTCCACCACTCGCGACCTCCAGCAAGCCCGGCTTGCGAATCGTCGCCCCGGTGAAGGCGCCCTTTTCGTGGCCAAAAAGCTCGGATTCGACCAGGGCCTCCGGCAGGCTGGCGCAGTTGACTTCGGTGAACGGCCCTGTCGCCCGCGGTGACAGGCCGTGGATACCTCGGGCAACGATGTCCTTGCCGGTTCCCGTCTCCCCGTGCAAGACAACGGCGGATTCGGTACCCGCTACGGCGGCGACCTGCTCACGCACCCGTTTGATGACCTCGCTCGAGCCGATGAGCTCCGACAGGATTTGACCCTCTTCCGCTGCCCGCGACGCGTTGGCCTCCCTGTAGACCGACACCTTGCTGAGCGCCCGATGACGTTCGAGCGTCCGATCCACCGCCTTGGACAGAATCTCAAGCGTTACCGGTTTGGGTAGGAAATCATCAGCGCCACGCAGCATCGCTTCGACAACTGTTTGGATATCCGTCTGGCCGGTCAGCACCACCACCGATACCAGCTCGTCGCCGCCCTTCAGCCGGGGCAATAGATCGATGCCGTCCTCGTCCGGCAGCCCAAGGTCGAGCAGCACGAGATCGATCGTACGCTCGGCGAGGAAGGCCTGCGCATCTGCGGAGGTCCTGACACTGTGCACCGTGTGGCCGTGACCCTGCAGCCAATCACAGAGGGCTGCGGAGGTGTCTGGATCGTCCTCGACGACGAGAATTCGACTTTCCGTTTGGGATGGCGCCATATCGGTCTGATTGTACCGGAACCGCATGCAGCCCGGACTTCGGACCAACGGGCACGATCTCTGGGAACGAATTCGCACGTATGTCCGATTCCCGGACGGCCCGGCTCGATCGCGCCCGCTGACCCGCGTCGTAGCGTTGGTGCAGGGCCTTTCGCGGGCAACGGCGACCTGCAGCCCCTGATTGCTGTGTCGTATTTCCGTACACCCGTCGCCCGTCGACCTGCGACTCGTTCAACGTCATAAACCTTTTTTTTTCAATTCATTACAGTCAGCCGGGCGACCTGGCATCAACCTTGCTCTATCTGCCCGCGAGGAGGCCGAATGAACTTCCGGCACTGCACATCTCGATCGTCCCACCCCCTTGGCAAGGCCATCGTCGGTCTGTGCTCCCTTCTGGTGTGTCTTCTGATCTCCTCAGGCTCCGCATCGGCCGCAGACGCCGGCGGTTCGGGTGGCTCGGTCTCCTATTCCATCCGCCTTGAGGTCGGGCTCTCCGGCCTCAATGGCGGGGGGTATGCCTCAATTGGAATGGAACAGAACGGCCCTGCCGTCGTCAGAGAGGTACTCGTTCCAAACCTCATAACCACGCTCGCCGATCGCTATCAGCGCCGGCAAGTGGAAGAAATCATCGCCAGTGTCGCGAATCAGTCTGTCGTCGTCATCGACGGCCAGGGGTTTGCGGTCAGCCCGTCCCAGGAAACCTGGGTGGCGTCGTCCGACGGAACGGTTCATTCGATATGACCGCGGAAAAGAAGGAGAATCCAGGTGTCAGAGGTCGGGAAACCGGTTTCCGGGGGCGTGTCCTCAAGGTTGGGTGGCACCAAACGGTGGCGCTCCCGGTTCATTGACTCCGGCTTCTGACTCCTGGGTTCTCGTTTTTCCGGCCCTCTCCACTCCCTCCCGGCGTCCGCCGGCGTTCGTTCTGCACCACAATGATACAAAAGGTCCCGTCTCGGGCCTCTCAAACTCGATCCCAAAGTTGGCATGGCACTTGCTGCTTTGTTGGGCGTGAGATGAGCGACGTGTGATTCGTCGAGCGCCGTGCCCGGGTTCAACGCCACCCTCCGAATCCGGACACGCAACCCTTCGAATCGGGCCGCCCAGCACGCACTCCATCTCATATCGGAAGTTCACCGGCCTGACAACGGCCACACGACAATCGGAAAACAGAGAAAAGGAGTACGAACAATGAAAAAGTGTCTCATCGCCAGTTTGATCATCATGGGTGCTGCCCTGGTAGCACCGGGAACGGCGTCAGCGCAAGCTCAAGGATCCACTGACATCGACATCTCGCTGCCAGACATCGTGATCCTCCACTACTTCAGCAACGTGGACATTGCGATCACCCAGTCCGCCCTCGGCACCTTTTTGACCGGGGCGGCCGGCAATGCGGCCGTTGACGAAGGCAGTGCATCGCCCGCGGCCGGAGGATTCACGCAGAACGTCGCCCTCGCACCAACGGCCCTGAGCGGCGATCCGTCCAGCGCTCTGCTCACGATTCGTAACGCGTGGGCGGTCCGCTCGATCTCGCTCGCCGGCGGGACCGACACGCAGCTCGTGATCACCAACACCGACAACACGCTCGACCACACCTCGACAGCAGCTTCGATCACGGTCACCAACGTCGCCGTGGACGACGGCTCCAGCAACGGTTCGACGATCACTTTCCCGGCACCCGGCCTGGTGAGCCCCCGGATGGGAGATGTCGAGCTCACGCTCGACCTCACCGCCGCGGTCAACGCCGGTGACTACCTCGACGGCGAGTACACCCTTACAGCGTCGAATATCTGAAAACCCGACACGAGGCAGACGGTCTGGCGCCACACGGCGCCAGACCGTCGCGGCCACTCGGATCGAGCGAGGGACCCATCATGAATAACCGTCTCACACTCTGCCTTCTGAGCCTGATCATCCTGGCATCCGTCCAGGCGTCGGCGGGGAATGGCGGCGGTCAGTCGGGCAAGAGTTCCGACTGGGACGAATTCGCTCAGGAGTCGAAGTTCACCTGGAAGCACCACATCAATCTGAAACGAATCACCGCCGACGAACTCACCGGCTCCGCGACATCCCGGGGCAACTCATCTTCGCTCGCAATCGCAACAACGAACGGCTACGGTGTCACCCCGTCACTCGACCTCGGATCCATCTCCGGTACAGTCGTCCGAATCGTTCAATCCCTGTGGCGACTGCGTGTGCCCTCACCGGCCTCCGGCGATGATCTCGACATTTACTACGAGGTTGTCGGCCTCAACGGCCATCGCGGCTGCTTCAGTCACGAGGACCAACCGGAATCGGAAATCTCAGTCACCGTCCATCCTGCGGTCCCATTCGTGAGCGAACGGGGTCAGCACTGGTCCTTCATCGAAGGCGACGTGGTGTTGCACCTCGACATCAACAGCGCCCAGACGGCCGGCAGGTACAGCGGAACGATGACCATCACCGTCCACCAGCTCTGATCGCCGGCACAGCTCCTCTGGAAGGAAACACATGACTCGCATCAGCAACATTCTGCTCATTTCAGCCTTGATATTCGGGCACGTCGCGTCGGCGCAGACGGTCACGGAAACCGCTTCACCGCCCGCCCAAATCGCGGTCAGCCCCTCCAAGTTCGAGGTCGTCATCGGCCCGAAACCTGCAGTCGAGTCGCTCCGGGTGTTCAACATGAGCTCCGACCCAGTCACCGTCTTGGTGAATGTGGCGACCTGGGATCTCGACGAAGACAGCAGAGTCCGGATTGTCGAACCCACCGAGCAGAGTCTTGACCAGTGGTTGGTCATCAACCCCCTCCAGTTCACGGTTGGGGGTGGCGAGTCGCAGGCGGTCCGATTCTCCATCAGACCGCGCGTCCAACCCGATCCGGGCGAACACCGGGCGATGATCTACCTGACCCAGCAGCCCCAGGAAGACACATCCGCGCCGGTCACGGTGCGCTTTCGGCTCGGGGTCGCCATATACGGCTATGTCGGTGACATCCGCCGGGTGGGGACGCTTCACGGAGTCACGATCGGTGAAGGATCGAACCCGATCAGCGCCGCGTTTGACATCGCCAGCGATGGAAACGCGCACATCCGTCTCCGTGGTCAGTACGCCGTGTGGCCGGCCGCAACCTACCCCGGGTGGGAGCGCACCGACGAAATCCCCAAGCTCGAGCTCCCGAAAACCGTTGTCTCCGAACCGATCGTCGACGCGGGTTTTCTTCCGACGACTCCGGTGCTGGCCGGCACTCGCCGCGAGATCGTCCTCCACATCGGAAAAACGCTGCCGCCCGGGAACTACGTGCTCGACCTCAACGGGCGCCTGGGTGACACCAGCGTCGATCGCGGCCTGCCCTTCACCGTGGCGCCGGTCCCACCCGCCGCCAACCCCCTCAGTGATGCACCGAAGGCCGTGGTTGAGAAATCACCTGAATGACCCTATGCCTGCCGATCCGCTCGAGGCGCAACGGTCATTCTGCCGCGGGCTCGGCGTCTCGTCCCATGAGACCGCCGTGGTCGGCGTTGGCGCTAGCAGCGGTCCTTGCGACGACCTTAACCGCCGCCGCCGGCGGCGAAGTGCTCGCGATTGCCGCATCGGCCGCCGCCGCGGATCGAGCAACGGGCGCCATCGATATCGCGAGCACATCCGAGTGGGACAGGATCTACCCAGAGAACACCATGATCGTCGGTGTGATCATCAACGGTATCGAGGCCGGGAATCTCGAGGTCATCCCTGACGGAGAACTCTTCATCATTCCCCTGAAGGCATTCGCCGAGATATCCGGGTGCAGCGTGGAGCTTTCCGACGGGTCGGTCCTGCTCGTAACGCCGCTCGGAGCGGTGGAGCTCACGCCGGACGATCTGGTCGAGATTCGAGGAACCATCTACGTCACCGAGGAGGCAATCGAAACGAAGCTGGCTACGCCGGTGGAGTTCGACAGCAGCGAGTTCGCCCTTGTTTTTGATCTCCCGTGGCGCCGCAATCACGGCGAAGGCTCCAAGCTCGACACGGTGACCGTCGCTCCCGAGGCTACACCACCCGCCGCCAGCATTTCGACCTTGCGCTCGGACATTTTCTTCACCGATCTCGATGACCGCAGCTTCTACTCGACTTCGACTGTCGCGGATGGCCGTCTCGCGGGCGGGCGCTGGAGGATCCGTTACCTCGATGACCTCGCAGGTGGGCAGACGCTGCGGGAATATGCATGGCTCCGCACCTTTGACCGCAATCTGATGTTCATCGGACAGCAGACCCTCAACCTACACCCTGTCCTCCAGTCGTTCGAACTCACCGGCTATCAGCATGCATGGACAAATCAACCCCTCGATCTCTATTACGTCTCTCCTGAGCCGCGCGAGCTCCTCCCGCGGCGTCTTCAGCCTTCGATGTCATTCCGAGGGCCGGGACCGCCCGGAGGGTGGGCGGACCTTCAGATCGACGGCATCTTCATCTCCCGCCAGCCCATCGGTCTGGACGGGACCTATGAGTTCCTGGACGTACCTTTGGTGACACGGCAGCTCAGCACCATCGACGTCTACGTGTACGACCGTCACAACCCAGCCGTGCCGGTCGCGATTCATCAGCAGACCCAACCAATCTCGGAGTACATGCTCGGCCGGGGAGCGATCGTCCATATGGGCGGCATTGGCCGCGGCGGCAATTTTTTCCAGGATCTCATCGACCAACGGCTGGATTCCGAGTTCGCCGGTTTCTACCAGTGGCGGTGGGGTATGACGGACAACCTGACTCTGGAGGCCGCGGCGCAGGAGGATGCGGGCCATCGTCAGGTCATGGGGGGCTTCGTCGCGCGCCTTTTCGGCAACACCGTCGTGTCGCTTGGCGCCGGCGTCGCCAATGGTCGCGCAATCGGCTACGATCTGAACCTCGAGCACTATCAGGCACGGAGGAGGATCCTTGCACGGTCGCAGATCTTCCAGCCCGGCTACCGGAGCGACGGTTCGCTCGCCAGCCACGACCACTATCTCGAAATCGGGTACGCTCCCCATCGCAACCTGGATGTGTCCTTGATCGGACGCAGCCGCGGCATCGGTCCAGACGAGGTGGACTACATCCTCCCGGCCCTCTCCTGGTGGCCCGACTCACGTCTGTCGTTGCGGGCGCGGCCGGACGCCCTCGGCGACTATCGATTCGACCTCTTCTACCGGTTCGGGCGAACCGCGCGGTTGACAGTCAGTCACCAGGACAGGACGTTTACCGACCTCAGCGTCGCCACCGGCCGGAGAACCCGGCTTTCCCTCGGCGGGGAACACGGTGGAGGGGCGGCGGACCAATACCATGCCATCCTGAGTTGGAACGGCAAGGGGCGCCGGCAGCCGAGCTTCAATGCCGGCCTCTTGTGGGCTCACGGCAAGCCGGGGTTCCGGACCGGCGGCCAAGTCACCCTGGCGCCGGGGATTCTCGGGCGGATTGATGTGGAGAGCGATCCGGCGACGTTCGCCACCATCGGCCGGCGAAGCACCAGGTTGGTCATTGGCGCTAACGTCGATCTCGCGTTCGCGCGTGGGCGCGTGGTCCCTGCCGGGTCATTCTCGCAGCGCGGCGATCGGGGTGCGATCGCCGGAAAGGTGATGGTCGACGCACCGATCGGCTTTACGAGCTATCGCCTCAACGACCTGGTGGTTCTCGTCAACGGCCAACCGGCAGGCCGAACAGTCTTCGGCGGGACCTACTTCATCGGCGGCCTCCAGCCCGGGATCTACAGGGTGACGTTGGACACCGAGAACCTGCCTCTCGAGCTCGTGCCGGTCGACGCCACGGTCGTCGTTGAGGTTGCCGCATCGGCGGTAACCAGCGGAGACCTCAGGGTCCGGCCCGAGTTCGGCATCGCCGGCAGATTGGTGGACGCCGCCGACCGCGCGGTCGCCGGCGCGCTGCTCGAGATCATCGACGGCAACGGATCGCGGGTCGGCGTGACCTCAACCGACCAATTCGGACTGTATCGCTTCGATGGGCTCGGAATCGGTGCTTACTCCGTTCGCCCGGTGGCGGGCTCCTTTCCGGAGCGGGAGGCGGCGCTGCCGTCGATCGACGTCGAGATCACCAATGATTTCCTATTCGGCCAGGATCTTCAACTCCCCTTTGAGCCGGCTGCCCAACAGTAACCACGCGGTCGAAGGCGGCGCTGGCCGCCCTGGTCCCGGCCACCCTCCATCCCGCATATCTCCGACTTTCTGGTGCGGCCGCGGGGCCGGCGCGATACGCGGGCTGTCTCTTGTTTCCATGTCTGATATCCGGACACACCGGCGAGCGCAGGAAATTCCCTCGCAGGTTCCCTTTTCATGCGGGTTTTCGTCCGGACGGCACCGCTGACTCACTCCGAGTGTCCTGATTCCAGACACTCTTCGAGATCCTTGTCGTTTTTAGGACTGAACCATAAAGCATTCATATCCTTATATTTAACGATTCTCGCAAAGTTGGCATCGTTGTTGCTCTAGTCCTCAGCAGTAAGGAGGCCGCCATGAAACGCTTCGTCGCCCTTTTCGCCCTGATCGCCCTCGTAACCCTGTCCGCCTGCTCGTCCGCTTCGTGGCTCTCCCGCGAGGAACAAGCCTGGAATAACTACCAGGAACGGCACGGTCTGAAACAGGGTGACGCCCTGTCGCCGGATGACTGGGATGCCCTGCTCCGCTGTGCCCGCCTGTACGCGGTCAACAAGACACCGACCATCTCCGAGATCCAGAAGACCGCGGAGTGGATCGCTCTGTATCACCACTGGGGCACCTTCCACGAGCGCCTCGAGATGCTGGAAAAGCCGATCACAACCGCCGATCGTCTCTACCTCGCAGAACTGGCAGTGGCGATCTCATCGCGTCTCACGACCGACCCCGGCAGCGCCCATCTCGCCGATCAGCCGGTGCGCAGTGCAGCCATGACTGAACTCATCTCCGACTGATTTTCAGCGAACCCGTCAGGGCCGCGGCTCATCCCCTCGGGGAGGCCGCGGCTTCGTCGTCTCCAGCTCCCCTTCGAGGCGAGGTCGTGCGGTCGCCCGCCTCCGTTCAAACCACAACGGGCGGCGGCGACAGCGGCAACAGGACCTCGATGCACAACCCACCGTCGCCGGCCGTATAGCCGGTTATCTGACCACCGAGACCGTGGACGATCTCGACGGCGTTTCCCGGGAGGTCCGCTCCACGCGGCAACTCCTCAGTGCGGTCGCCTCCGCGATCGCTCGCCCGATTGATCAAGTCCTCGGCATCCTCCCCTACGGCCCACGCCACCGCGAGTAACAGGCACGAACCGGCGATACCAGGGCCGGATCGGTCGCCACCCTCGATATCCGTCACGTTGAGGGTCACCGACAGAAGGCCTCCTCCCTCTGTGAGGGTCGTCGCAGCGCAGTCGAGCAGGGACATGACCAACTGATAGGCCTTGATAGGATCCACGACGATGGCGGGAGCGCTGGCGGTCACGTTTTGGCGCACCTTCACGTTGTCGCCGAGCGACGCTCTGGCCAGCTTGACGCCTTCCTTGACCACGGGGTGCAGTGGGATGGGCGGTGGCCCACCGCCTGCGCTGCGGGCGGCATACAGGACCATCGCGGTGAGATCCTTCGCGCGGTCCACCGCTTCATCGATTGACCTGAGCCTGGCTTGCATCGGATCCCCGTCCCCCAGGTTGAGGCGCGCCAGCTCGGCTGATCCTCTGATAACAAACAGGAGATTGTTGATCTCGTGGGCCACTGCGGCCGCGAGGTGGCCGATGATGACCATCGAACCGACGTCGCTCCCACGGGCCGCCGAGGCCTCCTCCCAGGCTTCCAACACCCGGCGTAGATCTGCAACCGCCGCGAGGGCCTCATCGACGCCGGCGCCTCCACTCGCCTTCAGCGCTGCAACGGCGGTGTCCACCCGCGCCAGAGGCTGCCTCCATCCGTCGTGCTTCGAGACCATCACTCCCCCGTTGACGCCAGCGCCTGGCGAACGGCGCCGGCGAGCTGCGCCACCGTGAAGGGTTTGGCGATGAACGACGTTCTCTCGGCCGTCTCCAACAGGTCCCGGAGCGCCTCGTCCGTGTAGCCGGAAGAGAACAGAAAGGCGAGCCGTGGCTTCTTCGCGCGAACGCGTTCCATCAGCTCACGCCCGCCGATCGACGGCATCACGACATCACTGATCACGAGGTCGATCTCGACGTCTTGCCGCAACACCTCGAGGGCTTGCCTCCCGTTCGTGGCCTCGATCACCGCGTATCCGAGCGCCTCGAGCATGCCGACAATCGCTGATCGGACCGCCTGCTCGTCCTCCACCACAAGGATTGTCTCATCGCCACCTTCGGCCTCCCTGTCCCCCGAGTCGCTCTTTTTGCGGACCGGCCCGGTCGCAACGGGGATGAAGACATCAAACCTGGTACCCTCCCCGGGAGAGCTCCGAACGTCAATGAACCCCCCGTGCTGTTTGACGATGCCATAAACGGTCGCCAACCCCATTCCGGTGCCTTTTTCCTTGTCTTTGGTCGTGTAGAACGGTTCGAAGACATGGGTCAGGGTCGTTGCATCCATGCCAGAACCGTCATCCTCAACCGAAACGCAAACATAGGTTCCATCCGCTACACCGGGTCGGCCCAACCCGGATTCCTCGACGAACACCCGCTCCTCGACTCCAATCTCGATCTTTCCGCCCTCAGGCATCGCATCGCGAGCATTCACGACCATGTTCAGAAGCACCTGGCCCAGCTGTCCGCGGTCGGCGCGAACGGTCGGCACGCTTTCCCCATCCCGAAGCGTGAGCTCGATGTTCTCCGGTATCACCCGGCGAAGGATCTCAAGCTCATCCGTCAACAGCGCCTTGAGGTCCAGCGCCTGCATCTCGAGAAGCTGCTGGCGCGCGATCGCCAACAGGTGTCGGGTCAGCTCCGCTCCGCGTTTGACGGTTTCGCGGATCACCTTGAACTCGCCAAGCTCTTCGCCGGCCTGGGGATAGCAGAGCCGCAGCAGTTCGGCCGAGCCCGAAATCGACATCAAAAGGTTGTTGAAGTCGTGAGCGATCCCGCCGGCGAGCTGGCCCAGCGCCTCGAGCTTCTGCACCTGCGCCAACTGTTGTTCCAGCCTCCGTCGCTCGCTGATGTCGATCAAGCTGCCCTCGATGATCGACGGATGGCCGCGATCGTCTTCGATCAGGCTCGCGCTCAGGACAACGGTCAGCGGCTCACCGTCCCGCCGCCTCATCGGAACCTCCCAGCCAATCACCGATCCGTTGTTGGCAAGCTCGTCGAGGAACCGCTGCCGATCCTCGGGCGACCCATAGAGGAGAGTGACTTCGACGCCCAGGACCTCCTCCGGCGAGCCGAAACCGAACATTTTCGCCACCGCCATGTTGCAGCTCAGGAGCCGCCCGTCGATGGTCGAGCGAAACACGCCGGCGACGTTTCGTTCGAAGAGCTGGCGGTACCGCTCCTCACTCGCCGCCAGTGCCGACTCCGCCTTCTTGCGTTCGGTGATGTCGGTCAGGGCTCCGACGATCGAGACGGTCCTGCCGTCCTCCACCATCGGGGCCTCGCGAACTTCGACCCACACCAAACGGCCGGTTTTAGACCGCAGCTCGAGCTCGTACGGCGGCTGCCGCTCACCGGTGGCTATGGCTGTCCGGGTGAGCTCGTAACCACGTTCATTGAGCGGATTGTCGGTCAAGAAATCGATCCAGTTTCTCATCGCCTCCTCGGGCTCGCAGTCGAGGATCTCGCGACATTGCGGACTCAGGTAAGTCAGCACGTTGTCTGCGCCGTGCGAGTAGAAGAGATTGGTGCTGTGTTCGACGATGTTCCGCAAGCGCTCCTCGCTCTCCCGCACCGCATCCTCGGCGAGCCGTGCTTCCGTGATGTCCTGGGCGACGCCGACCACCTGCTGAATCTCGCCGGCGTCATTTGCGACGGCAAAGCCCCGATCGCGGATCAGCCGCACTCGGCCGTCCGGACGCACGATCCGGTACTCCTCGGCATAGGCACCGGACTCCGCCAGTCGAGCGAAGGCCTCGTTTGTGCACCGCCGGTCGTCCGGATGGACGTACATGACCCAGCCCGACGGATTCTCGTACAGATCTTGGGGGTCGAGACCCCACACCCGTTCATACGCCGGGCTGGCGTAGACGACCATGCGAGTCTTCCAGTCGACCACCCAAAACACATCGTCGAGGGTCTCGAACAATCGACGGTAGGTGCGATCACTGCGGCGCAGCGCAGCCTCGGCCTCAGCTAGCCGGTTTTCGGTCCCGACCTCGGTCAGAACCCACCGAACGGTCCTGGGGAGGCCGCCCAGCAGGCCTTCGTCTTTGACGATGTAGTCTCTGGCGCCGAGCCGCATCATCTCGACCGCCACGCGCTCGTCACCGTGAGCGGTCATGACGATGAACGCCGGAAGGTCTCCACGTCGGTCGAGAGCCCCGATGATGTCACGCCCATTCTCCTCCCCGAGAATGAGATCGAGCACCATCAGGGAGGGGGCGCTCTCGGCGACCGCATCGAGGGCCGACGCCACCGAATGGACGGCCGCAACGCGGTAGCCTTCAAGCTCCAGTCTCATGCTCACGAGCCCGGCGAGGTCCTCGTCGTCCTCCACCACGAGAACGAGTGGCGTGATGCCGGCCGGGTCGTTCTCACGCATTGCCCTGCCGGCCGTTCGAAATGTCCCGTACGCCCAAATCGGGTCGAACCGACCACAAGCGGCCGCCGCTCCGAGCGAATATTCCGGAACGCTCCGATGTCTCGCGACGGTCCCCTGCCTGGGATTCGGTCGCAACCATCAGCACCAACGCCTCCCTCGGTTGTCGGCCCGGTGGAAAGGTCATCACAGCCAGGTGCTCGAGATCCTCGCCCGGGCGCCAACGTCCATCCCGAAATCGAGGTTACCACAATCGTGTTCGGACTCTTCTCAGTCCTTGAAGCCAATTCGGCGGTGTTAACGGGACACCTGATTGGTCGAAAGGAGGCTTTTGGTAAACTTGAAACGAGGTTCGGAATGGCTGATTGCATCGGAAAAGTGCTGGCGATCGATGACGACCCGGCGGTTCTCGAAACACTCGCCGGCACTCTCGGCCAGCTCGGTTACGACGTGTTGCAGAGCACAGAAGGGATCGAGGGCTATCGTCTCGCGGTCAAACACCGGCCGGATGTCATCCTTCTTGATGTCGTGATGCCGGACGCGGACGGCTTCGAAGTCTGCCACATGCTCAAGGACAACCCGGACACGGCGCTCATACCGGTAGTGTTTCTGACCGGCCACGGCTCGCGGGAGGCGAGGATCAACGGCCTTGACGTCGGCGCCACCGATTTCCTGGGCAAACCGAGCGACCTGGCGGAGCTCGAGGCCCGGGTGCGGAACCTCGTGGCATTTCGCCGCCTGACCCTCGATTTTATCTCGGCCGAGGAAATGATCTTTACCTTCGCCAAGCTGATGGAGGCGCGCGACCGCGATACAGGCGACCACTGCGCACGCCTTGCCGAGCTGAGCGTCGAACTTGGCCAGAGGCTCGGACTCGTGGAGGACGATCTCAAGGCATTAAACCGTGGCGGCTACCTGCACGACATCGGCAAAATCGGCATTCCCGACGCGGTCCTCCTCAAGCCTGCACAGCTCGAGCCCGAGGATTGGGCGATCGTCAAGCGCCACCCGGAGATCGGATACGAGATATGCCGGCCGATGAGCAGCTTCGAGCCGGTTCTACCCCTGATCCGTCACCACCACGAGCGGCAAGACGGCTCGGGTTATCCGGACGGGCTCGCGGGCGACCGAGTCCCGTTGATCGCACGAGTGTTTCAGGTCGTCGACATCTTCGACTCCCTGGTCAACACACGACCGTACCGAGAGGCGATGCCCGCAACCCAGGCGATCGAGATCCTTCGCGATGAGACAAGGCGCGGCTATTGGGACGAGGTGATCGTCGAGGAGTTCGTGGCCATGATCTCCGAGAGCGAGCAACTGTCGCATGCCGACGCGGATGCGGTGTGACGTCCCCTCCCCTTTGTGAACGGGGTCTGTGGTTCTGACCCCGTTTCCTGGCGACTGGACGACTACTCGCTCAGGAGTTCTCCGATCTGTTGTAGCAGGTCGTCGAACTCGAAAGGCTTGTAGACCACCCTGTCGGGCTGTGCAAAGTCGCTGAACAACTGCTCCCGATCTGGCTCGTCGGAGAGGTCTCGAGCTGTAAAGAGGATGATCCTGTTGCGGCGCTCATAAACTCCCGCCGCCTCGTCCTCGCGAATCGCTCGCGCCACTCGGTACCCATTCTCACCGGGAAGCATGACATCGAGGAGAACTAGGTCGGGTCGGGAAATCCGCACCGCGCCAAGGCCCTCGAGCCCGTTCGCAGCGGTCAGCACCTCGTACCCCGCCCTCTCCAAGGCCACCCGGGTCGTGGTGAGGATGTCCGGGTCGTCGTCAACCACCAAGATCGTCGCCTTCGTCATGCGTCCTCCTCTTTTCTCTCCCCCTTCAATATCGCACACTCGATCAGACCCGCACCAAACTCCCCGTCGTCGGGATAAGCCGCCGGACCAAGCACCCTGAGCGACGCCATGCCTCTGCCGCCGACCTCGAAGAGGTTCGTGGCCAACGTCGAGGCCAGCCGTCGTTTCACGACCCAGCCACCTTCGATCGGCGTACTCAGCAGCACTACAATGACACGGCCGTGCCACGGCTGATCGCAAAAAATGTCCAATGCGCGCGGAATATGGTGACGGAGCACGTTGTGGAGCGTTTCAAAATCGCCGGCGCTCAGCTTGGCGCCCGCGGGCGGCGACCCCTGTTCCATATCGATCACCAGGATGGTGAAGTAGGGATGCGCTCGGAATTTCGTGCGCACCTCGTTTTCAAAGGCGACGATTTCGGCCGCGTGCTCGGACGCGACCGGAAGGTGAAACGAGAATGTGCTGCCCGCGCCGAGCTCCGATTCAAGGAGCAATTCGCTGCCGTGCCCGTGCACCAGATCCCGACAGATCGTCAGGCCGAGTCCGGTGCCGGCCGGCCGGTCAGCGAGCACGTTGCCGGCCTGAAAAAAGGCATCGAAAACCTTTTTCTGGTCCGCATCGGACAACCCGATGCCAGTGTCGCTTACAGCTACCCTCACACGGCCGCCGTCGAGGTCGGCGGAAACGACGATCTTTCCACCCCCGGGGGTGGCTTTAAAGGCGTTGCTCACGAGGTTGGATACCACCTGTTCGATCCGTTTGGCGTCGACCAACATCTCGGGGAGACCGTTCGGAACGGCAAGCTCGAGCCCTATCGAGGAGGCGGCGGCCTGTGATACGAACGGCTCGACGATCTCGGACAGAAATGGGCCGGGTTTGACTGGTGCGGCCGCGATCGTGAGCTTTCCCGATTCGACCTTCGACATGTCCAGGAGGTCGGAAATGATGTAGTTGAGCCGGTCCGCGCCGCGCTTGATCATCTGCAGGAACTGCTGGTTCGTGTCTGCGCCTGCCGCCGGATCGACCAGGCTGACGGCATTCTTGATCGCGGTCAGCGGGCTTTTCAGCTCGTGTGAAACAGTCGACACGAAGTTGGACTTCACCTGGCTTAAGCGGTGCAGCTCGATATTGGTTTCGGTCAACTGACGTTCGGCTATCACCCGCTCGGAAATGTCGGTGGCGATCACTGTCGTGCTTGTGATCAGCCCTTCTGCATTCCGCACCGGCGACGTAGAGAATGCGAGCCACACTCCCCCACCCTCGCCCTGCTTGAGCGGTATCTCCCCCCGCCACTCGCTGCGGTTGCGAATCGCTGCAGCCAGCGGCGCGACGGCTTCATCCGGCGCCCCGATCTCTGTCAGGACGTCGATTTCTCGTCCGATGATCCGCCCCGCCGATATTTCGGTGATCTCCTCGAACGGCGGGTTCACGAACTCGATTTTGTCGTCGCCGTCTATGATCATCACGAGATTCGAGCTTTGCTCGACCGCCCTCGAGAACTTCCTCAGCTGGTGCTCCATCCGGCGCCGTTCGACCACCTCCGCCTCGAGCTTCTCGTTGGCCTCGGCCAACACCAGCTGGTGACGCTCCAGCTTTTTAATGACCTCGCGTTCCTTGTCAACCCGATGCCGCTCGCCGCGAAGACGATCCACCAGGTACCCGTAGAACACCGCGACCGTGAAAAGGAACGGAATTCGAATCAGGGCCTCGCTGGTCAATACCTGTTCGGGTCCGTACGTGCGGGCGACGAGAGCCAGGTAGGCGACACACACGACCAATACGCTCAGCGCGATGAGGCGGACATTCTCGGCAATGCCGGCGAGGAAGAGCACGAAAAAGTAGAGATAGAAGAAATCAGCGTTGAATCGGCCGGTCGCGACCAAAGCCGCGGTGATCCACGCCGTGTCGCCGATCACGGCAGCTGCGACAACCAACGAGGAGCGTAGCCGCTGCGACGGCAGCAACAGCAGACCGATGTTGGACAGCAGCGCCACGGCCATCAGCGCCATCAGCAGTGGCGGAAAACCGCTCGGACGCACCTCGACCACGAGCAGGCTGCTGGTTGCGATGATCAACATGAACCGCAAGAGGATGAATCCCCGGTCCATCATCTGCGACAGCCCTCTTCCGTTTCAGGATGTCTTGCGAGCGTCACCCTCAACTGCAACCCCCGATTTATCCGCCTCCCGGAATGACAACCGTCTCACAATAGTAGCGCGCCCGGAGCCGCGCGCGATCCAGACGGAGAATGGCTGTCATGGTTGATCCGGAACGGGGTATCATGGATCGTATGTCAGAGGGAAAGCAGAAGGAGAGCGGATTGATTACCACCGAGAAACATGACGAGGTGACGGTGGTGGCGGTTGGCGCAGATCTCGATGCCCATCGGTCACAAAAGGCCAAGGACCTGCTGGGTGAGATCATCAAAGGCGGAACCGTCAGACTTGTCGTAGATCTGTCATCGGTGGCGTTCGTCGACTCCGCAGGCCTCGGCGCGCTGGTGTCAGCACTCAAAAGCGTTCGGCCGTCAGGCGGAGACGTGAGGATATGCGGCGCGCGGCCCGAGGTCACCACTGTTTTCGAGCTCACCCGGATGACGAAGATCTTTCGGATTTTCCCCGACCGTGAGTCGGCCCTCGCGAGCTTTCGGACCGACCGGTGATGGGTGCCGGATGGTGAACGTCTCCCGTCATCCCCACGTGTCAGGGACCCGCCGATGACCTCAACCGGGGGGCCTCCTCCCTGGTTTGACCGCGGCGGGATGCAGGCTTGGACCGAGGGCATGGCCAAAGCCTTGCGCAGGCGGGTCGCGATCATCGGTCCCGATGACGCCCCGTTGATATCGGCGGGTACCGGCCAAGGCGAGCCAGTGAGGATTCCGTTCCAGGTCAACGGCGTGAACGTCGCGTCGGTCGAGATCACACCCGGCGAGCTCGCTTCGGGGTTGGAAATCCTGACCCACCAAGCGGTCGGGACCCTCCAGTCTTTTGCCGACGCCCGAAACAGCATGACCGACCTCGTGAAGACCACGGCTCATCAATGGCGAGAGCTGTCCCTCCTGTACA
>Ga0315534_1000723_pt1 | contig 23214 bp, 22 predicted proteins | sample SalMarSW160240MG_FD_203094 | JGI IMG/M metagenome (GOLD analysis project Ga0315534, IMG submission 203094) | Salt marsh sediment microbial communities from the Plum Island Ecosystem LTER, Massachusetts, United States - Salt Marsh Sediment SW1602-40 ...
GGTTCGTCACGACGCGATTTGGCGTCGACTATGTGCGCGTACTGCGCGACGGCGACGCCGTGGACGTTCCGGTGCAGCGGGGGCGCGCGCATCCGCGCCCGGACATGCCGGATGGACTGGAAATTCTCTCTGGGCTCAGGGCGGGCGACCGGCTGGTGCAGCAATGAAGCTCGGTCTGTCCGGGCGGCTGACCGCCGCCACCATCCGCTCGCCGCTCACCCCCTTGTTTCTCCTGGCGGCGCTTGCCGTCGGTCTGATTGCGCTGCTGGTCATTCCGCGCGAGGAAGAGCCGCAGATCAGCGTGCCGATGGTCGACATCCGCGTCGTCGCCGATGGGCTCAAAGGTCCGGACGCAGTCGAACTCGTCACCAAGCCGCTCGAAGCGATCGTCAAGGGCATCGACGGCGTCGAGCATGTCTACAGCCAGACGCAAGACGATCGCGTGATGGTGACCGCGCGCTTTCTCGTCGGCACCAAGGCGGAGGACGCGATCCTGCGCGTGCACGAGAAAATCCGCGCCAACTACGATCGCATCCCCGTCGGCATCCCCGAGCCGCTGATCGTCGGCCGCGGTATCAATGACGTGGCGGTCGTCGTGCTCACGCTCTCGCCCAAGCCGGAGGCGGCGGCGCGCTGGACCGATAAGGATCTCTACGAGCTTGCCGACAAGCTGCGCGCCGAACTGATGAAGGTCGACAATGTCGGCCTCACCTACATTTCCGGCGGCAATCCGCAGCAGATTCGTGTCGAGCCCGATCCGGAAAAGCTCGCGCTCTACGGCGTCACGCTGCAGCAGCTCGTCGGCAAGGTGAAGGACGCCAATCGCTCTTTTCAAGCCGGCCAGGTGCGCGAAGCGGGGTTGACCCGCACGGTCGCGGCGGGCCAGACGCTTTCCGGCGTGCCCGATATCGGACTGCTGATCGTCACCAGCCGCGACAACCGCCCGGTCTATGTGCGCGATCTCGCGTCGGTCGTGATCGGACCGAGCCCCCAAGAACACCGGGTATGGAACGAAGCGGCGGGCGCGAACGGCGCCTGGCAGCGCACGCCAGCGGTCAGCCTTGCGCTTGCGAAACGCGCCGGCGCCAACGCAGTGGTCGTCGCCGAAGATTTGCTCGCCCGGCTGCAGAGCGTGAAAGGCCGGCTCATCCCCGAGGACGTCGACGTCACCATCACCCGTGACTACGGCGAGACCGCCAACGAGAAGGCAAACGAGCTCCTCTTCCATCTCGGCCTCGCGACGATCTCGATCGTGGTGCTGATCGCCTTCGCAATCGGCTGGCGCGAGGCCGTCGTCACGCTGATCGTCATCCCCACGACGATCCTGTTGACGCTCTTTGCCGCTTATCTGATGGGCTACACCATCAACCGCGTCAGTCTATTCGCGCTTATCTTCGCCATCGGCATTTTGGTCGACGACGCGATCGTCATCGTGGAGAACATCGCCCGCCACTGGGCGATGAATGACGGCCGCCCTCGCATGCAGGCGGCGATCGAGGCGGTCGCCGAGGTCGGCAATCCGACCATCGTCGCCACGCTGACGGTGGTCGCCGCGTTGCTGCCGATGCTGTTCGTATCGGGTCTGATGGGGCCCTATATGGCCCCGATCCCCGCCAATGCGTCGGCGGCGATGCTGTTCTCCTTCTTCGTCGCGGTCGTGGTCGCGCCGTGGCTGATGTTGAAGCTCGCGCCGCGCGAAGGCGCTGGCGGCGCCGGCCACCATCACGGTGAAGGCGCACTGGGCCGGCTCTATCGCCGCTTTGCGACGCCGATCATTCGTACCCGGCGCTCGGCCTGGATATTCCTGATCGGCGTGGGGCTCGCGACGCTCGCCGTCTGCGTCCTGTTCGTGACGCGGAGCGTCACCGTCAAGCTCTTGCCGTTCGATAACAAGTCGGAGATCGCCGTCGTCGTCGATCTTCCCGAAGGCGCGACCCTTGAGGATACCGAGCGCACGTTGTTCGCCGCCGCCAAGATTGCGCGTGGCCTGCCGGAAATCCGCTCGGTGCAGAGCTATGCGGGCACCGCTGCGCCGTTCAACTTCAATGGACTGGTGCGTCATTACTACCTGCGCGCCGCGCCCGAACTGGGCGAGCTGCAGATCAACCTTGCCCCGCGCAGTGAGCGGAAGCGCTCGAGTCATGCGATCGCGCTCGACCTGCGGGGGCGCTTGAAGGAGCTGTCGCTGCCGCCCGGCGCGGTCGCCAAAGTGGTCGAAGTTCCCCCCGGGCCGCCGGTGCTCGCGACCCTCCTTGCCGAGGTCTACGGTCCGAATTCGGCAACGCGCAGAGCCGTGGTTGCGGAATTAAAGAAGGCCTTCGCCGCCGTTCCCTACATCGTCGATGTCGATGACTCGATTGGCGAGCCGCGCCCGCGGCTGCGTATCTCGATCGATCAGGACCGGCTGGAGTTCTTCGGCGTCGAGCAGCGCGATGTTTACGATACGTTGCAGGCGCTGATTGGCGGCGTCACCGTCGGCTATTCGCATCGCGGGGAGGGGCGTAACCCGATCGAGATCGCGGTGCGGCTGCCCAAGCGTGACCTCTCCTGGAGCGAGACTCTCGCCTCGACCCCGATCCCCGCCAATACCTTGCCGGGCAACCGCACGGTCGTCGAGTTGGGCGATGTCGTGCGTGTGACCAAAGAGGCCGGCTCGCCCGTCATATTCCGCCGTGATGGTCGGTTCGCCGATATGGTTATGGCCGAACTCGCCGGCGCGTTCGAGGCGCCGATCTACGGCATGCTGGACGTGGCAAAGCGCGTCGACGCCCACGATTGGGGCGCGCTGGGAAAGCCGGTGATCCGTCTGCATGGCCAGCCGGAGAATGAGTCGAAGCCGACGCTTCTGTGGGACGGCGAGTGGGAAATCACCTATGTCACTTTCCGCGACATGGGGGCCGCGTTCGGCGCGGCGATCCTCGGCATCTATGTGCTGGTGGTGGCGCAGTTCGGCAGCTTCCGCCTGCCGCTCGTGATTCTCACGCCCATTCCACTCACGCTGATCGGCATCGTGCTCGGCCACTGGCTGTTGGGCGCGCCGTTCACCGCCACCTCGATGATCGGTTTCATCGCGCTCGCCGGAATCATCGTGCGCAACTCGATCCTGTTGGTGGATTTCATTCGCCACGGGGCGGGGCAGGGGAAGACCCTGCGCGAAATTCTGCTCGAAGCCGGCGCAGTGCGCTTCAAGCCGATCCTGCTGACCGCGCTCGCCGCGATGATCGGCGCCGCCACCATTCTTCTCGATCCGATCTTCCAGGGGCTTGCGATCTCGCTTCTGTTCGGGCTCGCGTCTTCGACGCTGCTGACGGTGCTCGTCATCCCGGCCATCTATGTCGTCTTGCGCGATGCCGATCGGGTAGTGGCGGCGTGACGCCGAGGCGGCAGTCGCATTCATTCGTCGTCATCGAAAATGCCGCGTTCCGCATCCGCGTGACAAGCCTTGCAGTCGCCCTTGAACTTGGCTCCCTTGCGGGCGAGCGTCGCCAGCGTAATACGATCCTTCTTATCATGCTTTCGCGTCCACCACGGCAGCTCGGTGATTCGCGTTGGCACGGCCGCGGGTCCAAGACCGCGCAGCACCTTGCCGCTCCCCTTGGCGCTGTCGGCGGCGTTAGCGGCGAGGTAGTCGGCGACGCGCTGTGTGGTGGCGGCGTCGAGTTCCGCATTGTCCCCGAAGTGATCGGTGAGATTGGCGGTTATCGCCGCCCATGAACGGGCCGGGAGAAGGCCTGCCGGATACAGCATATGGCAGGCGCTGCACTCCTTGGCCACCACCGGGTCTTTGATCGGGGAGAGTCGGGGACCGTCCGCGGCGAGCGGGGCGGCAAGCAGCACTGCGGCCAACGCAGGTGCAGCGGCGATCGGGAGAAATGAAGTCTTCGTCATGTCGCTGCCTCACAAGCCGAGCAGGAAGGTCAACACATCGACCTTTTCGGCGGGGCTGCACTCGCGGCCGAGCACGTCGCCGCAATTGCGCTTGAACCATTTCTCGACGTTTGCGGCATCGGTGAAACGCGTCGGCACGACTGACGGCGCCATCGGCTCGATCGGCTTTCCTGATCGCATCTGGCCGGGCCCGGCAAGAATGCTGCCGTGGCATGAGGTACAGCCCGGCGTGTCCGACTTGCCGCCGGCATGGCGCGTAAAGAAGAAGGCACGACCACGCTCCGCAGAGGGACCGGAAAATCCGGGATCGACCCTTGCAGCCGCAACGTATCGATCGACGATGGCTTTCTGAGCTGGGCTCATCGCGGAGGCTGCGGCGAGAGGCGGAACGACGAAAAGAATGGCGGCGAAGCCGGGCGATTTGCGAACCATGCGTTGGTTGATCCTGTCGTTTATTGCGCGCGCGCTTGGCTAATCCTTTCTGGTGCGGCCGAAGGGCAGCATGCGGGTCAGCGCGCCGTCCTTAAGGATCACTTGGTGGAACACGGCAGCTGCGCAGTGCAGACCGATCAGGACGAGCATCAGGTAGGCTAGAAGCTCGTGCGTTTCCTCGAGCGACTCGCCGAAGGCTCGGTCAGTCGCCATCAGGGGCGGCACCGCAAGAAGGCCAAAGACAGCGAATGGGCGGCCTTTCGCGGCCATCGTCAGGACGCCGCCGATCGGGACCGCGAGGATGACGGCGTACAGCAATAGGTGCATCGTGCTGGCCGCGAGCCGCATGAAGCCTGGGCCGGGCGACGGCGGCGTCGCGGCGAAAGCGCGCCAGCCAAGGCGCACGGCGGTCAGCGCGATCACCAGCACGCCCAAGGAGGCATGCAGATTGACGAGCTGCGTCTTCACCGGCCCGCGCGGCATGTCGTCCAACAAGAACCCGATGACGAATGCAATCGCTATCGCGATAAGCGACAACCAGTGAATGGCTTGGGTCAGCGGATCGTAACGCGAGCTGGATGCGGCAGCAGGGACGAGCGTGCGATCGACCTGGGTCATGGGCGGGGTCCGTAAAAAATCTGCGCCCAAACCAATCAAACATGTGCGCTGACGCCAGACTGATCTGCGCCGTCAGCGTCGTGTCAGCGGTAATCGGACCGTGGCGGTCATGGCGCCCGGAGCGGTCGGGCCGAGGGCTAGCGATCCGCCCCAAGCCTCGAGAATATCGGAGACGATCGCGAGGCCGAGGCCAGTGCCGGCGCCACCCTGGTCGAGCCTTCCGCCGCGGCGCAACGCCTCGGCGACGCGATCGGGCGGGATACCGGGGCCGTCATCGACGATGGCAATCATTGTCTCGCTCTCCGTCGTGCTCGCGGTGATGGCGACGCGCTCGCGCGCGTGCTGCGCCGCATTTTCCAGGAGGTTGCCGACGACTTCCGTGAGGTCATCCGGGGGAATACGGGCGGCAAGGCCGGGATCGATGTCGATCGCCCAATCGAGTGTCGCTCCTTTCGGCGTGCGCCCGACCACGGTGACCACGCGCTCCACGACCGCCCTTATCTGGGCCGCGGGATCCGTCGGCGCCGCGTCACGCCGCGCCCGCGCGAGTTCGCGCTCGACATGCCGCCGCATCGCCTCGCCGACGCTCGCGAGATCATTCGCGATTTCGCATTCTCCCTTGACCTTCAGCCGTTCGACCCCGCCGGCTAGCACCTGCAGGGGAGTTTTGAGACCGTGGGCAAGGTCGGCTGCGCGCGCGCGAGCGGCCGATAGCTGTTTGTCTCTGGCTTCGAGCAGCGCGTCGATCTCGCCGGCGAGCGGCTGCACCTCGTCGGGAAAAGTCGAGCCCAGGCGCTCCGCCTTGCCGGAGCCGATTGCGGAAAGCCGGGCGCGGATCGCCTTTAGCGGAGCGAGGCCGATCGCGACCTGCGCCGCGAAAGCGCCGATGAGAAGCAAGCCAACCAGCGCGAGAAACGGCGCGAGGTCGGCTGAGAAGGTGCGAGTCGCTTCCGCGAGATCCTCCGCGTTGCGTGCGACGACGACCCGCACCGCTCCGCCGCCGAGCCGGGGAGGAAGAACCACGCGGCGTTCAACCACTAGGAGCGATGTTCCTCCAGGACCGGCGATGCGGTGCTGATGCAGCGCGCCATCCGACAGCGCGTCGGCGGGAAGCGATAGCTCCGCATCCCAGAGGGAGCGTGAGCGTGCGATGACTTCGTGCGGCTCCCGGGCAGCCTGCCAGTAGAGCCCCGAAAGCGGTCGGTCGAAGCGTGGATCGCCCGGCCCTTCTGTGACTATTAGGTTGTTGTCGGCGTCGCGGTCGAGGCCGCTGACGAGTTCGTCCAGCACATATGCGAGGTCAGCCGCGATTCGCCTTTCGACGTGGCGTTCGAACAAGAACGACAGACCGAAATAAGAAATCCCAAGCGCGACCACGACCGATACCGCGCCAGCAAGAAAAAGGCGCAGCCGCAATGAGCCGGCGGTCACGCCGGCCGCTCCGGCACGAGATAGCCAAATCCGCGGCGCGTCTCGATGACCTCGGCGCCGAGCTTGCGGCGCAGGCGCATGACCAGCGCCTCGAGCGCATTGGCGTCGCGGGCGTCGTCGTCGCCATAGAGCTGCTCGATCAATTCATGCGTCGAGACCACCCGCCCCTTGTGAAGCGCGAGATAGGCGACGAGACGATACTCAAGCGGGGACAGCTGCTGCGCGACGCCGTTAAGGCTGACGCGCATCTGCCGCGGGTCGACGGCTAGAGCGCCGACCTCGATCACCGCCGTCCCGAGCCCGGCCGAGCGGCGCACCAGCGCGCGGGCGCGCGCCACCAGTTCCTCCATGCGAAATGGCTTCGGTAGGTAATCGTCGGCGCCAGCGTCGATTCCTTCGACCCGCTCGGCCCATGCGCCGCGGGCGGTGAGCACGAGTACTGGAACGTGGCGGCCGGCGGCGCGCCAGCGTTTCAGAACCGCAAGTCCGTCCATCCGCGGCAGGCTGAGATCGAGCACGATCAGCGCGTAATCCTCGGTATCGCCTTTGACCCACGCCGCCTCACCGTCGCGGACGATCTCGGGCACGAAGCCCGCCGCCTTGAGCGCCGCCGCGACGTCGCCCGCGATCCGCGGCTCGTCCTCGGCGACCAGCACACGCATCAGTCGTCGTCCTGACCCGCAATTGCGCCCGTTAGCGCGTCGACCTGCATTTCAACGAGCTCTCCGTTGGGTCGCAGCACCTTCAGCTCATACACCGTCGCTCCGGCGCGTTGCTCGAGTTCGACGCCGATCACCTCTCCGCCAATTTTCTCCTTGGCGATCGCAAGAATGTCAGCCAGGGGGCGGGCGCGCCCTTCCTGCAAAGCGCGGCGGGCGAACTCGTGGTCTTCAAGATGGCGATGCCGATACCGATGGCTGCTCCGCCGGCGGCGATCGCCATACTCGTCCCGCTCCTCCGCCGTGGCCGGCGCGAGCCCCGCCAAAGTCATCGCGAATAGAGCAGAGCGGCGGCTGATCATCCTGACTTTTCTAGGCCCTTTTTACTGACAGCATCCTGACGCGGATCGCCTGGCGGGGCGATCCCACGGACTGGCCGAAACTCGATCGCTCGCAGCATCCGCCGGCGACTCGAAAATAAGCCGAATCAATCGCGCTCACCGCGTAGGTGACGCTTGCCTCGTCTGGATGGCGGCCGGCGTCACCGACCTGCTGTTCGACCGGACCGTTGACGCGCCGGTCGGGGCTGCGCCGGGCGGCGTCTACTGATGCGGGAACGGTCGCGTACGGACGGCAACACGGTTCCGCAAAAAGCGGCGTGCAGCACCAAGATGACGTCCCGCACCTCCTCGCGCGCCAGCGAATAGTAGATGTATTTACCGTCGCGGCGCGTCTGCACCAGATCCTCGCCCTTCAGTCGGGCAAGTTGTTGCGACACCGACGGCTGACGCTGGTCAAGCAACTCGGCGAGTTCCATCACCGATTTTTCGCCTTCGGCCAACAGACAGAGAATCACCAGCCGCGATTCATGCGCCAGCGCTTTGAGGAATTCGCTTGCATCGCGCGCCCGCTCGAGCAGCTCGGCAATGTCGACCCGGCGTTGGTCGATCAGCACCGCTTTCTCCGCTCGATGTGCTTCTCGCTGCAGTGTGGTCATGGCGTGCTCCGTAGCGGCGCAGAGGTCTTGGGCGAATCCGGGCGGCTTCTTGCCTGTGATTCATCGAGTAGCCGCGCGAAACGCGGGAAGAAGAGGTCCTCGCCGGGGCCCTCAATCCTGCTCATCTCGACATCATTTGTCATCATAACGAAAATCGGCGCACTCACGTAAACGAGTTCCGCAGCCGCGACCGAGTGCGCCGCGACCAGGACAACAAGAAGGACGCCAAGCAGGCACGGACGAAGGCGGGCACGGCAGAGACCCCAAAACGGATGCGTCACACGATATATGTATGTGCGCATCTGCGCAATTTAGATATGTTTATTCGCATCTGCGCAATTTAGGTTTACCGCACCAGCGCGCATCCCTCTACTCGGGCGCTAGGACCTCATGCCATGCTCGAGCACGCTCCGGGGGACGCGATCAAGAATGGCGCGCGCTACGAGGCGTGTTAAGCGCGCCGGCTGGTATATCGGCATGACGACCGATATTTGCTGATTGAACTCGCCCGACCCGCAGGAACGGCGCTGCGTTCATTCGTCGTCCTAGCCATGGATTTGCAGGGTTGTGAGGCGCGGCGATCGGGCCTATTTCCAATCTGCTGGTATGCAACTTTTGTCGGCGGCCCGGATGTCCGAGACTGCATCTGAATCTTCCGCACGGGTGCAACGAACGGTCGTGACCATCGCGGCGGTTTGCGCTGGGATTATCGTCGTAGCGGCGGCGGCCCTATGGGCGCATTACGGTACGGCGGTGTTCTACGAGGTCATCCTGGCCGGCCTTAACGCCTGCTTCTGATTGAGGAAATTGCCATGACCCGACGGCCCTCGCGCATCGTTGTGCTGGTCGCGACCTTTGCGCTTGGGCTCGCCGTCTGCGCGGGCCTCGTGTTTTTCATGACCGGGCGCTTTTCCAAAACGCCTGCGTTTCAAAGCGCCACCGTCGGCGGGCCGTTCCAGCTGACCGATCAGAACGGCAAACCCTTCAGCGACAAGGACCTGAGAGGAAAGCCCTTCCTCGTCTTCTTCGGGTTCACGCATTGTCCCGATGTGTGCCCGACCTCGCTGTTCGAGGTGTCGGAGATCCTGCGCGGCCTTGGACCCGATGCGAACCGCGTCGGCGCGGTCTTCATCAGCGTCGATCCCGAACGCGATACGCCGGCCGTGCTGAAAGATTATCTGTCGAGCTTCGACCCGCATCTGCGAGGGCTGACGGGCGATCCAGCCACCATCGCGGCCGTCGCCAAGGCCTACCGCGTCTACTACAAGAAGGTCCCGCTGGAGGAGGGCGACTACACGATGGACCACACGGCTTTGGTCTATCTCATGGATAAACAAGGACGATTCGTCGCGCCCTTCAATATCAAGCAGTCGACGGCGACCGCCGTCGCCGACCTGCGCAGATATTTGTAAGCGGGATGTGGCTTCGTCCGGTGGGGCGAGCGCCAAGGCTCCTTCAACACCACGAGCCGGATACGCAAAGCCAACCGTTTTCTCCGAGGTCCGTTTCCGCTGGACCTCGGCGTCCGGCCGGTCGCGGCCGGGCTCCCCGTGGAGACGGGCTGTGCATGAGCCGGGTCCGCGGCCTCGTCGGGTATCGCGCGCCGTCCATTAACGTTTTGCTAACGCCACGCGACCACTGAGCGGGGAGCGAGGAGGGAATGTTTGGAACAGACCCTCAATAGGCCCGCGTCGCTGTCTTGCGAGCCTAGGGGGCACTCCTATATGAGCTTTTGGACCCGCCGGGGGCGGCGGATCAAGAGGTTAAGGGGGCCGGACCCAAAGCATCCAAAAGGCGCGAGGCCTGCGGACGCTCCCGGGTGCTCATTTAGGCTCGGCCGGCCTGCTGCTAGGAAAGGATTAGACCATGGGCAAGGTCATCGGCATCGACCTCGGCACCACCAATTCTTGCGTTGCCGTTATGGAAGGCAAGACGCCGAAGGTCATCGAAAATTCGGAGGGAAGGAACACCACACCCTCGATCGTCGCGTTCACCGACGACGGCGAGCGGCTGGTGGGCCAGCCGGCGAAGCGCCAGGCTGTCACCAATCCGGAAAAGACGTTTTTCGCTGTTAAACGGCTGATCGGGCGTCGCTATGACGATCCGATGGTCGAGAAGGACAAGAAGCTCGTCCCCTACAAGATCATCCGCGCGAGCAATGGCGACGCGTGGCTGGAGGCGGACGGCAAGACCTATTCGCCATCGCAGATTTCCGCCTTCGTCCTGCAGAAGATGAAGGAGACGGCCGAGTCCTATCTCGGACAGAAGGTGGTGCAGGCCGTCATCACTGTTCCCGCCTACTTCAACGACGCGCAGCGCCAGGCGACCAAGGACGCGGGCAAGATCGCCGGCCTGGAAGTCATGCGTATCATCAATGAGCCGACCGCGGCGGCGCTCGCCTACGGCCTCGACAAGCAGAAGACCGGGACGATCGCCGTCTACGATCTCGGCGGCGGCACGTTCGACATCTCCATTCTCGAGATCGGCGACGGCGTGTTCGAGGTGAAGTCGACCAACGGGGATACCTTCCTCGGCGGCGAGGACTTCGACATGCGCCTCGTCAACTATCTGTGCGACGAATTCCAGAAGGAGCAGGGGATCGATCTGCGGCGTGACAAGCTCGCGCTCCAGCGCCTCAAAGAGGCGGCGGAAGCGGCCAAGATCGAGCTGTCCTCGACCGCGCAGACCGAAATCAACCTGCCCTACGTAACCGCGGATGCGACGGGGCCGAAGCATCTCGCCATGAAGCTCACCCGCGCTAAATTCGAGGCGCTGGTCGACGACCTGATCCAGAAGACGGTCGAGCCTTGCCGGCTCGCCCTCAAGGATGCCGGGCTGTCCGCGGGCGAGATCAATGAGGTGGTGCTGGTCGGCGGCATGACGCGCATGCCGAAGGTGCAGGAGGTGGTGCGCCAGTTCTTCGGCAAGGACCCGCACAAGGGCGTCAATCCGGACGAGGTGGTCGCGGTCGGCGCGGCGATTCAGGCAGGCGTGTTGCAGGGCGACGTCAAGGACGTGCTCCTGCTCGACGTCACCCCGCTGTCGCTCGGCATCGAGACCTTGGGCGGGGTGTTTACCCGTATCATCGATCGCAATACCACGATCCCGACCAAGAAGAGCCAGGTGTTCTCCACCGCGGAGGATAACCAGAACGCCGTCACCATCCGCGTCTTCCAGGGCGAGCGTGAGATGGCGGCCGACAACAAGCTGCTCGGGCAGTTCGACCTCGTCGGCATTCCGCCGGCGCCGCGCGGCGTGCCGCAGATCGAGGTGTCGTTCGACATCGACGCAAATGGCATCGTCAACGTGTCGGCGAAGGACAAGGCGACCAGCAAGGAGCAGCAGATCCGCATCCAGGCCTCGGGCGGCCTCTCGCAGTCCGATATCGAACGCATGGTCAAGGACGCCGAGTCGCACGCCGAAGACGACAAAAAGCGCAAGGCCACCGTCGAGGCGAAGAACCACGCCGAGGCTCTGGTCCACTCGACCGAGAAGGCGCTCGCCGAACATGGCTCGAAGATCGGCGAGAGTGACCGGCGGATGATCGAAGATGCGATGAGCGACCTGCGTGAAGCGCTCAAGGGCGACGATGCGGACGTGATCGCCGCCAAGACCAATGCGCTTGCCCAGGCTTCGATGAAGCTTGGGGAAGCGATGTACAAGCAGTCGCAAGAAGGCGGCGGCTCCGGCGGCGAGGCCGGCGGAGGCGGCGCTCAGAAGGAAGACGTCGTCGACGCCGAGTTCACCGAGGTGGACGACGACAAGAAGAACAAGAAGTCAGCCTGACGCAAAGGTCCCCTCTCCTCCTCCGGGGGAGAGGGTGGTCCCAACGCGAAGCGGAGGGACCGAGTGGGGGGTTTGCTCGATCATTCGCCGTGGTTATGCAAATTCGAACGCCTCACTCGCCTCTCTCGCCAGGGCTCGCTCGGCGCCCTCCCCTGGGGGCAGCGTCCGGGACAAGAGTGAGGGGGCATGCGTAAGCGCGACTATTACGACGTGCTCGGCCTCCAACGCGGCGCGAGCGATTCCGACCTCAAAGCGGCCTACCGCAAGCTAGCGATGAAGCATCACCCGGACCGCAATCCGGGGGACCAGCACTGCGAGCTGCGCTTCAAGGAAGTCAATGAGGCCTACGAGGTCCTCAAGGACCCGGACAAACGCGCGGCCTATGATCGTTTCGGCCACGCCGCGTTCGAACACGGCATGGGCGGCGGCGCGGCCGGGTTCGGGGCCGATTTCGCGTCGACCTTCGCTGACATCTTCGACGACTTCTTCGGCATGGGCCGGCGCGCCGGCCGCGGCACGGGCCGCGAGCGCGGGGCCGATCTTCGCTACAACATGGAGATCACCCTGGAAGAGTCGTACCACGGCAAGACGGCTGAGGTGCGCATTCCAACGTCCACGACCTGCGAGGTCTGTTCTGGAACCGGAGCAAAATCGGGCACCAAGCCTAAGCCCTGTCCGACTTGCGGGGGCTACGGCAGAGTGCGCCATGCCCAAGGCTTCTTCACGCTCGAACGCACTTGCCTCGCCTGCCAAGGCCGCGGCCAGGTGATCGACGATCCGTGTCCGGCCTGCGCCGGCGCAGGCCGCGTCATGCGCGAGCGCACGCTATCAGTCCACATTCCGCCCGGAGTCGAAGACGGCACCCGCATCCGGCTCGGCGGCGAAGGGGAAGCCGGTCTTCGCGGCGGCCCGGCGGGTGATCTCTACATCTTCCTCTCGATCGCCACGCACGGTTTCTTCCAGCGCGACAGCGCCGACCTGCATTGCCGCGTTCCGATCTCCATGGTCACGGCGGCGCTCGGTGGCGAATTCGAAGTGCCGACGATCGACGGCGGCAAGACGCGCGTGAAAGTGCCGGAAGGCACCCAGTCAGGCCGGCGGTTCCGCCTCGGCGCAAAGGGGATGCCGGTGCTCCGTTCAAAGCAGATGGGCGACATGTATGTACAGGTAATCGTGGAAACTCCGCAGAAGCTCACCAAGCGTCAACGCGAGCTCTTGGCGGAGTTCGAGACTTTGTCCTCGAAGGAAACGCATCCGGAGTCCGCCGGCTTCTTTGGCCGGGTCAAGGAGTTCTTCGGAAACAAAGCAGGTTCGGTCTGAGTGGTATTGACCGCGAGGCGTCGCCGCTATACGCCGGTGACCGTTCCGTGACGGAATTTTGTCACATTCGTTACAAGTAACCCCCCGAGATGCCATTTCAGTCCGAATTGGGTGTCGCTCGACCGAAGAACCAGCGCATCGACGACGATGTACGGTTCATTCGGTCGTGGTTCGAAAAGCCGCTGTCTACGGGCGCGCTGATCCCGTCGAGCAAGCTGCTCGCGCGCACCATGGCGAACTTCGTCGATCCGTTCGTCAAAGGGTCCGTGGTCGAACTCGGGCCCGGCACCGGTCCGATCACCGAGGCGCTGCTCTCCAATGGGATAGACGAGCGCCGGCTTGTCCTGGTCGAGTTCAACCCCGGTTTTTGCCGCCTGCTGCGCAAGCGCTACCCGAAGGCCACGGTCGTCCAGGGCGACGCCTATCACGTGCGCCGGCTGTTCGGCAGCGTGATCCACGGCCCGGCCGCTGCCGTCGTTTCCGGTCTGCCGCTCTTCACCAAGCCGCTGCGAACGAGGCTGAGACTCCTTGCCGAGGCCTTCGACCTGTTGTGGCCGGGCGCGCCTTTCGTGCAGTTTACTTATGCCGTAGTGCCGCCGATCCCGCGCTCGCTGGTGAACGTTCGCGTCGAGGCCTCCGAGCGCATTTGGCTGAATCTCCCGCCGGCGCGCGTCTGGGTCTACCGCAGGGACTGACGATCGGCTAACGGAAGGTCCTGTCGCATTTCGGCGGCTCCAGGGGACGGTGCGGCCCCGCATCTTCATTTGCACGAGCGATGGATTCAGGTCCGGATCTGAGTTCGCTTGGCTGTCGAAATGACGTACAGCGGGAGCGGGCGCGGCGGGACCGATAACGCGCCATCGGCATGTGCAATCGCAAGATTCTCGCGCGTGGTCGAGGCGTGTGAGGGCAGGGAACGGGAAATGGAAAATCCACGCGATCGTTTGATCGTCGCCCTCGATCTTCCCTCTGTCGAAGCGGCGGAGGCGGTGGTCGAGCGACTGGGCGACTCCGTGACCTTTTACAAGATCGGTTATCAGCTCGCCTTCGCTGGCGGGCTTCCGCTCGCCGAAAGGCTCATCTGGAGAGGCCGGCAGGTCTTCCTCGACCTCAAACTGCACGATATCGGTTACACGGTCGAGAAAGGGGTCGAGAGCGTTGCGCGCATGGGCGCGACCTTCCTCACGGTGCATGGCTATCCGCAAACCATGAAGGCGGCGGTCGATGGACGCGGCGATTCCAATCTGCGCATTCTCGCGGTGACCGTACTCACGTCTTACGATGATGCCGATCTCGCCGCTGCCGGTTACGACTTCACGGTGAGCGAGCTCGTGGCCGAGCGCGCGGGTCAGGCGCGCGATATCGGCGTGGATGGGCTCGTATGCTCAGGCGAGGAGGTCGGATCGCTGCGCACGATGCTCGGCCATCACATGGTGCTGGTGACGCCGGGAATCCGCCCTGCCGGCGCCGATACTGGGGACCAGAAGCGGATTAAGACTCCGCGCGAGGCAATCGCCGCAGGCGCCGACTATCTCGTCGTCGGGCGGCCAATCCTCGAAGCTGCGGACCCGCGGGCCGCGGCCGAAGCGATCATCATCGAAATCGCCGCGGCGACCGCCGAATAACGAGGCACGCATGGCTTTAAAGGGCTACTGGCTCGCGCGCGTCACCGTGAAGAATCAGGCGGACTATGACGAGTACCGCATGGGCAATGCGGTCGCCTTCGCCAAATTCGGCGGTCGCTTCATCGTGCGCGGGCGCGGCGAGTGCAAGTTCGGCACCGCGCGGCCGCACAATGTAGTGATCGAGTTTCCGAGCTATCAGGCCGCGGTCGATTGCTTCAACTCGCCTGAATACCAGGCGGCTTCCCAGTTCCTCAAACGCGGCTGCGACGTCGATCTGGTGATCGCCGAGGGCTATGGCGGGCCGCAGCCTTAGAGCATTTTCCGGCGAAGTGGGAACCGGTTTGCCGCAGAAAATGCGACCACTAAAGGAAAACGAGAGCGAATTCCGATTCCACCGGAACGGAATTCGCTCTGGTCCAGCGGTGATGCGCAATCCCTGCGCTTGCGCCGGCTTCCCATGTCGGCGCGGCCCCGCTATACCCGCGCGCAGTTGCAGGGGGTCTCATGGCTGATATGCGGCTGATCGTGGCGGGCGCCGGCGGGCGGATGGGGCGCACCCTCATCCAAGCGATCGCCGCGACGAGCGGCGTGACGCTCGCAGGCGCAGTCGAAGCGCCGGGCTCCCCGGTGATCGGGCGCGATGCGGGCGAGCTTGCGGGCCTCGGCGCTTCCGGGATTGCGGTTGCGGGCGACATCGCGCCACTGCTTGACCGGGCGGACGGCGTGATCGATTTCACCGTGCCGGCCGCATCCGTCGCCTTGGCCGAGCGCATCGCCGACAAGGGCCTCGTCCACGTCATCGGCACCACCGGGCTTTCTCCCGAGCAAGACAAGGTGATCGCTGCAGCCGCCACGCGCGCGGTGATCGTCAAGTCCGGCAATATGAGCCTCGGCGTCAATCTCCTCGCCGCGCTGGTTAAGCGGGTCGCGCGCACGCTCGATGACGAATTCGACATCGAGATTGTCGAGATGCACCACAACAAGAAGATTGACGCTCCCTCTGGCACTGCGCTGATGTTCGGCCGCGCGGCGGCAGAAGGGCGCAACATCGACCTGTCAACGCGTTCGGTGCGGGCGCGCGACGGCCATACCGGTGCGCGCCGGGCGGGCGATATCGGCTTTGCCGCGTTGCGCGGGGGAAGCGTGGTAGGCGAGCACACGGTCATTTTCGCCGGTCCCGCCGAGCGGATCGAACTCGTGCACAAGGCGGAGGATCGAATGATTTTTGCCCGCGGCGCGCTGAAAGCGGCACTGTGGGCGCGCACCCAGAAGCCGGGGCTCTATTCCATGGCCGACGTATTGGGATTGACGAACTTCTGATGCAAGGCACGGGCTGCTCGCTAACCCGGTCTATCTCGCCTTCCCCTGGGCGGCGACTGCTGCTGCTGCTCGGGCAACTTCTTCGGGATCGCCAAGGTAGTAGTGCTTGAGCGGCTTGAGCTGCGCGTCCAGCTCGTAGACCAAGGGCACGCCAGTAGGAATGTTCAGCCCGACGATTTCCTGATCCGAGATGTTGTCGAGGTACTTGACCAGCGCCCGCAGGCTGTTGCCGTGGGCAGCGATGATTACCTTCTTGCCGCTTTGGATTGTCGGCACGATTGCTTCGTGCCAGTAGGGGAGAAACCGCGCAACAGTGTCCTTGAGACACTCAGTCAGCGGCAGCTCGGCCTTACTCAACCCCTTGTAACGCGGATCGGTGCCAGGGTAGCGGGGATCGGACTCCTCCAGAGGAGGCGGGGGTGTGTCATAGCTCCGCCTCCACACGAGGACCTGTTCGTCACCGTACTTGGCTGCTGTCTGTGCCTTGTTCAGGCCTTGTAACGCTCCGTAGTGCCGCTCGTTGAGCCGCCATGAGTGCTCGACCGGAATCCACATCAAGTCGAGCTCATCAAGCGTAAACCACAGCGTGCGAATCGCCCGCTTGAGCATCGAGGTGAACGCCACATCGAACGTGAACCCCTCGGCCTTGAGCAGCTCACCGGCCCTCTTTGCCTCGGCCTTGCCCTGTTCGGAGAGATCGACGTCATACCAGCCAGTGAAGAGGTTTTCTTTGTTCCAGATGCTTTCGCCGTGGCGTAGCAGTACGATCTTGATCATGGGTTCTCCTACGAATGAACACGATGGGGCTCTAGCCACGTGGCCGTATTGTCTATCTCGGTTTTGGTGCCGGTCAACGATACTCCGAGAACTTCCGGTAGCCGCGGCCCGAGCTCTAAATGACGGGCTGGCCCAATCAAGTCGAAGGAAATACAGAAGACGCGAGCGCGTGCAAGGCTTCTAACGAACGAAGACGAGGCAATGACCGATCGACCTGCGCGCGCTCGTGATGGTGCTCGACCGGCACACCACGAAGTCGACCCTCGACCTCAATCTCGGCACTGGCGTGCCGATGGTCTACCACTTCAATCCCGACGCCACGATCGCTTCGAAGCTCGATCTCGCGGCGTAGCGCCGGTGCAGCTTTCCCTTCCCATGGGGAGGGAAAGCTCGTCGTCCGATCGTTTATTCGCTATCGGACGTGCGTGGCCGAGCCATCGGCTTCCGCACACGCGTTTTTGTTCGGGGTAGCTGTGATCAGATCGGCCGTTACGCTGCGTGGCGCTCGGCTGCCGGTCCGAAATGATCGATATAGCGTAGATTGATCGCTGAGACCGGCAGCACGATCAGGATATCAGTCGTGCCGAATTGATAATCGATCACGGCGCCGTCGCCGACGAAGGCGCCGAGCCGCAGATAGCCCTTGATCAGGGGCGGCAGGCGGTGCAGCGCGGCCTTGGGGTCGACCGCGTCCTTTGGCAGCCGGTTGAGCGCACGATAGCGATGCGGCAAGGCCCGCACGCGCCACTCCTCCGGCGCGCGCGTATAATGATGGAGGAACGAAAGCGGCAAGCTCAGCGCATCCGGCTCCGTCCCTTCCAGGCTCGCGCAGCCGATCATCACATCCACTTTGTGGCGCAGGACGTAAGTCCAGATCCCGTGCCAGAGCAGCTCGACCGTGCGCTTGTTGCGATAGGGGGGGAGCACGCAAGAGCGGCCGAGCTCGAGGAACCGTAAAGCGCGATGACGCGCAATCAGAGGGCCGATGTCGAACTCGCCTGCGCTGTAGAAGCCGCCGCACCGTTCGGCGATCTCCTGACGCAGCAGGCGATAGGTGCCGACCACGGCAGGGCCACGACGCTTGGCGGGGCGGCGCTCATGGTCAAGGACGAGAAGGTGATCGCACATCGCGTCATAGGGATCGACATCGCGGCGGGCGATCATTGTGGCGGCATCGGCGATCGCCGACATCTCCTGATAGAAAACATCGAAGCGCAGGCGCTGCGCCCGCCGGATTTCCGCCGCCCGATGGGCAAGGCGGACCTCAAGCGGCCCGATCCGTCCGAGGGTTTCGCCGGTGCGACTGAGGCCCGGGTCGGAGACCCGAAGCCCGCCATAGGCTTTCAACGCGGGAACGAGCCGCGGCATGCCGGCAAGCATCGGATGTTCACGAAACCGGTCGAAGAGGCGGCGTGGCGGACTATCGCTGACGCGGGTCTGCATCGATCGCTCCCGGCGCGGCGTTCCCCGGCAGTTTCCTGCAAGCAAATGCGCTTGGAAAACGCCGCTCGCCCAACCTTGTCACTATGCATGGGGCGGACACGGTTTTGTGACAATAGGGCCAGAAAGGATTTTCCTCAGCAAGATCTTTCCGTGCCTCGGCCTGCTGCCGCAACAAAAATATATCCAATGTGTTGATTCCGCCGCACTGGACCGGCGAGAAGGGCGGGACGCAGGGAAACGGGGCTCAGGCGGCTCTGGTCCGCGGGCCTCACGCCGCCCGCCGTACGTCATCGGCCATGAGGCGATAAGACAGCGCTTCGGCAAGATGGATGCGGGCGACCTTTTCGCTGTCGTCGAGATCGGCAAGCGTGCGCGCGATCCGCAGCACGCGATGATAGCCGCGCGCCGACAGCCGCATCGCTTCGGCGGCGTCGCGAATGAGCTTGAGGCCGGCGTTGTCCGGCTTGGCGACCTCTTCCAGCACCGCCCCCTGCGCCGTGGCGTTGGTGCGGACATGCGGGTAGCCGAGGGACGCATAACGGCGCGCCTGCCGCTCGCGCGCCTGCGCGACGCGCGCCGCCACCTCGCGGCTTCCCTCCGCGGGTGGCGGCAGGATCAGGTCGGCTGCCGTGACCGCGGGGATGTCGACATGCAGATCGACACGGTCGAGCAGCGGGCCGGACAAGCGCGCCTGGTACTCGGCGGCGCAGCGCGCGACCGGTCCGCGGCGGCAGGCGTAGCCCGGTTCGCTCGCCCGTCCGCAGCGGCAGGGGTTCATCGCCGCCACCAGCATGAAGCGCGCCGGATAGGTGACGCGGTGGTTGGCGCGTGCGATCGCCACTTCGCCGCTCTCTAGAGGTTGGCGCAACGCATCGAGCACGCGCGGATCGAATTCCGGCAATTCGTCGAGGAACAGAACGCCATTGTGGGCAAGCGAGATCTCCCCCGGCCGCGCGCGCAACCCTCCGCCGACCAGCGCCGGCATGCTCGCCGAATGGTGCGGGCTGCGGAACGACCGGCGGTCCGTGAGCGCGCCACCTTCGATCGCCCCGGCGACCGAGGCGATCATCGACACTTCGAGCAGCTCCGGCGGCGAGAGCGGCGGCAGCCGCGCGGCCAGCATCGACTTGCCCGCGCCGGGCGGCCCGACCATCAGGAGATTGTGCCCGCCGGCGGCGGCGACTTCGAGCGCGCGCTTGCCCGATTCCTGGCCTTTGATGTCCTTGAGATCGAGGGCGGGCCCCTGCGTCTCGCGGATGCGCGGCTGCGGGCGCGACAGCACCTGCGTGCCTTTGAAATGATTGGCGAGCTGGATGAGGGACGCAGGCGCAATGATCTCCATCTCCGGACTCGCCCAGGCGGCTTCCGGCCCGCAGGCGTAGGGGCAGATCAAGGCCTCGCCGCGCGCGTTCGCCCCGATCGCGGCCGGCAGCACGCCCGCAACCGGCGCGATTGACCCATCCAGCCCCAGCTCGCCCAGGACCGTGTGACCCTCGACGGCATCGGGCGGGATCGCCCCGATCGCCGCCATGAGGCCGAGCGCGATCGGCAGGTCGTAGTGGCTGCCCTCCTTGGGCAGATCGGCCGGGGCGAGATTGACGATGATGCGGCGCGCCGGCAGCGCGAGGCCCGAGGCGGTCAGCGCCGCGCGCACGCGCTCGCGCGCCTCCGACACCGCTTTGTCAGGCAGCCCGACGACATGAAAGGCGGGAAGACCGGGCGCGACCTGGACCTGCACGTCGACGGCGCGCGCCTCGATCCCCTCGAACGCCACCGTCGTCACCCGCTGGACCATGGACCGCCCCCAACCTTGACGGGCAATGCTAACCGAATGCCGTTACGCTAGCAAGAACATTTGGAGAACATGTTTTAAAACAGGTGGGCAAGGGCGTCGGCCTGCAGGCGAACGAATCATTCTCCGTGCGGCCGTTTCATAGGCGGGGGCTTCCCGTTACAGTGCTTACCCAGTTCTGCGCCCGAGGGAATACCATGCATTGCTTTCCGTTCGTTTCGGCGTTCGCGCCGCTGCGCCTCGCCTCCATCCGCCGCTGGCGCCGCAGGCCGGCGACGGCGCTCTTGCCCTGCCTGTTGATGCTCGTCTCGGTGACGCCTGGTTTCGCCCAGAGCACGCCGTCGGTTCAGGCACCGCCGAAGATCGACCGCACCTGGACCCCACCCGAGGTCGGCGCATTGCCGGACGATAAGTTCGGACAAGCGGTGCGGCGCGGCCGCGATATTTTCACCGCGACCTATGCCCATATCGGCCCGGACGTGGCTGATCCGGCCAAGCGCTATGCCGGCAACAGCCTCGCCTGCGCCAGCTGTCATCTCCAAGCCGGCACGAAGAAATTCGGTCTGCCGGTGTATGGGCTGATGGGCGATTTTCCCGCATACAGCGCCCGCCGCGGCGCGGAAGCTTCACTCGACGAACGCCTCAATAGCTGCATGACCCGCAGCATGAACGGTCGCGCGCTCCCGGAAAACTCGGTCGAGATGCAGGCCCTCGCCGCCTATATCAAGTTTCTCTCGACCGGCCTTCCGGCGGACGAGAAGCTGTCCGGCTATGGCACCGGCAACATGCCCTGGCTCGATCGCGCCGCCGATCCTGAGCGCGGCAAGGCGGTGTACACGCGGGCCTGCCTCTACTGCCATGGCGGCAACGGCGCCGGAATCCCGCGCAGCGGGGCGGTCACCGATCTCGGCTATCTCGTGCCGCCGCTGTGGGGATCGGGCAGCTTCAACGACGGCGCCGGCATGAACCGACTGATCACCATCGCCAATTTCGTGCATTTCAACATGCCGCACGGCGCCGACTATCTGAACCCGCAGCTTTCGGTCGAGGAGGCATGGGACGTCGCCGCCCATGTCGTGTCGCAGCCGCGCCCGAAAAAGGCGGGGCTCGAAAACGATTTCCCCGACCGGCTGCTCAAGCCCGTCGATACGCCCTACGGCCCCTATGCCGACGGCTTTTCCGAGCAGCAGCACAAATACGGCCCGTTCGGGCCGATCAAGGCGGCGATCGAGAAGCTCAAGGCGGAGAAGGCAGGGGGCAAGAAGCCGTAACGATAGTCCTTACCGCCGCGCCTCGATCTTGTCCCAGATCATCGCCGCGCCGTCGGGGCCGCCGAAACTCTTGATCGCGCGAATGCCAGTGGGCGAGGTGACGTTGATCTCGGTGAGAAAGCCGTCGATCACGTCGAGGCCGGCGAACAGCAGCCCGCGCTCGCGTAAAGGCTGGGCGAGTTTTTGGCAGATTTCGCGCTCGCGCCAGGTGAGTTCGGTCTGCTCGGCGATGCCGCCGCGCACCATGTTGGAGCGCAGGTCGTCGGGCTGCGGAATGCGGTTGATCGCGCCGGCGAACTCGCCGTCCACCAGGATGATGCGCTTGTCGCCATAGCGCACCGCGGGCAGATATTTCTGCACCACCCAGGGCTCGCGAAAAATATTGGCGAACAGGTCGTAGAGCGAGCCGAAATTCAGGTCCTCCGCGCTGAGCCGGAACACCGCGTCGCCGCCTTTGCCGTAGAGCGGCTTCATCACGATATCGCCGTGCTCGGCGCGGAACGCCTTGATCTCCGCAAGGTCGCGGGTGACCACCGTCGGCGGCATCAGCTCGGGAAACAACGTGACGAATATTTTTTCTGGCGCATTGCGCACGTGCGCCGGGTCGTTGACGACGAGCGTGCCCGGCTGCACCCGCTCGAGCATGTGCGTCGACGAAACGTAGGCGAGGTCGAAGGGCGGATCCTGCCGCATCAGGATCACGTCGAAGCCGGACAGATCGACGCGCTTTTCTTCGCCGAGCGTGAAGTGGTTGCCTTCCTCGTCGCGCACGGCGACCGCCCGCACGGTCGCAAACAACGCGCCGTCGACGAGCGCCATCCGGTCCGGCGTGTAATAGGCGAGCTGGTGGCCGCGCGCTTGCGCTTCGAGCATGAGGGCGAAGGTCGAATCGCCGCGGATATTGATCCGCTCGATCGGGTCCATCTGGACGGCGACGAGGAGCGACATGGGGGTCCGTCGTGAGAGGTGAAACAGGCCGGGATGGCCTCGGCGGCCCGACCTAGCATTTCACGCGCCGCTGCGGAAGGTGGGTGCGACGGGCGAATGGGGGGCGAATGCCGTTGAAGTCCAGGCAGAACCGCCGGGCGGCGGACGGTCGACTCCCTGCGTGCGCGCAGCGCCGCCCCTCGATGCACCCTTTTGACGGCAATCCAGACAAGATACGATCAGTGATCGTTTTTCGCAGTTTGACCCGAAGCAGAAAACTGGGAAGCCACCGAAAATATCGGCTCCCAAGACCGTTCTCATGGCCAGTGGCAGGGCCAGTGCCCGGTGGACGTTTGACGGGAGCCTTATCAGGTTCTATTTTTTGGCCTGGTCAGATACCAAGTTGCAAAAACAACGATTGCCCCGACCGGGCCGATGATCGCGTTGCTGCTTCGTCCCATGGTGGATTGCATGGCAGCGACCATAATGGTCACCGTGATGATCGCCACGAACAGGCAAACAAGAATCCTGAGCCAAGTATTCATTTGGACCTCCGCGAATACGGGCCACTGCGTATTGTAGGGAAAGTCGCGACGTGAAACGACTTGATATATCTATAGTTTCTTGGGGCGTGATACAATTCGTTCTTCGCCTTTGCGTCTCTGTTCTTTCTTGTATAGCGTTATGGCCAAGTTCATTGAGCGCGCAAGGAATTACTTTCCGCAGCGCCGAATTTCAGTTTCGATTTGTCTATCCGGCCGGTTGGACTGAAAAGACACCGCGAGGTCCAAACGTTAAAGCTCTAGTCGACGCCCCAGACGGTATGTCAAATTGCAACATCGTCGTTCGTCGAAATTCTGATTTCGTAGGAAGATCGCAGAAGGAAATCGATGCAGCACTATTCGCTACTCCTATATCGGAAGCCGAT
>Ga0315534_1000725_pt1 | contig 23196 bp, 25 predicted proteins | sample SalMarSW160240MG_FD_203094 | JGI IMG/M metagenome (GOLD analysis project Ga0315534, IMG submission 203094) | Salt marsh sediment microbial communities from the Plum Island Ecosystem LTER, Massachusetts, United States - Salt Marsh Sediment SW1602-40 ...
TCTGGAAGGCCGCAACCGTACTCCAGCCCTTTTCATCAAACAATGCGCGCGTCTGTGTCGGTGTCATGTAGACATCACCGAAACGTTTGGCAAAATCTCCTTGTGAAAGCACCTTGACCGGGCCGGCGAGATTGACCTCACCCTGCTCCATCACCATCTTGACGCCGGGATGTTCCGCATCGGTGGTCTTGAAAACCATCATGCATTCGTGTTCCTTGTCTATGGAATATTTCTCGGTTACCTCTAGGGTGGCCATGATCTCGTCGTTATCACTGTTCACCAGCGCCACATCTGAACCGGTCTTGATACCGTCAGCCGTGGCCTTGTCGGTGGACAGAGTGATTGGTATTGGCCAGAACAGGCCATTGGACATTTTGTAACCATCACATACACCTTCCCAATCGGCATGGGTCATGAAACCCTCAAGTGGTGTGAATCCTCCGATACCCATCATGATCAGGTCACCAGCTTCACGTGATGTTATTTGAACCTTGGGTAGTGATTGCGCTCGTGCCTTTTCTGACTCTAATTGCTTACCATCAAGCAACAGTGTCTTTAGTGCCTCCCCGCCATGAGGGTTAACCAGTCTGGACATGCTTATACTCCCGGGATATGTGTTTGGTTATTCTCAGACCGACGTTTGTATGCCGGTATATTAGATCGCATAGCATAGCAAAAAACACATGAAATTGCTTATTAAATAGTGTTTGACCCGTCATATTCCACTCACAGCATTGCAATACTGTTTTTTTCGGGGATTTAAGCATTTGATGTTAACGTTGAGAATATAATAAATATCAAAGAGGGCCATAATCAGTCAAAGGCAGATTGGAGGTATCCAGATGAAACCCCGCATCAGCATGATCACCCTCGGCGTCCGCGACCTTGCAGCAGCCATCAACTTTTATGAAGAGGGACTGGGATTTCCCCGTATGGAATCTCCTCCCGAAGTGGCGTTCTTCACGCTCAACGGCACCTAGCTGGGGTTATACGGCCGTGAGGCCCTGGCCCGAGATGCCATGGTATCGGCTGATGGTCACGGCTTTGAGTCTTTCGCGCTCGCCTACAATGTAGAATCTGAAACACAAGCAGATGCAGTCATGAATCAGGCAATCAAGGCCGGCGCGATGATAGTTAAACAACCACAGAAGGTATTCTGGGGCGGATACTGCGGCGACTTCAAGGACCCTTATGGTCATCTGTGGGAGGTCGCATACAACCCACATTTCTGGATCGGGCCGCGTGATGATTAATCTCAGGAACCGGCACAATATTTTGAAGCTATATACCACGGGAACATCACCACATGAGCGAAATCATTCAATTCCATGAAATAAATTCAAGCGGTCAGGATTTTGTCGTCGGTGATATCCATGGTTGTTATGACGACCTGCGAGAGAGACTGAAGGATGTGGATTTTGATCCCGAGAGAGACCGGCTGTTCTCCGTCGGGGATCTCATCGATCGCGGCTCGCAATCATTCGAGGCACTGGAGTGGTTGTCTAAATCATGGTTTCATGCCTGCATCGGCAACCATGAAGATATGCTGCTACGTGCACCCTACGATGAAAATATCCGCCTCAACTGGGCACTGTTCAACGGTGGTGATTGGTGGATGAAGCTGGACGATGAGACACATCGTGAATTCGAGGCCACCTTGCGCCGATTACCGATGGTAATGGAAGTTGACACCCTCAATAGGCATATCGGTATCGTCCATGCAGACATTCCGGAGGATATAACGTGGCAGGCATTTTTAGCGACACTTGAATCCGGTAACAACGACGTGCGGGAGATTGCCCTGTGGGGCCGCGCGCGGGCATATGGTTCGTTCACCACGCCTGTTGAAGGCATCGACTACGTGGTATGCGGGCATACAATTACAGCAGATCGTGTAGTACATCGATACGCCAACGTCTGGTTCATCGATACCGGTGCCTTTCTGTCCCACACCACCGGCGGGCATCTGACTCTCATAGGCCTGGAAAGTCTGTTTCAACCGGGCAGTTCTGATCATGCTTCCTCCTAACATGAACAATTGGCACGCCCCCGCCAGCTGCATGACTGCGAAAGGTTAGATTATCGGCATGACGATCTCTGTCTGGATACTGCTGGCGTTCGCGGCCTGGACAATCGTTCTCCTGACAGGGCCGGTGGGTATCTATCGATGGAGCCGCATCCTGACCAGGCGGGCGTAAATCAGGCTACCTTTGATTTGTGCCATCTCACCGCCATCATACCGTGACGCACTACTTGCTGAAAGTGTGAACTCTGTCACCAAAATCGAGTATCGGATGGCCTATCATTGACGCCATGGTCGGGAGTCTGAAAATGACCCGCCCTGATAACGAACAATCAATCCAAAAATACCTGTTCCTTGAGAGAGAGGAATGGAGGTAAACATGACACACAATCTCGTAAAACATCTTATCAGCACATTTATCATCGTGTTTTCGGTCTCATTCGCTGGATTATCGGTGGCTCACGGCGACCGCAATGGAGACCGCCACGGCGACCGTATCGCTACGAAGTGGATGATCGAAGACGCTATCAATGTCTTCAACGTTGACGCGCCGGCCAATCCACCACTGGCCTATGTAAAAAAGCGATTTATGGCACATACCAGCCTTCCTGTGCGACACGCTGAACACTATGTCGTCGAACAGGTCGTTACCACTACGAGCCTGCCACCCAGAGATCCTTCCACGTTACAGCCGGGTATGCCACCGCTGCCACCTGCTGGACCTGTGACGAGTTATGTAATGCTGGATGAGTCGATGAGTCTCAAGGACCTGGGTATTGTCGACGGTGATACACTGCGTATTCGTGAGATCGCCGATCATGACCTCAGTGCGCCGCATAACGAACGCGGATTCCATGCTCGTGATCGTCATCATCATGACGGAGAACATCACGAGGGGCGCCATCACAGGTAATTCAAATATATCAGCTCTCGACCACTCATAGCCGGTCGGCATGTCCTCTGCCGGCCGGTTCAATGAGCCCCCTTAAATCCCCCCAATTCTACAATCTATCAATATCCCTGCGATCATCATGGATGATGGATAGCATGAAATCCTGTAATTAGGACTTCGATCCTTTTCCCAATAAGTTTTTTATGGCCCGTTAAGGTGTTAGGCTGGCTGTTGTTACATCAAATCAGACATAAGTTGCATAGTGGAGATGCCGTTTACCACAGCACAGTTCCTTGCAGTCTTCGGATGTTACAACGAGGCTGTTTGGCCTGCACAAATATTATTGAATATCCTCGCGTTGATTGCCGTCGGCCTGCTGTATTTCAAACGAACAAACGCTGATCGCGCTATTGCCGCTATCCTGGGACTGTTCTGGTTATGGATGGCGCTGACATATCATTTTATCTTTTTCAGCAAGGTAAATCCGGCCGCATGGGTATTCGGAACTGTCTTCCTGATCACCGGGACGTGGTTCCTTTGGCTGGGGGTAATCAAGGGTGAATTGCGTTTTCGCTTTAGCTGGGATTTACGTGGTCTGTCAGGAGCCCTGCTGTTGTTTTACGCCCTGGTTGTCTATCCAGTACTCGGCGATCTATTGAATCATCATTACCCCGATGTACCGACTTTCGGTTTACCGTGCCCTACAACTATTTTCACCCTGGGCCTGTTATTGTTTCTGGTCCCGCCACTGCACAGGTCGATTTTTATCGTTCCGTTGTTATGGACCGTGGTCGGCTCTCTTGCAGCATTCAGATTCGGGATGTTGCAGGATATCGGACTTTTGGTTGCCGGAGGCATGGGGCTGATTGGAGTTATACTTTCGCCGGGACAGAGACTTTATGGATCTTGAACAATTGCATATGATAATCGAAATTATGGGTAAGCTAGATTGCACATGATTACTGAACATTACCGTGCCATGGCCGGATATAACCATTGGATGAACCGTAAATTATATGAAGTCTGCGCCGGACTTTCCGATGAACAACGCAAACGTGATCTCGGTGCGTATTTCAGATCCATTCATGGAACGCTTAATCACATTCTGCTCGCCGACAGGGTCTGGATGGGGCGTTTTACAGGCATACCGACAGCCTTCAAATCCCTTGATCAGGAGCTGCATTCTGATTTTGAACGGCTTATCGCGGAACGCGAAAAAGAGGATCAAAGGATAATCACCTGGGTCAATTCATTAAACGACAACGACCTGTTCAATGAGCTTCGCTATACGGGTATTACCAGTCCACAAGCAAGAAATTACCCTTTATGGTTCGCATTGTCGCATTTTTTTAATCACCAGACGCATCACAGGGGACAGATTACAACCATGCTCAAGCAACTGGGTATCGATCCCGGTGTAACGGACTTGATAATGTTGCCGGAGTTTCAGCCATGATCATAAAGCCATAGTGATCTGTCGAATAATATAGCCTGCCTGGGTCCTGAAACCGATCCCTTATACTCCCTGGAGTGACGTGCACGACAATGTATATGCATATGCGGTTACAAAAGATTCCTCATTGAGTTCACCAACGAAGAAAATCACAAGAAAAACGATCAGGTAGTGATTATTAACTATCATCGCAATCTGTGACCCAATTTGAGTATTGCTTGCACCTTAAAGACTACAATCATTAGCTGTTCTGGTTTTTGAGCGTGCAGAATTGCATTCCTGAAATCCTGACAGATGGTTGGCTTTCTATCACGAATATAGACCGTTGGACATCCGTGATGTTAATAAATCCGCCCGGATTAAATTGATCGTTGTTATTAAAACCGGCGCCATATATCAGAGGTTGTCATCACGAACCCAACGACTTTAAACAGAGCTTCACTCCGAAAAAACTATGCGGATTTATCACAGTTCAGGTATCTGGTTTCCACATGCATGCTCTTGTATACAGTGGACGCCTTCGGGGTTGATCTGGTCGAGGTCGAGCTCGTACATGACGCGCAGGGAGAACATTGTGATCAACAGGAAATCATGGCTATAGATGATCCCCTGGAACGTTTTATGGAATGTTTGAATGTGGTGACGAATTGTTCGCTACAAGGTTCAATGCACTCGATGGTGTCGGCGCCAACGTCGGTGACAACCTGCGTTTTACACGTGTCCCCCGTGCAGACTCCACCGAGTGGTTATCACATACTCCGGCATGGGCAACAGGACCCAATGCGGAAACCTGCGCTATTTGCCACAGTGGCCCGTTTGAAGACGGTTCAGGTCTGGCAGGTGTTAATGTCGTACGCGATCCAAATCGTGGAGCCATCGTGGGTGAGTTTATCCAGCGCAACACGCCTCACATGTTTGGCGCGGGTGCACTGCAACGCCTGGCGGAAGAAATGACCATGAGCTTGCATCAACAGGTTGATCGGGCACGTGCCATTTCCTGTCAGAGTGCCGCTCCGCTGGCAGTCGATCTGGTCGCCAAGGAAGTCAGCTATGGCAGCATTATCGTGTCCTGCAACCCTGCTAGTGACAATATATCGAGGATTAAAGGCATTGATGAGGATCTTGTCGTCAAGCCGTACCAATGGAAAGGTAATTTCATCTCGCTGAGAAGTTTCAATCGTGATGCAGCAAACAATGAAATTGGTATGCAACCGGTAAAAACCACGGGTGACAATTTCGATGGCGACGGCGATGGAGTGATGAATGAAATGGGCATTGGTGATATTACGGCATTATCCGTTTATCTTGCCGCCCAACCACGCCCTGTAACAAAGCTTGAATTGGATGGCTTGGGAATTCTGTCATTAACACGCGATGAAAAACGCAGCATCCGGCATGGCAATGAAATATTCAGGCAGTCAGGTTGTACCGGTTGTCATCGCGAATCTTTAATGATCAATGAACCGGTCTTCACTGAACCCAGTTCACTGGCCGAATTCAGAGAAGATTTCTTCCCCGCCGGACAGGACACAGTTGCCAGTGGTGTCGATCCGCTTAATCCTGTCAGCTTTGATCTGACAAAAGACCAACCGGACAATACCATAGAAGTCGACGGCAAGATGGTTCATTTCGGCCCGTTCGAGAAAAACCGTGATGGTGCCGCGATCATACGATTGTATGGTGATCTGAAGAGGCACGAGATGGGTATCGCACTGGCCGAGAATGTCGATGAGACCGGTACGTGCCCTTCCATGTGGCTTACCAAGGAACTATGGGGCGTAGGTTCTACTCCGCCCTATCTTCATGATGGCCGCGCTACAACGCTGATGGAAGCCATTCTCGAACATGGTGGCGAGGCACAAACGTCACGCAATGCGGTCATAAATCTCACTTACACAGACAAAGGGGATCTGGTCGCATTCCTCGATAATCTTGTCCTGTACAAGGTTATAGAGATCGATGCACCTGTAGTCGATCACTTTCCTCGTCGGCATCGTGACCATGATGGTCACCATGACAGTAAGCGGGATCACAGATTCAGATAAGGATATGACCGGAAGGTGCTGGTTCAGCTCCCTTCTGGCCATAAATTCAAGGATCCATGATACACTTCAATCGATCTACTGTGTTGAGGATGTACATTTAACAACCCGGTAGCTTGAGATAGCTGTCTGTCTGATAAATAACAATGATGTTACGATATAGTGATGGACAGACTCATACCTTACTATCTCGTCATTTTTCTGATGTTGCCAATCACATCTTGTCACAATGGTCCCGAGGAACTCTCGGCGCAAGAGAGCGTCAAACAGCGCTCCAAGATCATGACAGAACTTGCAACCATGAATGGCTGTTTTCAATGTCATGCCATCGATCATACCGTACTGGGACCACCATGGCGGGCGGTAGCAAAAAAATACAAGGGAGATAAAAACGCCCGCGCCTATCTGATCAACAAGGTCAAACACGGCGGTAGCGGGGTATGGGATGAACTGACGGGCGGCGTACCCATGCCGCCCTACTCGCCACGGGTTTCCGATGAACACATCGAAAAGCTGGTCGATTTTATACTCAGTCTGGATACCAATAAACCGCTGGCAATTGAATAAATTGCATTCAAATACAGTTGCTTAATTAAACACACTGCGAAGTAACGATCCATCATCGAACTGCAGCCCGCTGACACCGCCGATCCTGTATGATGATGTACCTACCTGCAATTAGCGGTAAACTGACAATGTAGCGGATATCCAGATCAAGAATAAAGGCTTACTCGCTTGATTCGATGCATATCTGGCTACGGATAAAACGAACAATGCTAGAGGAGAATGCCATGAGATGCTTTAAAAGTTTATTGCTTTTTTCCACATTAATCCTGTCCTCCATCGTTAACGCCGAGGCATACAGCTCGCCACTCATCCTCGCTGCCTCAGAAGGCATGCTGACCATCATGTCCCCCGATGATGGCGCCGTTCTGAACAACGGTTCCGGTAACGAGCTCAAATACAATATCACGCTCAGCCCAAGTGGAAACCACCTCCATGTCTACATCGATAACCAAAGACCCATCATCGTTCGCAAGGTCAGCGGTTGTCCATGTACGTTGGACCTGCCTGACCTTGCGGCGGGTAAACATACCATAGCAGTCAAAGAGGCGACCTCCGGTCATTCTCTAACGGGTCTTCAGGCCGAGGTTTCGGTAACCGTTCAATAATAATGGATTCATGGAAAATCTCGTCTATACCCTGATACAGATTTTCCATAACTTTGGCGCTGCTGCTGTCATCGGCTTTTCCGCAGCGGGCTTATGGGGAGGCTACAAGGATGTCACAACGCAGCGCCGGTTATTTCTCTACGCCGGTTTTGGCTGGTTGATACAAGCAGTGAGCGGTCCTTCCTTCGGAGTTGCCAGTATCCACTTTCACGGAACCCTGCCTGACATCTACGGCATAGCCGTGACTGCGCTGAGCATTAAAATCATCTGCGCAGTCATCGGACTGCTGCTGGCCGCGACCCTGTTCCTGAAAAGGGGCAAGGGCAACGAAGTAAGGATTTCAAGGACAAAATTCGCCGCGCATTTCACACTAGGCGTCATCGCTCTCACCTCTGCGGCTTTCCTGCGCTGGTACTCATGAAATGGACGGGAAATCACGACCCGGATAGCATTCATGATCAGGGGGCAGAAATCTTCGGATAGGTACGCCGTAACACAAGATTGTTGACCACATAGGTAATAGCCAGCATGATCAATACATTGACCAATATCGGACTGAAAACAAACTGATATCCCAGCGCGTGGATGTCCTTTCCCCCCACGACCGCTATCAGTGCCGCTGCGCCACCTGGTGGATGAACGCAACGTAACATCGCCATTAACAGGATCGACAAGGCCGCTGCAAGCGGTGCGGATATCGCCAGTGTTTCGATGTGCATGGCACAGGTCACACCGATAAGTGCAGATACGATATGACCTCCCACTAACGGCCAGGGTTGAGACATGGGACTGTGTGGTGCGGCGTATAACAATACGGCCGATGCCCCCATGGACGCGGATAATACCAGCGCGCTTTGCTGTCCCAGAACGAATTCACTGGTCAATGTGACAATCATAAGACTGATAAACGCCCCGAAGCAGCTGACAAGATATTCAATCTTGATCAAATCAGCAGTCTTGCATTTTATTATCTTGTCGAGCAAGACGAGTGCACATCAACTCTAGGGGTAATATGAAACGGATCGGCATGGATATCGCTAAGCGCTGCGCCGGCGAGAAATGCCTTCCTTTTTGACTGTGACACCATGTCCGGGTGACCGCATAAAAATACCCGCCAGTTTTTCAGACTGGTGTGAAATGTGAACACAACATCATTAACGCGTCCGCAGGCAATTCCCTCCACCTCGTCCTCACCCGACAGGCATGGCATATAATTGAAGTTACTGAAATCACGTGCGAGATCGCGCAACTCATCGACCATGTATAAACCGTCGCGATCCCGGCTACCGTGATAGACCCAGATTGGTCCTTCATGCCCTTTGTACAAGGCATCACGCACGATTCCGTATAACGGCGCCAGACCACACCCTGTACCGATCAACAACAGTGGTTGCTCGGGTTGTCCAGGCTGGTAATAACAATCCCCTAAGGGAGCACTGATCTCCAGATACTCATTGGCCTGTAAATCATAATGTATCCAGTTACTCATTCGTCCACCATCAATGCGAGCAATATGCAATTCCAGGAAATCCTCGGTCTGCGGAATGCTGGCGATCGAATAGGATCGCACCAGCCCGTCATTACGAAAGAGATTTAGGAACTGGCCGGGACGATAATCAATCCTCTCCGCAGGATCCAGTCGCACACGTACAATTCTGGGACTCAGCTTGTCAACTGCTAGCACGCGAGCCGGCAATCGGATCAGTTCAGGTGCGTGCAGCGTCGCCTCGAAATCACCTTGTGGTGTGCACATACAGGCAAGGAAGTAACGCTGATCCTGTAATGATTTCCTGATGCCCTTCTGTGAATCTGCGGGAGGATCAGACTTTACCGCCCGCATCAGGCAGGACTGGCAGATACCGTTTTTACACGAATGAGGAACCTGGACATCATACCTCATCAGGCATTCCAGTACGGTTTCCTCAGTCAGTCGTTCGTAGTACTTCCCTTCGAAGATCAAGTCGGGCACGATGAATCCCTGATCCGTGTGTTGATTATGTATACGTAAAAGGACACTGGCATACCTCAAGGTTAAGGCATGCCAGTGGATTCGCGTGGATTAATGACCTCGACCAAGAACGTCGTCCCGTACACTGTTGGCAATGTCAGCCACCTGTGTGATCAACTCGTCCTTTACGCCGAGTTCTTTTAGTGTCGAACCGAGGTCTTCAATTACTGCATCGACGTGGGAGTCATCAAGACCCATACTCAGGAGGTGTTTGTGCCCTTCATACATATCCTTGCCACTATAATTAGCGGGCCCACCAAAGACCATAGTGAGAAAGGATTTCTGCTTGGCGGCCTGTTCTTCCATGTCTACGCCCTCGAAAAAACGGCTAATCCGATCATCGGCCAGGACCTTACGGTAAAAGATATCGACCGCAGCATTTACTGCCGGTTCACCGCCCAATTGTTCGTAAAGTGACTGTGTCATGGTATTTTCTCCTCTTCCTTCATTGTTGAATTTACTGAAACCTCCGGCCTGCAATAGCTACCGTTTAAGATATATTTTAAATACATTTATACTACCGGCCTTTACGCATGTCAAATATTTTTTATGAATTACAACAGGTTATACCTTATCAAGGCAGTCGGGTATTCACTAACGAAAAGGGACAGTATGAAGCATTTCATCTACTTTCAGATGCTGATCATGAAGATTCAACAGCGTACAAGCTCTATCGATTTCACGCCATATAATATATAGAAGGAGACACCTTCCTTCGTCGATGTAATAAAACAGATATGAGCATGAAACTTCTCCAAGTCACCGCAATAATACTTCTGGCCATATGCACCTTTACAGCAACCGTTCACTCAGCGACATTTCCTGACAACACAGTACGTATTACACGGCAAGAAACCGGTTTATCCGATTCAATCCTTGCCGAGGCATATAAAACCCATACGAACAACTTGCAGGTCCAGGGGGAGGGTATGGTCGTGAAGCTGCTGCCGGATGATAATGATGACAACCGGCATCAACGGTTTGTCATCAAATTGTCCTCAGGTCAGACGCTTCTGATTGCACATAATATCGACATAGCGCCCCGGATCAGTTCACTACATGTCGGCGACAGTGTGGGCTTTTACGGGGAATATGAATGGAATGAATATGGAGGAGTTATACACTGGACACACCGGGCTCCGGATGGCTCCCATGTTACCGGTTGGCTGCGACACAAAGGTCAAATGTACCAATAATTGCTACTTGGATCTGTTAGTCAGAGCAGAGGAGCTTTACTCACCTCCTCCTGCGGGGACCGGCTGGATACCGGCCCCGCAGGTTATTACTTGAGAGAACTATAACCCTCAGTGGGAAAATCTAGAATTCCTGACCCCAGGATACGACCGCCCGCATGTCACCCAGGTTGTTGTCCAGGTCTGTACCCCAAAATGCAAAACTGAAATCACCCTTGCTGAGGGATAAACTCCAGTCCGTATATTCATCACCTCCAAAGGACTTGTACAAATCACCGGTCGCCGAACCCAGGTGCACCCCGAGACCCAGGTCTTCAGTCAATGGATAATCAAAGGCAGCTTCAATATATGTCCCGTCATCGGCACCGGCAGCGTCAGATTCAGCATTCACAACTTCAGATATTTTGGCACTGAAATAACTATAAGACCCACCGATGTATACCTCGGTGAAATCCGCTTCAACATTGGAGTCGACTGGATAGGAATACAGGATCACACCGACGTCATATCCAATACCGCTCGCTTCACTGGCAAATCCACCGTAATAATCGATCTCATACTGACCGCCGGCAAGATTTGAGGTCCACGTTCCCAGGTAGAAACCGGATTCATGCGAATAGTCGAGTCCGCCGGAAACGGCAGCCTCGTCGTCAGTCTGGGTGAGTCCGTGCCATATATAGTTAGAGGTTACACCGATATTGCCGGTGACCTCGGCAAACACGCTGCCACTCATTACCACCGATGAGGCCAATGTCGTTGACAGGGCAAGTTGCTTAACATTCATAATAAAATTTCTCCCTTCCAGATTTGAGGTTAATGTCTATGCAAACGAAAACTAATCTATCGTCTGTTTGATAAATAGCATCAACCATGCCAAATCATCATATTTATTAACATTCAAAGGGTTAAACTAAAATCTCGCTCGCGTTATACTGTTAATATGCACTACGATGAAACGTTTACCTGCCTGATGCACTATCGTGATACATTACCGGGATCTGTCTCTGATACATCTGGACCTGGAGTTGGTACTGCGCTATATCATGCAACACTGAAGTGATACACCAATGTCCGGACCCATGACAGACCTGGATACCTACTTCGAGCGAATCGGATATCCGCATGAGCTAAAACCAACACTTGAAGTACTACAACAACTGCACTCCTGTCATCCTGTTGCAATTGCGTTCGAGAATCTGTCTCCGTTTCTGGGATTAGAGGTCAGACTCGATATTGATTCGTTACAGGACAAGCTCATCAGAAAAGGGCGTGGAGGTTACTGCTTTGAGCACAACCTTCTGTTCTCCCACATACTCAAATCGCTTGGTTTCAAAGTACAGGGCCTGGCAGCCAGGGTATTATGGAATGTTCCGAATCAGTTGGTGCTGCCACGCACGCATATGTTATTGCTGGTGAAGATTGGAGATATCGACTACATCGCGGACGTAGGTTTCGGCGGCTTGACACTGACAACACCATTGCGGCTCGATACAACATCTGAGCAGCACACGCCTCATGAGACCTTCAGACTGTCCAAGTCAAATGAGATGTATACCCTGCACGCGAAGATCACAAATGAATGGAAACAGGTCTATGTATTCGACCTGCAAAAACAACACCAATCCGACTACAATCTGGTCAACTGGTATGTCTCCAATCATCCGGAATCATGTTTCGTTACAGAACTTATAGCCGCAAAACCGTCCAATGACCGCCGACATACGTTGATCAACAATCAGTATTCCATTCACCACAGTGATGGTTCTACTGAAAGGAGAAAGATACAGGACATACCTGAACTAGTCGATGTACTCGAAACCGACTTGTGTATTTGCCTTGATAACCTTCCTGATTTCGAACAATCATTTACGCGCCTTGTCACCGGATGTGACGTTCGCTGAAATACTAGGCAATTACCCGAGAACATTTGATTACTAAATTTGCCGAATATATACCCCGAATATATATAAGGGACTGATAATTATTCGTATATCGATATCAACGCCTCGTCTGCTAGAATTTGTTGACGGATGGATTCAAAGGAAATTTTTCAGCGTGGACGGTTCTATAATAAAATGGCAGACGTATTACTGAATGTCTGAGCTACCTGTTACTGAAAATCGGCTCCCGTATCGATACTTGGTTTCCAGCTGAAAAGAAAATGATGAATCTGAATATACTCAAGGATAATGCCTGGTTTGGCAGGGAAAGTAACGCATCACTGCGGCGCCTGCTGCCGCGTCTTGAGGAAAAATACAAGCATCGGACGGAACAGGCTGAGTGGGATGTCTATATTGGTCGTCTCAAGCGGCATTTCCCCCGCCTGTTCGGTCGTATGCACGCCCTCTATGGTGGAGATTATGATTTTTTCTACTACCTTGAGAATACATTATCATCCGCAACCGAAATGTGGCTCGCCCGTTCAGCCGAGCTTAAGGCACTGGACGCGATGCGTGAAGCCGATCCTGACTGGTATCTTTCGCACCGTATGGTCGGCGCCATGTGTTATGTCGATCTGTTTGCCGGTGATATCGAGGGCTTGCGTAAACGCATCCCCTACCTTTCCGAACTCGGTATTACCTATCTACATTTAATGCCGGTGTTCAAGGTGCCACAGGGTGATAACGACGGTGGCTACGCAATTAGCAGTTATCGTGAATTGAATTCCACGCTGGGCACAATGGAAACACTGGCGGAGCTTGCCTCCGAACTGCGTGCTCACGGTATCTCACTCGTGCTGGATTTTGTTTTTAATCATACAGCGGATGAACATGAGTGGGCAAAAAAAGCGCAGGCAGGCGATGAGGAATTTCAGGAGTTTTACCGGATGTTCACTGATCGTAAGTTACCCGATGCATATGAAAGCAGTATGCGTGAGATTTTTCCAGACGATCACCCCGGCGCATTCACTTATAACAACCGTATAAAAAAATGGATATGGACCAGCTTCAATAACTTCCAGTGGGACCTGAACTATGAGAACCCTGCAGTCTTTAATCACATGGCCGAGGAGATGCTGTTTCTCGCTAACCAGGGAGTAGAAATCCTGCGTCTGGATGCTGTGGCATTTTTATGGAAAAGGCTGGATACCGATTCGCAGAATCTTCCGGAGGCACACTGGATCATACAGGCCTTCAACGCCATTGCCTCAATAGCTGCGCCGGCCATGGTATTCAAGTCAGAAGCCATAGTACATCCCGATGAGGTCAACAAGTATATCAATCTCGAAGAATGTCCACTGTCCTATAATCCGCAGTTGATGGCACTGCTCTGGGATGCCCTGGCAACGCGCGATGTACGTATTCTGAAACACGCTATGCAACACCGTTTTGCGATTCCTCAAGGCTGTGCGTGGGTCAATTATATACGCTGTCACGATGACATTGGATGGGCGTTCTCGAATGATGACATTGAGGCCATCGGGTACAGTGCAATACATCACCGGCATTTTCTTACCCGGTTTTACACAGGGCGTTTTGATGGCAGTTTTGCACGTGGTGTTCCCTTCCAGGAAAACACTCAAACCGGTGACGCTCGCATATCCGGTACCTGTGCCTCACTGGCCGGCCTTGAGAAGTCACTCGCTGAAAACAACCTGGAACATTTAGAGCTGGCTATCAGACGTATCCTGTTACTGCACGGTGTTATAATGACTATCGGCGGCATCCCTCTGATCTACCTGGGCGATGAACTCGGCATGCTGAATGACTATGACTACGACAAAGACCCAACCAAGGCGGGCGATACCCGCTGGTTGCATCGTCCTCCCTTTGACTGGCAACGCGCCAAGCAACGTCACGATATCAATACCGAGGTGGGCCGTATTTATAACGGATTTCTACGTCTGATCCAGCTGCGTCACCAGAATCTGGCCTTTACCCGAGCCGAGACAGAATTTACAGATACAGGTAACCAGCATGTCTTCGGGTTTTTCCGTACACACGACCAATACAGTGTACTGGTACTTGGAAATTTCAGCGAGAAAGAACAGAGACTGGAAGCACGTCGCCTGCGTCATATGGGAATGCGTAAGATGATGATCGATCTTTATGCTGGCAAATCCATCACGGCTACCCAGGAGCTCATCATGGAGCCGTACCAATTTATGGTCCTGACAAGGGCTATATAGAAATGGTTACACAAACTGCGTGAATAATCCCGTCGATTGCCTGTTATTGCTTATTAACAATCCTTGACTCAACCTTATGTCATCAAGGTTCAGATTAGTATCTCTACGATACATGATGTATTTATTGCTTGCTGGTTACAGCAGACAACAGGCCTATGAAGGTATCAAAGCACGCAGCCAGAATGAATGTTACAGACTTCCGGATTCACAGCGCGCAAAATGTCTGGAAACCACAGACGTCAGTTATGAAGAATACCAGCGCCGGCGTGAAGAAATCGAAGGCAAGGAATGAAGAATGTTTGAAATATGGTGGTTATATTCCGCAAGCATACCCCTGATTGTGATCTGCATAAGTACTTCTATAATATTTTGAATAAATTGCCATCTGATACATACAGCATTCGACCTTTAAAATTAGTTTACATGTTTGCCCATAGGCCGCCATTGATTGGTAACGGTAAATGATTGTATGAAACGGACGGAATATCGATTCCCGCGATCCCTAAACTAAAAGATATTAAAGAGAATAATCCGGACTACCGTTATATATCCGTATCGGATATCTGAACAATGTGCGGATTTTAAGAATTCCAACAGCCTGTATTATAATGAAACTGTTCATCAAGTTAATGATTTTCCTGGTTGTAGTGGCCTGCGCTGCGCCGTTTATCCTGAAAAGGGACGATGCCCGTCCGTGGATGAGCCTGTCAGACCTAAAGACTCCGGATATCTCACTGCCCGATGTCAAACCGATTGCCGATCAGATTTCAGGTTTGACTGACGAGATATCGGACAAGAAGTCATCTGAGCCTGATACTGTCTATAAATGGAAGGACGAAAACGGTGTCTGGCATTTTGCAGACAACGCAAGCACGGCGTCGACCAGTGAAGCGATTGAAATCGATTCGTATGCCAACCTGGTACATATCGAGCGCGGACGTTTTCATGTCGATCAGACATCCGATATAGAGCAAACAACGAGGCAAGAGAGGAAAATACCCGACAACAAGCCAACCACGCTTGATCCGGATAGCAGCCCCTACCGACAACTACCCGAACTGATCGACCGGGCAAAAAATATCGAACAAGTTCTCAAACATGGCAGTCTCAGGCAAGAGCGGTCCATAACCGAATGATCATCGGCATAAATGCTGATATAGCTGTATAATTTCCCGATAGCGTCTACACTATCCCATTCAGTCGTGGTGTGAATTCCGGCCAATCCGGTACCACCCGGGACGGCACATGTAAAAAATCCAGATGATCCGATGACCTATTTTTCAGAAGCATGTGAACGTAACAAGGGCCCCATACTCAATATCCTGAGAGATATACTGAGGAACAGCAAAGCAGTGCTGGAGATTGGCAGCGGTACCGCACAGCACGCCGTGCACTTCGCCGACAACCTCCCACACGTGCAATGGCAGCCCAGTGACGTACGCGACAATATCCCCGTCATTCGGGAAAACCTGAGCAGATATTGTCCGACGAATGTCAAGTATCCCATCGAACTCGACGTCCGGAACCATCCCTGGCCAGTCGGCAGGGTCGATGCGATTTTCAGCGCCAATACCCTCCATATCATGTCCTGGAAACATGTTGGGAATTTTTTCAAGGGCATAGGAGAGGTCCTTGAAAGAGACGGACTGCTCTGTATCTATGGTCCGTACCGTTATCACAATGCCTATACCAGCGATAGTAATGCCGATTTTGACAAATATCTAAAAATGCGTGACGCTAACAGTGGTATACGCGATTTTGAAGCAGTCGATGAACTGGCACGACAACAGGGGCTGGTTCTCGCGCAGGACAACACGATGCCCGCCAATAATCAATTGATCATCTGGAAACGGGGAATCAACCATGGACACAAATGACGACTTCATAAGTTGCTGGAATGAAATCCTGGTACCCAAGTGGAACCGATTTCGCCACCTGCTATCGGGCAACGGTGCCATTCACAGCGCCATCGCCTACCAGGATTTTGGTTTTCAACCCGGGGAAAAAGTACTCGATATTGGCTGCGGATACGGCGAGACCTGCCTTGAAATCAGCAGGATGGTGACAGACAGAGGTGAGGTCGTGGGACTGGACTGTACTGATTCATTCCTCAACACAGCCGAGATGGAAAGGTCTGAAGCCGGTGCAGATAACGTCAGGTTTGAACTGGGCGATGCCCAGACACATCCATTGCCGGAGGAATATTTCGATGCCGTGTTTTCACGCTTCGGCGTCATGTTTTTTCAGAGCGTCGTGATGGCGATGCGAAACGCTCACAAGGTGCTCAAGCCCGACGGCAAGCTGTGCATGATTGTCTGGAGAACAATAAACGACAATCCCTGCTGGGGAGCAGCGAAAGAGGTTGCACTCAAACACCTGCCGCCACCGGGTGATAACGCCAAGACTTGCGGGCCCGGCCCGTTTTCCATGGCCGATGAAGAGACCACGCGCGCGATGATGAAGGCCGCGGGCTTCGAACAGGTTGATCTCTTCAAGCGAATCGACGCCGATATCTGTATCGGTACATCCATCGATGAAGCGATCGATTACCAGATCCTGGTAGGACCTTCAGGGGAGATCATTCGTGAAGCCGGCGAACTCGGCCAGCAGAAGCTACCCGAGATCCGCAGTGAGCTGGAAGAACTGATGAAAAGACATCTACGCGATGATGGGGTCTACATGCCATCCAGTACCTGGGCGATCATGGCACGCAAGCATTAAAAAAGCCCGAACAGGCGCTTACCCGGTGCATGATGGGACTCAAGTAGCTGTATAAGATCATCGCGACCGGCGGCGACGGCAAGATGGCGTGCCTGTTGTTTCTTGTTATTCCTGATGTCGGGATCCGCGCCACCATCCAGCAGGGCACGCACGGCCCCGGTATGCCCGCTTGCAACCGCCATAATCAATGCCGTGTTGCCGATATTATTCTTGTCATTTAGCCGGGCTCCCGCCGCGACCAGTGCCCTGATGACAGTCTCGTGTCCTTTATCCGCGGCCAGCATTAACGGAGTGTTGCCGTTCTTACTGCGTATGTTGATATCCGTACCGTAACGTATCAAGGCATTGAGCACGTCAATGTGGCCACGTGATGCAGCCCGCGATAATGCCGTCTGCATCTCCGTATCCGTCATGTCGGTGGCGGCCTTATGTTTCACCAGTTCATTGACCGAGCCGACACGTCCGGAATCGGCTGCATACCACAATGCGCTGCGACCCTCTGAGTCACGTGCGTTGACATCCGCCCCCCTTTTTAGCAGGGTCTTGACCATGGTGGATTGATCCAGTTTCGCAGCCAGCATCAATGCCGTTACCTTGTTGTTTCCCTTTACATTGCTATCAGCACCTCTTTCAAGCAATGTTGTGGCGATGTCAACATTCCCGGAGCGTAATGCGGCAATCAGGGATGAATCCTCCCCTGCCTGATGAACATTCACATCCGCACCGTGATTCAACAGCAGCGATACACAATCCGCATGACCGTTCTCGACCGCCAGCATCAATATCGTCTTGCCATTGCGCAGACGCGCCGTAACATTCGCACCTGCATTCAACAAGGCCATGACGGTTTTCGTATGGCCCTGCCAAGCAGCTCGGCTCAAAGCCGTATGGCCATCTATATCAGTGGCATTGACATTGGCACCCTTCTCGATCAATACATCAACTATATCCTTCTGCCCACGCCAGGAAGCGATCATCAGACTCGTCCATCCTTTGTACAGAGCCTGGTTTTGCGCCTGCTCTGAAATTGTCTGTTCGACATTCGCCAGCATCAGCTTCGGGCTTTTATCACTTTTTGCATGCGCAACGGCACCAGCGGCCAACAGGATTGTAACAAAATCCCTGTCGTTATTCTTTTGCGCGATAGCAAGCGCATCCCGATGTTTCTTGTTTTTAACATGGATATCAGCGCCCTTGTTCAACAATACCCGGACCATTTTTTTGTTTCCCCTGCTCAGTGCAAGGAGTAATGGCGTATTTCCATTTTTATCCCGGGTATTGATATCTGCTCCGGCGGAAATCAATACCGATGCACTGATGCTGTTACCCGCGTTGGCAGCCAGTAATAAGGCATCGTCACCATATTTGTCTCGGATGCCTACATCCGCAGCGTTGTCCACGAGCACATGTACGATCTCATCGAAACCGAGTTCAGCTGCGTCCATCAGTGCAGTTCTGCCGTAACGATCCATTGCATTAACCTTGATGTGCCTGTCCAGCGATGCGTTCACCCTGTTGATATCGTTATCCCTTACAGCGGCCCTGAATGCCTCCAGATCGCTGATGGAATCATGATGAACATCCTGTTCCTCTACCCGTAGTCGAACCGCGGGATTATCCTCGCCGAGTTTCGCCTGGGCCATAATGTGTCCCTGCCCTGCGGCCTGGGTATACCATTTCATGGCCTCATCCATATCGGTATCAACGCCCCAGCCGTTCTCATACATGATTCCAAGGTTATACTGGGCCTTGTCATGACCCTGCCTGGCGGCCTTTAACAACCAGTTGAAAGCGGCTGTGTGGTCCTTGGCAACACCGATGCCGGAGCGATAGAGGGAGGCCAATTGATACTGTGCCTCGGCGTCACCCCTCTGAGCTGCGGGTATCAGCAGGCTGACAACCTTGTTATAGTCCTTGATACGCGCCGCGGCCTTTACTTCATCCATAACATCGGCGTAAACAGATGCATATGTAAATGACAACAGCCAGAGACTGTATGCAGCAACCTTAAAGATTATCCGAGAAGTGTGTATTACTGACCTCATACCGAGTCAGGCCGTCCCGTACTTTGTTTCGACATCTATACCGAGCGATTTCAAAAAGGGGGTCGGCAGGATCCCACCTGCACAGATGATAACGGTGTCATTAGACAGTTCAATGTCTTTACCGCCCTGCTCAATCTTCACTGAATCGGTGGTGATCTCCTTGACGTTGGATTTCATTAGCACCGTTAAACGACCGGCATTCTCCGCCTGCTGGATCTTGATGCGATTCTTATCCTTGGCCCGTGAAAATGCCTCCGAACGATAGGACAATGTCACGGTGGTTCCATCCACATGGGCTATACTCATGGCCGCCTCAAGTGCACTGTCACCCCCGCCCACGACCAGGACATGCTGATTACGGTATTGCTCGGGATCGATGAGCCGGTAAACGACCTTGTTCAAATCCTCTCCCGGAACACCCAGCTTGCGTGGAGTACCACGCCTGCCGATGGCCAGTAATACCGCACGGCTTTGATAACTGCTCCGGCTAGTCTTGATTATAAAATCACCATCACTACGAGTTACCTCTTCGACGCGTTCATGATAATTAATCTTGAGATTTGTTTTGCTTTCGACCTCCAGCCAGAATGCCAGTAAGGCCTCCTTGGTCGTCTCCTTCATCTTGACCTTGCCGATAACCGGCAAGTGGACGGGTGCGGTCATCACGATTTTTCCTCTCGGATAATGCGATACGGTTCCGCCCAATGAATACTGCTCGATGGTAACAAAACGCAGATTATGCTGTGCTGCGGCGAGTGATGCCGCGATACCCGCGGGACCGGCACCGACGATCACCACATCCAGGTGATTACCCTTGCCGATTCCCTTCAGTTGGCGTATGGATTCGACTGCCTGACATCCCTGTTCAATCGCATTACGGATAAGCCCCATGCCTCCCAGCTCACCGGCGATAAAGATACCCGGTACGTTGGTTTCAAAATCCGGATTGATAACCGGTATATCCACGCCCCTCGTTTCACTGCCGAATACCAGCGATATCGCGTCCACCGGGCATGCCGCCTTACAGGCACCGTGTCCGATACAGTGGCTTGGATTGATCAGCTCTGCCTTGGTATTGATCAGACCGAGGACATTGTCTTCCGGGCAGGCGTTTGCACAGGCACCGCACCCGATACAGCGGGTGACGTCAATATGGGGGTGCAGTGAGACAGGTTCGGCAAGACCGGATGTCAATGCTGCCTCTCGGGCATTGATATTGACCTGCTGCTTTTTTGACCAATAGCGTATATACCCCAGCCACACTAGCAGCAGGGGTGCAAAATAGAACGCAAGTTTAATCTGTGTAGCAGTCAGCATGGAACGCAGCCAATATACCTGTTAAAACCTTCTTTCAACGTGATTTTCATCAAATAGCGGGCAATTCATATCCGTATTTCAGCACACCCCGATACTTCCGGTTACTGTCCGGATAGTATCGGTTTTTCACTTCCCGGTATGAATTCAGTCCGTCCTGGACTGTAAAGGCGATCCGTGGCATCTGAATTATACAAAGATCTCAGAAAATGGGAAATATTTCCCATTTTTTAAATTTAATGCTATAAATACGCCTGATATAGCCGATATCTAGCCGTATTCCGCTATAAAAATTAAGGTTTTAGCAGGCTCCACGTGACTGAACTACAGGCATCTATCAATCAGCCAGCCCCTCATCCATCGGCCACTACCCCGGTTATCTTCGGCAGCCGGCTCAGTGCGCTGCTGTTTTCACTCGGCGTGGTTACCGTACTCTACAGCGGTTGGCTGAACCGCGACTATCATTACCTGACGGCCGAATCCGGTACGGGCTATGCGCTGGGGATTATCGGCGGGGTGTTGATGCTGATCCTGCTGTTATACCCGGCCCGCAAGCGTTTCCGGTTCATGCGGATCCTCGGGCCGGTGAAGTACTGGTTCCGGGGACACATGATGCTGGGCATTATCGGCCCCACCTGTATCCTGTTCCACGCAAACTTCCAACTGGGTTCGCTGAACAGTAACGTGGCCCTGGCCTGTATGTTGCTGGTTGCTTCCAGCGGCATCATCGGCCGCTTCATCTACAGGCAGATCCACTACGGCCTCTATGGCCGCAAGGCCACGCTGGAACAACTGCGCAAAGACAAGGAATTTTCGGAAGGTCAACTGGCAGAAACGTTCCGCTTGTTGCCCAGGCTCCAGCAACGCCTTGCCGTCTATGAAGGCATCGCATTGTCACCACCGCGCGGCCTGATACACAGCGTCACGCGCAGATTTACCCTGACTCCGCGCAGTATGTGGACAAGATTATTATCGTTGCTGCAAATCCGTCGTGCGCTGCGACAACTGGTAAAACAGCAACAATTGTCCACGCATGTTTACCGTCAACGTTTCAGATTGATGAAGCGTTATTTATCTGCATATTTCTCCACAATACAGAAGATCACCGTATTCAGCTTTTATGAAAGATTGTTTTCCATGTGGCACGTACTGCACCTGCCACTGTTCCTGATGATGTTGATTTCCGGCATCGCTCATGTGATAGCCGTGCATATGTATTAAACAGAGTATTCATCGTTATGAGAAAGCGCCACGTTATTCCACTGGCACTGGGAATATTTATGACAATACTGTATTCGGCAACCACGACAGCAGCCAGCATCGAGACCCTGATGATGCCAGGAGAGGTCATCCAGGGACATGCAAAATACGAGGATGACTGCAGCAACTGTCACAAACGTTTCTCTAAGACGGGGCAAACCGGATTATGCCTGGATTGTCACAAGAAGATCGCTACCGATATCAGGCAAAAGAAAGGATTCCATGGACGCATCAGGAATATCGGTAAGACCGAATGCAAAAGCTGTCATACGGAACACAAAGGACGTAAGGCGGACATCGTATTGCTGGATAAGGAAAGTTTCGACCATGAGGGAACGGACTATCCCCTGAAAGGCGCACACACATCCGTCAAATGTTCAAGCTGCCATAAACCGGGTAAGAAATACCGGGAAACTTCTGCCCGATGCATAGACTGCCACAAGTCCGACGACCCCCACAGGGAGAGTCTCGGTAACGACTGTGCCGGTTGTCACAATGAACGGTCCTGGGCAAAAGCCAAATTCGATCACGATAAAACCGACTTTCCTTTAAAAGGCAAACACAGGGGCACAAGTTGCGAAGGCTGTCATCCGAACGAGCGTTACAAGGACACACCAAAAGATTGCATCACCTGTCATCGCATCAATGATGTACACAACGGACGATATGGCAAAAAGTGCGGTGACTGTCATACGGCCAAAAAGTGGCGGGATATTATTTTTTCCCATAACAAAGACACCAAGTACCGTCTCGAGGGCAGGCATGTAAAGGTTTCATGTGACAGCTGCCACACAGGAAAATTGTACGGTGTCAAACTCGGTACCGAATGTTATAGCTGTCACAAACATGATGATTATCACAAAGGTCAATATGGAAAAAAATGTCGAACCTGTCATGGATTCAATGACTGGGACAAAGCGGTTTTCAATCACGATAAAAAATCA
>Ga0315534_1000727_pt1 | contig 23184 bp, 22 predicted proteins | sample SalMarSW160240MG_FD_203094 | JGI IMG/M metagenome (GOLD analysis project Ga0315534, IMG submission 203094) | Salt marsh sediment microbial communities from the Plum Island Ecosystem LTER, Massachusetts, United States - Salt Marsh Sediment SW1602-40 ...
GGGGTCAGTACCGGGATCTCTGCCGCGGACAGGGCGACGACAATCAGGGCGGCCGTTGCAAAACAAGCGAGACCGACGGACCTTATCCAGCCGGGACATATTTTTCCGCTCAAGGCTCAACCCGGTGGGGTATTGACCCGTGCCGGTCATACCGAGGCCGGATGCGATCTGGCACAACTCGCAGGTCATGAGCCTGCCTGTGTTATTGTCGAGATTCTGAATGAGGACGGCAGTATGGCGAGACGTCCGGAGCTTGAACAATTTGCAAAGACGCATGGGCTGAAGATTGGCACAATCGCCGATCTGATTCATTACCGCCTCGAAAATGAAAAAACCATAACAAGGGTTGCGGAATGCGCAACGTCCACTCCATTCGGCATGTTCGATCTGAAGGCCTACCGGAGTGTCATTGACAACCAGCTTCATCTCGCCCTGATCTATGGTGATCTGCAACCGAGTCAACCGGTGTTGGTGAGAGTCCATGTCGAAGATCCATTGTGGGACATTGTCAACGCCAGGCGCGAGGACAGCGGCTGGTTGCTGAGCGAGGCGATGCAACGCATTGTCGATGAAGGTCAAGGTGTTCTCGTTGTATTGCGTAACTCCGAAGAGCCGGATGTATCGATCAGGCGTATAATGGATTACCAGCAACGCGATGAAGGATTCAAGATCGCCCAGAATTACAACAGCCAGGAATTACGCACCTTCGGTGTGGGCGCACAGATACTGGTGGATCTGGGAATCCGGCAGATGCGGGTTCTGGGAACTCCGAGAAAATTGCACGGGATATCAGGTTTTGGTCTGGAAATTGTGGAATATATACAGGATTAGAACTACTCGATTACAGGAAACATGAATGGATAATAAAGAAATACATATTATCAAAGGGGAATTTGTCATCGACAAGGCCCGCCTTGCTATTATTGCATCACGATTCAACAGTTATATTGTCGATCATCTCATCAGTGGTGCAATAGATACCTTGCAGGGCCACGACATTGATATCAAGAATATCGATATTTATCAGGTGCCGGGGGCGTTCGAATTACCACTGGCCGTAAAGCGGGTCGCCAAATCCAGAAAACATTATGATGCAGTCATTGCGCTGGGTGCAGTAATACGCGGCAGTACCCCGCATTTTGACTATGTCGCTGGTTCCTGCGTAAGAGGCCTTGCAGATCTGGCATTGCAACTTGATATCCCGGTGTCCCTGGGTGTCCTGACCGTTGATACGATCGAACAGGCTATCGAAAGATCGGGTACCAAGGCCGGGAACAAGGGAGCCGATGCAGCACTGGCAGCAATCGAGATGGTCAGTTTGTTGCGTAAACTGGAAAAATAATCTATGAAAGGTGAATTCAGGTGAATCGTGGCCGCAGCATGGCCCGCCGCTATGCAATGCAGGCATTGTATCAATGGCAAATGACAGGGCAGGATGTCGAGGAGATCATTGATCAATATATGGCGGAACAGGATATGCGCAAGGCCGATACGGCTTATTTTGAGGACTTGTTGCGTCATGTCGTGCTGCAGGCAAAGGAGCTGGAAGGGCAGCTGCAGCCATTCCTCGACAGACCCGTTTATAATGTAGATCCCGTCGAGTCTGCAATCCTGCGTATGAGCACCTATGAATTGATGGCGCATCCCGATGTGCCGTTCAGGGTCGTGATCAATGAGGCCGTGGAACTTGCCAAGATGTTTGGTGCGACAAACAGCCACAAATACGTGAACGGTATCCTTGACAAGGTTGCAATACAGCTGCGGTCAGCTGAAGTGAAAGATAAAAAAAAAGAGGTCACAAATAATAACGGCAAGAATGGCATCGGTGTATAGATCTACAGCCTTATTTACTGTATTGCGCGATTATGCCCGGTTCTGAACTTGATCTGATCGAACGCTATTTCAAACATGGCGCTCCGTCACGTGACGATGTTATCGTGGGTATTGGTGATGATGGCGCCGTGCTGCAGGTTCCACAGGGAAAGGAACTTGTCGTATCTGTCGATACATTGCTGGCGGGGGTGCATTTCGAGACTGATATCAACCCGCAATCGATCGGATTCAAGGCCATGGCGGTAAACCTCAGTGATATGGCCGCAATGGGCGCGGATCCGGCATGGATCACGTTGTCCCTGACATTGCCCGGGATAGACCACGGCTGGCTCAAGGGTTTTAGCCAGGGACTTTTTCAGCTCGCGGATCAATTCGATGTGCAGCTGGTTGGAGGGGATCTGAGCCACGGACCGCTCGCGATCACGATACAGGTACATGGTTTCGTGAATACGGGAAAATCACTGCGTCGTGATACGGCCCGTCCGGGTGATCAGATATTTGTGACCGGGACCCTCGGCGACGCCGGCCTTGCCCTGGCGATCAGGAACGGCGGCTGCCCGGTACCTCAAACCGGCTATGATTACCTGTGCCAGCGACTTGACCGGCCACACCCACGCGTGAAAGAGGGGATCGCCTTGCAGGATGTGGCGCATTCGGCAATCGATATATCAGACGGACTGGCGTGCGACCTCGGGCATATAATCGCGGCCAGTGATGTCGGTGCCACTGTATACGTCGACAGGATTCCCGTATCTCCCGTCTTTGCGACCTTCAGGAAGGATTGCGAGTCCGTAAGGAAGTGGGCAGATATTGCCGTTTCGTCGGGTGATGATTACGAATTATGTTTTACCATTGATCCTCGTGACCAGGCCTTGCTGAAGGAACGTATGCCGGATATACCGTGTACGCAAATCGGTATCATCGATACTCAACCCGGTTTGCGATGTATGATGAGGGACGGCAGTGAATTTGTCCCGTCATCCAGTGGCTACGACCATTTCAGGGATGGCTGATTGTGGTCATGGAACGATATCGCATGACATCCTCACAATGAACAAGCCGCATATACCCGCAAGCATATGGCGTAACCCCGTCCATTTCGTCGCATTCGGCCTTGGCATCGGAGCCGTGGGGTTTGCACCCGGTACCTGGGGGACCCTGTTGGCCGTTCCCCTTTATGTCCTGTTACAGGATCTGGCTCCGGTAGCGTATATCGCAGGTGTTTGCGTACTATTCATTACTGGTATCTGGATATGTGAAGTGACAACGCGAGATATAGGCGTTGCTGATCACCCCGGCATTGTTTTTGATGAAATCGTCGGTTTTCTGGTGACCATGACGGTGGCGCCAAATGGCTGGTTGTGGCTGGTATACGGTTTCCTGCTGTTTCGCCTGTTTGATATCTGGAAGCCATGGCCGATCCGCGCCATTGACAGACGAATGCATGGAGGGGCGGGGATCATGCTGGACGATGCGATTGCAGGCGTATTCAGCTGTGCCGTGATATACCTGACCGAGTACCTTGTCAGGATCGGGGTAGATTGAAGATCAATGCAGCAGTAGTGCGTTGATGTCATTACCTAACAACGGGAAGTTTATTCTCGGAAATGTTCTGAGATGACGGCTGATCAATGTCTGCAGTTCGTGATACAAATCCTCAAGTCGTGCCTTTTTCAATAGATCCTGCAGCATGACCCTTACGACATTCTTTGCCATATGTGAACGCAATTCCCGTTTTCGTGACTGTTCGTTAAGGCCTATCGCCCATAAGAGGTGGGAAAAGATACCGAATTTGACCGCCTCCCGACAGCGCTGCTCCCTTTGCAGGAACAGCCGCATCTTGTCGTAAATAACCGCGTGATCCATCGGCAGCATTTCGCTGGTCCTGAGTTGATTTGGATAGCCTTCGACCAGCAGTCGGTTGAATGCGCGCCATGCATCATCCTGCCGATTGGCCAGTTGCAGATAAAGCGGCAGTCTCAGGAAGGTGTGAATCGTGTAGTTGGCTGATGTGCGGGAGATTTCCCTGTAGGCTTCTGTCAGGGTGGTGATGGCATCCTCGAACTCCCCGGTTTTTTTACAGGCAGAGGCACGTTGGAGTAATTTTTTGACTGGATCGACCTTCGATGTGCTGACGAGCTGGAACACGGTCATTTCCCCGGTCAAGTATTGCAATCTCTGCCCTAGATATATACTCGAAATTACAACAAAAAACAAATTATCGGCTTTTTGTGACCGGGTCAGTGACCGGTCAGGTGATGATCATGCTGCGCTCCTCAATCAGCCAGGCGCAGGCTGCCGATGCCAAGTTTCATGACACGCTTGGTAAAGGTGTCATCATCCAGACCGGTATTGACGCGTACATCGCTCACCGTCAGCACCGTTTTGTTGCCATTGTTACGATTCACGGCCTCGACCCTGTTCCATACCCAGGCGTCATCGATCTGTTGCCAGTTGATCCGCTGCTGTAACACCAGACTGCCGGATTTATTGTAGTAATCGATCTTTGACAACAGGAAACGGTCTTTGGAGATCCAGTTGATGGTCTGGCTGTATGGGTATTCGTCCTCATCCTGCTTCGGGGTACGCGCGACAACATAATATTCCTTGCCATCCAGCACCTCCGTCCTGAGCAACTCATGTGTATCAAGTGCGGGTGGCCGCGGCACCAGTTGCGGGCGATGTAATACCGACTTGGAAAATTCACTGTCTTCGTCATGTTCTTTATCTTCACCGATTTTTTTGCTGAGTTTGCGCACTGTCCGCAGTTCGGGAAGATATAACCATTCATCGTCATCCCGTTGCAGATCGGGGCGATACATCCAGGTCATGTAGGCAATGCCCTTGTCAGCGGGAGGAAACTCCTTGAAAAAAATCATCTTGGTGATGATATCGTCCCGTCCCTTGTAGTCCTTCCAGAGCATGGTATATGCGAGCTTCCTTTCACGGTCGCCGGGCTCCATAAATGTAAAGGTGAGTGTGGAGATGGAATCGTCGCCTCCATGGATCTTGAAAGATCTGTTGACGATCTCTTTCGCGGAAAGTTCGCCGTCTGCAGCCAGGGCCCTGGAATAAGATGTTGAAAGGGACAGTAAAGCTGCCAGCATGGTTACAACGAATATGATTGCTCGGTTATGAGAACTCATGATACTCAGGATGTCTTGGGGTAAAGCGCTGTGAATGACATTATTCTACCATTTCCCTGCGCTAAATGAACACGGGTATCAAGGCTGTCAGTTGTCATTTGCCGCATGGCGCATCAAGGCCCATTGTACATGCTCCCGAACCAGCTCTGTGGGATAATCATGCCGTGCCTTTAATGCCTCGATGATGTAGTCACTGGTTTCGGCATTACCCAGCGCAACGGCGATGTTGCGTAACCAGCATTCATAACCGATGCGCCTGATGGCGGAACCCTCGGTATGATACAGAAATTCGTCCTCACTCCATGCAAACAACCTGACAAGCTGCGAATCACTGAGTCCGTGTCGCGGCAGGAAGTCGGATTCCGATGTGTGACGGGCAAATCGGTTCCAGGGGCAGACAAGCTGACAGTCATCGCAACCGAATATACGGTTGCCGATCAGGGGGCGGAGATCAACCGGGATGCTGCCGCGCAGTTCGATCGTCAAATAGGATATACAGCGTCGGGCATCGAGTTGATAGGGGCCCGTGATGGCCTGTGTCGGACAAATATCGATGCATGACTGGCAGGTACCGCAATGATTTTCCCCTGGCGTGTCCACGGGTAGGGGGAGATCGGTATACAGCTCGCCGAGAAAGAACCACGAACCGGCGGTTTCACTGATCAGATTGGTATGTTTACCGATCCAGCCAAGGCCGGCGTTGCGTGCCAGTGCCTTTTCCAGCACCGGTGCACTGTCGACGAAGGCGCGATAACCGAACGGACCGACATCGGCCTCTATTCTTCGTGCCAGTTGTCGCAGTCGGTTCCGCAATACCTTGTGATAATCCCTGCCGACGGCATAACGCGAGATATACGCCAAGGTGGTATCGTTCAGTATTTGCTGCGCATCGATGTCCTGATGTGGATAGTAATCCATGCGTACGGAGATCACGCGGAGTGTGCCGGTAACGAGGTCTGCCGGCCTGCTGCGCTTCGTGCCATGCCTTGACATATAGCCCATTTCTCCATGGCGGCCGGCCTTGAGCCAGTTCATCATATGGGCTTCGTCCTCTTCGAGGTGGGTATCCGTAATGCCGATCTGCTGGAATCCCATCTCGTGTCCCCACTGCTTGATATTCAGTGCGAGTTGCGTGAAGTCGTGTGCAACGGGAGCTTTAAAAGATTTCTGTGCCGGATGCATAACCGTTATGATAACGCAATGGGAACCATGCCATACAATCTATACCGGGCGGCACAGATACGTAAGCTGGACCATATAGCCATCAAGGATTACGGTATACCGGGTGAAACCCTGATGGAAAGGGCGGGTGCCGCCGCTTATGACCTGCTCAGGCATCGCTGGCCACAGGCAAAACGCATCTGTGTCCTGTGCGGTGTTGGTAACAACGGGGGTGATGGCTTTGTCGTCGCGCGTCTGGCGCATGAAGGGGGTCTTGAGGTCAACGTCTTACAAACGGGTAAGCGGAATATTCTCAAGGGTGCCGCACTGAATGCAGCACAGGCCATGGGTGAGACAGGACTTGAGACATTGCCTTTTACCTCGCAAGCGCTCGACAGTTACGAGGTCATTGTCGATGCCCTGTTGGGAACCGGGCTGGACCGTGAGGTCGAGGGTGAATGGCGCATGGCGATCGAGGCCATCAACCGGGCGAATAGCGCCGTGCTGGCAGTGGATATTCCGTCAGGCTTACACGCCGACAGCGGCAGGGTGTTGGGGGACGCCGTCCGTGCTGACATGACGATCACCTTCATCGGCATGAAGCAGGGCATGTTGACCGGCTACGGTCCGGATTATTGCGGCGAGATCCTGTTTAATGATCTCCAGGTTCCTGCAGACGTTTATGAGCAACTGTCACCTTCAGCTGTTCGCATCGTTTATGATCATGAAAAATATCACCTGAAACCGCGGCCACGTGCTGCACATAAAGGGCTTTTTGGGCATCTGCTGGTGATCGGCGGGGACCATGGCATGGCAGGAGCGGTACGCATGGCCGGTGAGGCCGCGCTCCGCAGTGGCGCAGGTCTGGTCAGTATCGCCACCCGCGCACCGCATGCGGCGGCAATCAGTGCAGTAAGGCCCGAGCTGATGGCACACGGGATCGAGGCGGGGACGGATTTGCGTGCCGCTGTGGACAGGGCAACGGTGATCGCTGCAGGACCGGGACTGGGTCGTTCGACATGGGCGCAATCGATGCTGGATACCGTCATTGAGGCACGTAAACCGGCGGTCCTGGACGCTGATGCCCTTAACCTGCTGGCCGAGAATCCCGTTAAACGGGACAACTGGATCCTGACGCCACATCCGGGTGAGGCCGCGCGATTATTGAAGACGAGTACTGCAGCAGTGCAGTCCGACCGTTTTGCAGCAGTGCGCAGCATTCAACATGAATACGGTGGGGTGTGTGTGCTGAAGGGGGCGGGATCATTGATCGATGATGGCAACGATCCGCTGTCATTATGTAGCGCCGGTAATCCCGGCATGGCGAGTGGCGGTATGGGTGACGTGCTGACGGGCGTGATTGCAGGTCTGCTGGCACAAGGGATGAAACCGGTGAATGCGGCACGACTGGCGGTGTGCGTCCATGCCGAGGCCGGTGACCGCGTTGCGACCGCGGGTGAACGGGGCATCCTTGCAACGGACCTGTTTCCCTTCATCCAGCGACTGGTAAATCCCTACTAGCAGATGGAATTGCAAATCGCATCGGAAGCCGCGATGGAGGCTTTGGGTGGACGGCTTGCAGGAGCCATCACCACCGGTTGTTCGATCTATCTAAAAGGTCCTCTGGGTGCGGGCAAGACCACTATGGTGCGCGGTTTGTTGCGGGGTATGGGATATACGGAAAACGTCAGGAGCCCGACCTATGCCCTGGTTGAAAGTTACCAGCTCGGCGGCTATAAGATCTATCATTTTGATCTCTACCGGGTTGCTCATCCGGAGGAACTGGAAAATATCGGGATCAGGGACTATATGTCGCCTCATTCTATATATATCATCGAATGGCCGGAACGCGCGGCCGAGGTCTTGCCGCCGGCGGACATTACATTCGATATCCAATATGACGGTACCGCACGCAAGGTATTCATTCACCCGGGTTCTCCCGTCGGCTGTTCCCTGTCCGAGATTCTCAATTAAATCTGCAATCAGTCAAGATAACACGGGCAGGGAATTTGATAGAGGTCTCTGTTTTACGACAAGTTAGCTGTTTTATATGATGTTATAGTAAAGCTATACTGCATATCTGGCTAAAATTCTTGCAAAATTGTAAGAAATCATATAAAAAATGATGCAACAGGGATAGCGGGGCACATACTAATGAAAAAGCTGGGAGCCTTCTTTCTGGTTCTTTTGCCATCCATCTGTGCCGGCGGTACCGTCATTGATGGCGTACGCACCTGGCCGGCACCCGATAACACACGTCTGGTGTTTGATATCGATTCACCCGTTGATTACACGATCTTCACCCTCAGCAATCCCGAGCGGTTGGTAATTGATTTCAAAGACACGCGTCCGGCTCATCCTCTCGTCTCACCATCACAAAAGGATCGGTTGATCAGTGATATACGCAGCGCGCCGCGCAACAAGGACGATTTCCGAGTGGTGCTGGATCTGCAAGGCAAACCTACCTACAAGAGTTTCCTGCTTGCACCTTATCAGGAGTACGGCCATCGGCTGGTGATTGACCTGCATAAGACTACCGGGAATAAACAGCTGGAGATCAAGAGGCCGACGCCCGCACCACCGATGGGTCTGCGTGATATCGTGATCGCTATCGATGCCGGTCATGGCGGCGAAGATCCCGGCGCGCGCGGACGTAACGGTACCTATGAAAAAGATGTCGTACTTGCTATCGCGCGCAGGCTGGAGGAGCTGGTCAAGAGGGAACGCGGTATGCGTCCCGTCATGACGCGTGATGGCGATTATTTTCTCAGCCTGCGTCAACGGACACAAAGGGCGCGCAAACAACAGGCCGATTTTTTTGTATCGATTCATGCTGACTCCTTCAAGGACCCTAGGGTGAGTGGCATGTCGGTGTATGTGCTGTCGCAAAACGGTGCGACCAGTGAGGCCGCACGATGGCTGGCAGAAAAGGAAAATGCGTCAGACCTTATCGGAGGGGTCAGCCTTGATGACAAGGACGATGTACTCGCATCGGTGTTGCTGGATCTATCCCAGACGGGGACGATTGAGGCGAGTTTCGAGGCCGGCCAGGAGATACTGAGTAATATAAAACCGATCGGCAGGCTGCATAAACACAGCGTTCAACAGGCCGGTTTTGTGGTACTGAAGTCTCCTGATATCCCCTCGATACTGATCGAGACGGCCTACATCACGAATCCGGAGGAAGAACGCAAGCTGCGCAGCGCCTCTCATCAGCAGGCCATCGCACAGGCGATATTGAACGGAATACATAATTATTTTGCCAGGAATGCGCCCCCCGGCACCCTGTATGCGTCGCGCAAGCATATCATCACCCGCGGTGATACGCTGTCGGACATCGCGCAACGCTATAACGTCAGCGTTGCCAATCTGCGTCATTTCAATCACCTGTCCGGCGATAACATCAGGGTCGGTCAGGTATTGCGTATCCCCGATGGCAGTGACAGTTAAGCATTATCTGATATTCTCGATCATACCTCACTGTCCAATTGACCATCTCTGAATCCTCGAGCGGCTGATTCCACGGCACTGCCTGGTCGCGGCATTTTGCAGCATTAGTTCAACCACGATTCATAATTGCTTTATAATCGGTGGCAGTCATGAGCATGCCATCAAACCAGACAAATGCCCCGTTGCGGATTCAGCGGCTGAGTTCGCAGCTTGCCAACCAGATTGCCGCGGGTGAGGTGGTGGAACGACCTGCCTCGGTCGTCAAGGAACTGCTTGAAAACTGTCTGGATGCTGCAGCGAACATGATCGATATCGATGTAGAGCAGGGTGGTGCCCGGCTTGTGCGGGTGCGTGACAACGGTACAGGTATCCATAAAGATGATCTCGTCCTGGCGCTGGGACGGCATGCCACCAGCAAGATAGCGACACTTGATGAACTCGGCAGGATCAGTACGCTGGGTTTTCGGGGTGAAGCATTGCCCAGTATTGCTTCGGTATCCCGACTGACACTGATATCCGCCCTGCAGGATGGTGGTCCGGCATGGCGTATCAGCTGTGACGGTGGATCGACTGCGGCTGATCCTGTACCGGCGGCGCATCCATCCGGCACGACGATAGAGATCCGGGATCTGTTTTATAACACGCCTGCACGGCGTAGATTCCTACGTACAGAAAAAACCGAATTTGGACATCTGGAAGAGGTTGTTAAGCGTGTTGCACTTAGTCATTTCGATGTCGGATTCCAGCTCAGGCATAACCGCCGCGTCGTACAATCACTCAAGGCGGCTACCTCCGATCGGGAGCGAATGGAACGGATTGCCTCAATCTGCGGTCGCCCGTTCATGGACAATAGCGTTGAGGTGAATGATGCAATCGCCGGTTTGCGTCTGTGGGGCTGGATAGGCTTGCCGACCTTTTCACGCAGTCAGTCTGATCTGCAATATTTTTATGTCAACGGTCGTATCGTGCGCGACAAGCTGGTCAGCCATGCCATACGCCAGGCATACAGGGATATGCTGTATCACGGCCGGCATCCAGCCTATATATTGAATCTTGAATTACCGGTGGAACAGGTGGATGTCAATGTGCATCCGTCCAAACATGAGGTCAGATTCCGTGACAGTCGTCTGGTCCATGATTTCCTGTTTCGTGTCATCCATACGGCTTTGTCTGGGGTCAGTCCGGGTGACAGCCAGAAATCCCTCGAATCGAACGCTGTTGCAAGTTACCAGGCCGTTGACCATCACGGCGGGGATGAAAGCTCGTCGTTATCGTCAGGTGCCTACATATCCTCGAGGGATTTTCAACGTCAATCCACGATTCCATTTCAGGTGCGCGAGCAATTGTCGGCTGCCTATACTGCGTTGTATGACGCCCGCTCGCCGGAGTCGGTCGAAACCGATAATACACAGCAGGACATACCGCCGCTGGGTTTCGCCATCGCCCAGCTCCAGGGTATCTATATCCTGGCGCAAAACCGGGATGGACTGGTTATAGTGGATATGCATGCGGCCCATGAACGCATAACCTATGAACGTCTAAAGACAACCTTCGATGCCGGCGGGATCACTTCGCAGCCACTGCTTGTTCCGATGTCGTTCGATGTCAGTGAAAGTGAGGCTTGCCTGGTGGAGGGATATGAAGACGTCTTCACCACGCTTGGATTTGAATTACAGCGATCAGGCCCGACTACCGTCACCATACGCAGTATTCCCGCGGTGTTATGTGATTCTAGGATCGAGGAGCTTATCAGGGATGTACTCGCCGATATCAATACCTATCAGGACAGCAGCCGCATCCGTGGCAGGATCAATGAGATTTTATCCACTATGGCATGCCACGGTTCCGTGCGAGCGAACCGGATACTGACCATCCCTGAAATGAATGCGTTGTTGCGAGATATGGAGCACACCGAACGAAGCGGTCAATGCAATCACGGTCGCCCGACATGGACACAGCTCAGCATGCAGGAGTTGGACAGGCTGTTTATGCGAGGCCGCTAGCAACCTGTAGATACTTCGTTCCTCGGCGCTGAAATCCAGGGACAGTCCATCACTGGTCAAGCAGATCAGGGTGGTGTGATGCAGTCATATCCCGCTGCCGTCGTCAGGGTCGTGTTACATGCGTTTAAGAATGTGGCCGTCAGAGCAGGGCAATTTGCGCTGATTCATCAGGTGGCGTGAAGCGGGTACTCTCCAGTGCGACTGTTACGGAATAACCCAGACGTTTTTTCGCCAGAGTGAAGCGTTTCTGTATCATCCCGGCATATTCTCCCAAGCCACGCATCCTGGTTCCGAAGCGATTGTCATAGAGACCTCCGCCGCGGGCGGCACGTATCAGGTTCAGTACGTGTCCGGCCTTAAGCGGTTCGTGGGTACGAAGCCAATCCTGAAACATTTCTTTTAATTCATGAGGCAAACGCAGCATTACATAACCGGCATGGAGTGCCCCGGCCTCTCTGGACTGGTCAAGTATCGTCTCCAGTTCCGGGTCTGTCAGGGCCGGGATGACCGGTGCGATGAGCACTGAAACCGTGATCCCGGCTTGTGACAACCGGTTGATGATTTCCAGACGTCTTTGAGGCGCGGCGGCCCTCGGTTCCAACCTGCGGGCCAGTGAACGGTCCAGTGTTGTAATCGATATCGCGACGGACGCCTGGCGGCGCGACGCTGCCTCAGCAATCAAATCGATATCACGTTCTATCAATGCCGACTTGGTAACAATGCTGAAGGGATGTTGTGTTGCCACCAGCACTTCCAGTATGGAACGGGTCAGTTTGAGCTTTCTTTCCACGGGTTGATAGGCGTCGGTGTTGATACCCACGGCAACCGGTGCACAGCGATATTTCGGATGTGAGAGTTCGAGGTTTAACTGCTGAACCGCATCCGGCTTATAAAACAGACGGCTCTCAAAATCCAGCCCCGGTGAAAGGTCAAGCCAGGCATGTGTGGGACGGGCGAAACAATAAATGCAACCGTGCTCACAGCCGCGATAGGGATTGATGGACCGGTCAAAGCCCACATCAGGTGAGTTGTTGTAGGTGATGATCCTGTGGCTGCTGTCTATTGATAGCGAGGTTTGTAACGGTGGTATATCTTCTGCCCCAAGGACCCAACCATCATCGATGTCCTCATGCCTGATACGGGAGTAGCGGTTGACAGGACTGATCGTCGCGCCGCGGCCTTTATGTGTCTGTTTCGGATCGTGCATCGAAGACGGGTGATCTTGAACTGATATAAATCACGGGCTGTAATGACAAAGAACTTTAGCCGATCTCCCGGCGCCATGGCAAATTTATATAACGTATTGAATAATAAAAAAAAGTACTCTATATTGTGGACATGGAAGCAGAACACGATAATCCCCGCAACACACCGGCGAATTTTATTCGTCAAATCATCACCGCTGATCTTGAGGCCGGAAAAAACGATGGCAGGGTCGCGACCCGGTTTCCACCGGAACCCAATGGGTATCTGCATATCGGCCATGCAAAATCGATCTGCCTGAATTTCGGTATCGCGCAGGATTTTCACGGTACCTGTAATCTGCGTTTCGACGATACCAACCCCCACAGGGAGGATGTGGAGTATGTCGAGGCGATCAAGGAGGATGTGAATTGGCTGGGGTATGACTGGGGTGAGCGCCTGTATTTTGCATCCAATTATTTCGAGCAGCTCTATGAATATGCCGTACAGTTGATCGAAAAAGGCAAGGCCTATGTCGACGATCTCAGTGCGGATGAAATCCGTGAGTATCGCGGTTCATTGACTGAAGCGGGCAGGGACAGTCCCTGCCGCAACCGCAGTGTCGAGGAGAATCTTGATATATTCAGGCGTATGCGCGCAGGCGAATTCGCCGATGGCGCCAAGGTATTGCGTGCCCGGATTGATATGTCATCACCCAATATCAATCTGCGTGATCCGACCATATATCGTATTCGTCACGGTGTCATCCATCATCAGACAAAGCAGGAATGGGTAATCTACCCCATGTATGACTTTACACACTGCATATCCGATGCGCTTGAAGGTATTACCCATTCCTTGTGTACCCTGGAATTCGAGGATCATCGTCCTTTATACGACTGGTTTCTTGACGAGCTGGATGTGGGCTGCCATCCGCAACAGATCGAGTTTTCGCGTCTGTCGCTGGAATATACCGTGATGAGTAAACGCAAGCTTCATATCCTCGTAGCAGAGGGTATCGTTGAAGGCTGGGATGATCCACGGATGCCTACCATCGCCGGTTTGCGCCGCCGTGGATATACACCGGCCTCGATTCGAGACTTCTGCCGGCGCATCGGTGTTTCAAAGGCTGACAACAGGGTTGAACTGGCCCTGCTTGAAGATTGCATCCGTACCGATCTGAATGATAATGCTGAGCGCCGCATGGTTGTGCTCCACCCCCTCAAGGTGATATTGACGAATTTTCCCCGGGACCACATCGAACACTTTGAGGTGGCGAATCATCCCAAGAATGAGGGTATGGGCAGCCGTATGATACCGTTCAGCAGGGAGATCTATATCGATCATAATGATTTTATGGAAGATCCACCAAAACAATTCAAACGACTGGTGCCGGGCGGGGAAGTCCGCCTGCGTCATGCCTATGTCATCAAATGCGATGAAGTCATCAAGGACGTGAATGGCAACATTATCGAATTGCATTGCACAATTGATCCAGATACCCTCGGTACAAATCCGGCCGGGCGCAAGGTCAAGGGCGTGATCCACTGGGTATCGGTTGAACATTCTCTGGAGGCCGAAGTGAGATTGTACGATCGCCTGTTTACTGTTCCCGATCCTGACGGGATCAGTCAGGTTGATGAATTCAAGGATTCAATCAATCCGGATTCGCTTCGCACCCTGACTCAATGCCGTATTGAGCCGGGCCTGGAGAGGTGTGAACCTGGCGATCACTTCCAGTTCGAACGCGAAGGTTATTTTACGATGGACCCGTTGCGACAGCCGGATAACAAACCGGTCTTTAACCGTACGGTCTCACTACGTGATACATGGGCGAAGGCCAGTAAGTAAGCTGTCCTGCCATCACGATAGCGGTGCTATGATAACGGGAATCTCACCTTGATGTGCGTGCCAGTGCCGGACTCTGGCTGGCCGATGTCCATCACGGCGTTGTGCAGTTCCGCTATGCGTTTGACGATCGAAAGGCCCAGGCCGGAGCCGGTTTCGTTATTGCCTACAATACGGTAGAACCGCTCCGTGACGTTCAATCTTTCATGCTGGGGAATGCCGGGTCCGTTGTCGGCAACTAGCAGTACAAGATTACTATTTTCTTTATGTATAGAAACGAATATCCTGCCGCCTTCCTGGGTATAACGAATGGCATTGTCGATAAGATTACGTGCCAGTATGGATAACGCGGTCGGTAATCCCATTACATTTCCAGCCGCTTGTGCCGAATACTCCAGTTCGATGCGTTTACTCACGGCTACCGGCGCCAGCTCGGAACATACTGATTCAACAATATTATTCAGATCCACGGACTGAAGTGTCGAGGAAGCGGAATCGGGATCGAGCCTTGCCAGGGTAAGCAACTGTTCCACAAGATGCGTGCTGCGATCAACTCCACGCACGATCTGCTCGAGCGCCCTGTTACGATTCCCGTTGTCATCCGCCTTCATCGCCACCTGTGCCTGCGCCTTTAACGCCGCCAATGGCGTGCGCAATTCATGTGCGGCATTAGCGGTAAAACGACGTTCGCTCTCGAACGCATCTTCCAGTCTCGTCAATAACTGGTTCAGTGATGTGACGAGCGGCTGGATTTCCAGGGGAACGTCATCCATGGCAATCGGTGCAAGTTGATGTGGTGAGCGATGGCTGACATGATCGGTGACGGTTCGTAGAGGAGCAAGACCGCGGTTGATTCCCATCGTTATCAGGAAGGCAAGAAACGGGAGCGACAGCAGCATGGGCCACGAAACGTGTAACAGGATTTCCGAGATCAGCTCATTTCTGATGTCATAGCGTTCCCCGACAATCAGCCTTACTGATTCCTGTGCATCAGAGTTCATCAGCAATCGCCATTTTTGCCCGTCCAGAACATTGTCGCTGAATCCTTCTGTGGACGTCATCGGGTGAGATGGAGCACTGCCTGAAGCTAAAATGAGCGCATCACCGTCCCATACCTGAAAGGCGAGTTTTTTCTCATAGGGGTGAAATTGAAATGTATCCGGTATATCGAGCTGTATGTTGTTTAATTCGTGTTCCGTGATCTCATGCGCGACGAGATCATGCAGGACGTGCATCGCCTGACCAAGCTGTGCATCGAACACCTCCTCAATTTCGTGTCGTGTGATGAAATATGCAAAGGTCATCATGATGAGCCATATCAGCATGAACAGGCCAAGTATGAGCAGCAGCAGACGACCGCGTATTGAAGACATCAGTCTTCCTTTTTGATCATATATCCGACACCGCGAATTGTCTGTATCAACTCATTACCGAGCTTTTTGCGCAGATGATGGATGTAGACCTCAACCGTATTGCTTTCAACTTCCTGGTTCCAGCCGTATAACACCTGCTCAAGGCGGTTCTTGGACATAACCTTGCCTTGATTTTCCAGCAAGGTTTGCAGGATGATGAACTCCCTGGCAGACAGTTCAACCGGTGTGTCGCTGTTGGTGACAATATGGGAAACAGGGTCAAGCGTCAGTGACTTGTAGACCAGTTGCGGCGAGGCCCTGCCGCTCGAACGGCGTAACAGGGCACGGATGCGTGCATTGAGTTCGTCCATATCAAACGGTTTGACGAAATAATCATCGGCACCGCTATCAAGCCCCAGTACCCGGTCGGAAACGGTATCTCTCGCAGTCAGGATGAGCACAGGTATCGGGTTGTCGGCTGCACGCAATGTCTTGAGAACCTCCAGCCCGGTTCGACGCGGCAGTCCAAGGTCCAGTACCACCAGATCAAAGTGTTCGGCCTTCAAGGCGGCTTCCGCACTGGCTCCATCTTTCATCCAGTCCACGGTATACCCATCCTGTACCAGACCGGCACGGATTGCATCACCGAGCATTTCATCATCTTCGACCAGTAGTAAACGCATTATTGTTCACGGTTGCTTTGCATAAAAATACTATTATATGTGCTTTTTGACCTCGGCGATCTCATCCTCGATTTCCTTGCGTCTGCCCTCATCGGCAATGGGCCTGTCAGGACGGGGTGGTGCATCGAGGGCCTTGTTGAGAGCGGCAAGGGCCTCGCCATATTGATGTTGCTTAACGAGATAATCGCCATAAAAATAGTTGGGGTCAATACCATCACTGTTGATCGCAAGAGCCTTTTCCAGATATTCCCTGGCCTTTTTGTCACTTCCAAAGGATAACGGCCAGCCGGGTACCTGATAATGCAGGCTGCCGAGTGTTGTGTAAACGGAGCCATCCAGGGCATTAGGATCTATTTTTTCGGCCTCGAGCAGCAGATCGCGGGCCTGTTTTACAATGGACAGCGCCTTCATCTTGCTGAGGCCGCTAAGTTCCCCGGCATAGCTGCTGAGGATTATCGCTTCCCAGACCAGTGGTTCGGCATGACCCTTGAATTTTTCACTGACCAGATGTGACTTGTCCGAGAGTGCCTTGAATTGTTCCTTACGTTTGTCCTGTTCCGTCTGGTATTTGATGATTCCCCATTCATGTTGCAGATCGTGTATCGCCTGATCGAGAACCTCGTCTGCCTGCGAGGCAGTCGCCCACTGCATACATATGATGGCCCCGAGTATTGATAGGAACGACAGAAAGGATCTAGTGGATCTGGTTTGCATGTGTATCACCTCCATGAATATTTTGAATATTAATGTTCACGTGCGAATTCACGTGTAATCTGATTCTGCTTTTTGACAGCCTGGTCTACGATACGCGGGAACAGGGCATTGATACGCACGAACAACGCCTCAGGCCATCCAATGTAATAATCCTTGGCATCCTTCTCGACGGCGCGAATGATATGTGTAGCCACGTTTGCGGCAGAATCCATGTTCATTTTCACTGCACTGGACATCTTGTTGACGGCACTATTGTTAAAGGGTGTCTTTGCGGCGCGTGGCGCAACATAAGTAACACTGACGCCGGTACCGTCGAGCTCGCGCCGAATTGCTTCTGAGAATCCCCGCAGGGCGAATTTTGTGCTTGAATAGGTGGCAAAATAGGCGAATGCAATGGATCCGAATATTGATCCTATGTTGACGATTCTCCCCTCGCCACGCTCCACCATGTGTGGCAGGATACTCTGGGTCAAGTGCATTGGTGCGAGGACATTTACTTTATACAGCAATTCCGTTACAAACGGATCCTCGATGCTAAAATCGGTGAAACTCATCATGCCGGCGAGATTGATCAGGACATCCACCTTGCCGAAGCTCCTGAGCGTCTGATCGATTACCAGACGGCGACCGGCGTCGGTTGTCAAGTCTGCCGTAATCGTCATGCTGTCGGTTTTGTACGGCGAGATATCCCTGGCTACATTTTCAAGCGCTTCGGTATTTCGATCGACCAGTGCGATATGAGCCCCCTTGGCGGCCAGCAGCTTCGCGACTTCACTGCCGATACCACCCGATGCGCCTGTCAATATGATATGTCTGTTATCTAGCTTCACAATGTTTCTCCGATTGATAGTTGCCAGCACCTGCGGGTATGCCGTTATCCATGATCAGTGAATCCACTATCAGCGGCTGACACCTGATGCGCAAGACTAGCTTGTTTGTCTGCATTGGTACCTGTTTGCCCGGAGCCGCTTTCGTGGAAATCCGGAACAGGTTTTTGACCGGTGTAGGGCAGGCTGCGGAATATATTTCCATACAACATGTACACAGCCTTTGCACAATGGATGACCGCCTGCTTGTCGCTTTCTTTATCCAGGCGGTTCATCAGTGTCTTGAAGAATTCAACATGGCTGATATCCAGTGATCCATGTGAATTCAGATAGGTAAAGGCCTTTTTCGGCAGGCCAAGTGTCTTTTCAATTGCTCCGGCGGCGCGTGTTGCCAGTTGTACACTGATCCCTTCCAGTACATGTACCATCCCGAAAAAAGCGACCGGATTGCGGCGTTGAATGGTGTCCCAGGCATAGGCGACCATGATCTCGGTATGCAAGCCGGGTTCACCGTTACGTACCTGGTCCGCATCGGCCCCGCAAGCCGCTATATCATTCAATATCCACTCCTGATGACCCATTTCTTCCTCAATGTATTCACCTATCGCTTCGCGCAACCATTCGTGGGTATCCGGCAGGCGGGCGCCGCATGCCATCAACAGCGGTACCGTGTGTTTGACATGATGGTAGGCCTGCGTCAGGAAAGCGACGTAGGTATCGTGGGAGATCTGGCCCGTAACACCCGCCTGGATAACAGGAATGGTTAGCAGCTGCTGGCGTTCAGGTTCAGTGGTTTTGCATAGTTCATCATAGAAGTTCATTGTGCCGGCTCCACACAGCTGGCGGACGCACATTCGGTGTCAATCCGGGCCTGATAGTGGCTCCAGAGATTCTTGCGCAGGGGACGTCCGGTGCCGGATAATTGATTGTTCGATACACTGAAGGGTGCATCAGCCGGAATCCAGGAGTGTAGCCGGGCGTAATCCGGCAGCAGTCGATTGCAAATCTCTACAGCCTGATCAATCTCCTCTTTGTTTGCACCTCTGCCATTCACCACTCCGGGTACAATGATTGCGGTATTCCAGGGGCGACCTTCGCCAAACACTACCGCCTGCATGATGGCCGGGTGTGCCGTCAATTCTCGTTCCACCCATTCGGGGGCGACATTGCGCCCGTATGAAGTAATAAACACATCCTTTTTACGCCCGGTTATATACAGAAAACCGGATTCATCAAGATAGCCGAGATCACCGGTCGGCCAGTATCCATCTTCTGAAAACGAAACCTGTTCATTAAGATAACCCTGGAAAAGCATGCCCTTCGCCAGGATCTCACCATCATCTGCAAACCTTAATGCAATGTGCGGAAGTGGTTTACCCACGCTGCCGGTGCGTTTTTGTCCCGGTGTGTTGACTGCGACGACAGATCCACATTCGGACAGGCCGTATCCTTCATACAAGGGGAGACCCAGATCCTGACCACGTGCCATGAGCGTTTGTGAAAGCGGTGCGCCACCGACTGCAACAAATCGCAGACTTTGAGGTAACGAGTCGCCGTTCTCAATGGTGTGTATCAGGCCATGAAGTAATTGTGGCGTTAGTATCAAGCTGGTGATTTGATATTTATGGATGAGGTCAAGCGTGCATGAGGCATCGAAGTCCGCCGCACCACGCATACCGGTGTCAGAGATCGGCGGCAGACAGGTACAGGCGCCCGCCAGAAGTGAGACATTTACAGCGCCTATGTTTTCAAGCAGGGTTGTCAGTGGCATGATACTCAGATGGCGATCGGTATCCTCTACGCCAATGGCATCATGCAATGCCGACGATACCGCTTCCAGCGTTTGTTGTGACAGGCAGACTCCTTTGGGATTCCCGGTTGTTCCGGATGTATAGGTAATCTTTGCAATGCCAGCGTAAGGTCTTCTCCTGAAGGGTGGAGGTAGGCGCATACTGTGATACATCATTCCCGCAAGGGATTCGGGTCCGGAAATATGAAATGGATGATTATCCGATAATAACGTTACCAGCCGTTGTGGATGATCGGTATAGATACATTCGATTCCTGAATCTTCTATGGCATGTTTCAATTGCTGGTCGGAAAAGAATCCCGGCAACGGAATCTGGGTGACACCGGCAATCTGTGCGGCAAGATCAATAACCGCCCAGGCAGGACTGTTATCCATATGCAGACCGATGACCTGTGTTCCGTCGCGTCGCAATTCGCCGGCAAACTGATTAACCAATGAGAACAGATCTGCATAACAGATTGATGTGTGTCCGTTCATGAACGCCATGGCATTCGGACGCAGGCTGGCATGGGATGCTAAGGCGTTTTCAAGCAGTTTCATGGTGGCAGGGAAATATCAGCTTACGCCGGCGATACAAGCCGGTTGTCGTACAGGTATGTATTGGGATCCCGGCCCTGGTATCCGGCAGCATAGGCCTGGTTCCACAGGGTTTGCATGATCTTGAGGCCGTGTTCCAGCTTCAGCAATCTCTCCAGATTTTCAAAGCCCTGATTAACATTGCCGGCAACTACAAGAGGATCGGAATCGTAATAGCTTCCCCATTGCTCCGAACCCGTGACGAGCCGTTCTTTTTTCGCTTTGGCCAGCGGGATTATTTCAAGACCCATCTTTCTGAATGAATTGATCAATGACGGGACCGCCGTAAAGACTACCCAGTCAAAACCGGCACCTTTAATATAGGATGTCAAGGCTATGATCAGGCCACGGGCACCTCCGGCGGTCGCAACGGCGAGGTTGCCGACTTCCATAATCTTGCCGCGTTGAACATTATCGCCAAGCTGGCAACTTAACAGATCTTCAATCGGGTTATCGAGATATTGCTCGAGGAACAAAGATTCATTTTGCGCGGGATGAAAGCCCACTGCGGCGATGAGCTCTTTATTGTGATTGCTAAGGCTCATCAGCAGCGGGAGGAAATGATGTATATCAGCCCCGTAGCTTCGTTTGAAGGTGTTGTGGATAAACGATTCCAGTGTATGACGGCCTGCACCTTCAGTATCCTGAAGTTCAATCCGGTAAGGCAATAACTCCGGAAAGCGTGAGATCCTCAGTGTGGCATTCGGGTGCCCACCTGCCACCAATGATGGGTGATCATGACCGCGTTGTGACATGTAAAAAAGGTGATTCGTTGTCATCATACTAGCCTCTGCGAAAGGCAGTATAAAAGTCCAACCTTAAGATTTGCTTAAGGCATGATAAATCATCTCCTTAGGTCAGGTTCCGGAAATTACAGCGGACTTAATGATCTGAGCCTGATTGCATTTTCCGGGTAATGCCATCGTGCCCGTGCGCCAGGGAATGTTTCACAGACTGTTTATTTGTATGCCGCGGGAGGGAGGAAAAATATTCTTATGTATATGTTTTATATATAAAAAACTGACTAGTCCACCGTTCAGCATTCGTTCAGCCCGGTGAATGTATCTTTAAGCCTACCCATGGTGGTTATGCTGTGAGGGTATCGAATAAACCAAACACATAAGGAGTGGACAATGAAACGCTATTTGATGATCTGGGGACTTTTTATGATGCCTGTGCTGGCTGTTCCATCGTTAAGCTACGCCATAGACAAGGATGCCGCGCTTGCACTTGCCAAGAAGAGTGGTTGTCTTGCATGTCACAGCGTGGACCATAAGGTGGTGGGTCCCGCATGGATGGACGTGTCAAAACGATATAAAGGTGACAGCTCCGTCAAGGAGAGACTGGTGAACAAGGTCAAGACCGGGGGCAAGGGCAACTGGACCGAGGTAACGGGAGGCGTTCCCATGCCGCCTTATTCACCGCGGGTATCAGATGCCGATATAGAGACCCTGGTGTCTTTTGTATTATCACTTGCGGAATAATCCTGTATGCTTTAAGCAAAAGCGGGGACCTCTATGATCCCGGAGGTCTCCGCGCAGGTTCTTCAGCCTCGAATACAAGACCTGTATGACCATAAAGACAGAACATGCGTGTCCTTGTTATTGAAGATGAAGCATCACTCCGTCAGCAGCTCGACACCCGTCTGAAACGGGAGGGTTATGCCGTCGATGATGCAGCGGACGGTGAGGAAGGTCTGTATCTGGGGAGTGAATATTCATTTGATATCGCCGTGATTGACCTCGGTCTGCCGGGAATATCCGGCATCGAGGTCATTCGCAAGCTCAGGGAGCAGGGGAAGAGTTTCCCCATATTGATCCTGACTGCACGCGGGCGCTGGCAGGATAAGGTGGAAGGCCTGGAGGCCGGCGCGGATGATTATCTTGTTAAACCCTTTCATATCGAAGAATTACTGGCACGCCTCAATGCATTGTTGCGGCGTTCAGCGGGTATGGCACAGCCTGTCATGCAATGCGGCCCGATTGTTCTTGATACATCTTCACACCGGGTAACCGTCGACGGTCGTCAAGTGGAGTTGACCGCCTATGAATACAAGGTCCTCGAATACTTGATGATGCATTCCGGAAAAATGATTTCAAAAACTGAATTGACCGAGCACCTTTATGACCAGGATTTTGACCGCGACAGTAATGTCATTGAGGTATTCGTGGGTAGGCTCAGGCGTAAACTGGATCCCGGAAACAATTTGCAACCTATCGAGACACTTCGTGGTCAGGGATACCGGTTTACACTTGGCCATACTGCCGGTTAATGCATTCACTCAATACAAGGCTACTGATTGCAGCGAGTATCGCACTGGCTGCATTTCTGGGCATTACCGGTTTTGTACTTGACGGGGCATATCGCAACAGTGCCGAGAATGCCTTGAGGGACCGTTTAAAAGGATATGTCAATGCCCTTATAGCTGCGGCCGAACCCGACGAGAATGGTACCATTCATATCACGCATGCCATACCCGAGTTACGTTTTTTTACAGAAGGCTCGGGATTATATGCAAAGATCAGCAGCAACAAGGACGGCGACGACTGGGTATCACCCTCCATGGCGAATCTGAAGATCAACTTTACCCATGAATTGA
>Ga0315534_1000729_pt1 | contig 23063 bp, 16 predicted proteins | sample SalMarSW160240MG_FD_203094 | JGI IMG/M metagenome (GOLD analysis project Ga0315534, IMG submission 203094) | Salt marsh sediment microbial communities from the Plum Island Ecosystem LTER, Massachusetts, United States - Salt Marsh Sediment SW1602-40 ...
CTATAGGGGCTTTCTACTTTATCCCTATCCCATGGAATGACAAGCTGCCTGCCAAGACCCATTTCTCACATAAAGAGGTCGGTTTTGATGTGCTGTTGAGATGGCGAGTCCCGCTAAATCACAGAAGTTGGCATGCCATACGTAATTAATCGCAATAAACCACCAGCTCTGCTGGTGCGAACCTAATAGGCTTTGCCGGCCAGGCGTTTCAGTGGAGTCAATAAGCTCGTACTGTTCTCAAGGCGTAGGCCGCAAATTCGAATATTTAAATCCGAAACAAATCCGAAATTAAAGCCTCCCCGCGGCAAGCCACTGGGAATCTTCACCGTAAGGAAGTTTTTCCTTTTCAGATGCGCTCGCTAACCCCGCAGCAATCTACGGGGAATGCGCTCGCTTTTGCGGTTCAGGAAGCCTGCCGTTCTGGCTGGCTTAAAAAATTTTTTTGCTAACGGGACATTTTATGCTTATAGATATATTGTATGATGCGAAGAGTGGAGTGTTTTTCGCACAATTTCCGGCCGGGGCCGATAAGCGGTCTCTTGACCGGCCTGCTCCCCGCAAGCCCCGCCCGGGAGGGCGGGGAGGCTTCACACCTTACGGTCTGGGTAATTATTACTCAACCTGTGTAATTTTTCTACAATTTCAGCGCCGCGCATTCGGCGGGTAGTTCCGCCTCATGTGTTAAATAAGATCTTTATTTTCAGTAAGTTAAAGAGATAAAGGCGCGCTGGCGCGCATATTGATATTACCTCCAGGCAAGAGGCGCGAATGACAAACAGCAAAACGCAAGGGAGTCACGATGATGCTGAAAAAGATAATCGCAATCACCGCCATAGCAGGCGCGAAACCATGCCGCGTCGCCACGGTTTATGAGGAGCTATCATGAAGGCAGCCACCATCTTCCATCTGGCCCTGGGACTGTTGATTATTTCATTTCTTTCTCTGCCGCCGCAGGCTTTAGCCCAGGACAGCGACTATCTGGAGCCATCCCAAAAATACAGCCGGGAGGAGCTTGCCCAGATGCTTGCGCCCATCGCCCTGTATCCCGATGCGCTCCTCTCCCAGGTTCTGATGGCGTCGACCTATCCCATTGAAGTGATCGAGGCCGACCGCTGGGTCAAGAGGAATCCAAGGCTGAAGGGCGAGGCCCTTGATACGGCGCTTTTGGACAAGGACTGGGACCCCAGCGTCAAGGCGATCTGTCACTTCCCGTCAATCCTGGCTCTGATGAGCGAGCGGATCAGTGAGACCACCAACCTCGGCAACGCCTTTCTCGCCCAGGAGGCCGAGGTCATGGACATGGTCCAGGAACTCCGGGCCAAGGCCTATGCCCAGGGCAACCTCACCACCACCTCCCAGCAGAAGGTCATTGCCCAAAACGGGACGATCGTCATCGAACCGGCAGACCCTCGGGTCATCTATGTGCCCTACTATGATCCCTTCTATATTTATGGTCCGTGGTGGTATCCTGCCTACCGGCCTTATTACTGGGCCCCCCCCGGCGTGAGCATCGGCATGGGCATCTCATACTGGCCCGGCTTTTACTTCGGGTTCGCCTTCGGGACCTGGAGCTATTTCGATTGGCCCGACCACTATATTTTCATCGATGTCCACAAGCGGCCAAGATATGTCAGGAACGGCCTGTGGATCTCAAAGCCCGGCCGCTGGTATCATGCCCCCGTGCACCGGCGAGGTGTTGCCTACCGCGATAAGTCCACCGCCAGAAAATACGGCCAGTACCCCTACCGCTCTAGGGATTTCCAGCGCGACACCCGTGGTTTTCCTGAACTGAGAGATCGGGACCGGCGCATCGACGACCGGACCAGGATTGATCGGGATAAGGGCGGGGCTGATCGCTCAAGAATCGACCGTGACAAACAGCCCCGGCAACGGGTAGAGGTAGAAAGGAAAGAGCGTGAACGTGCCGATCTCGATAAACAGATACGCGAACGGGCCGAGCGCGACCGGCAGGAACGAGAGCGGGTTAAGGGTGCCCGGCAGCAGATCCCGCAACCGGCCGGGCAGGAGAAGCAGGAGCGGCAACGGGTTGCGGGCCAACAGCAGGAACGAGAGCGGGTTGAGCGCGGACAGCAGATGCGCCAACCGGCCGAGCAGGAGAAGCAGGAGCGGCAACGGGTTGAGCCCGAACAGCAGGAGAGGAGCCGCGACAATGTCTTCAACCGGGTCGAAGATGGCAGGATGGAACGCCAATCAAGCGCCCGCGGCCGGGCCAGCCGGCAAGGCTGGGGCAACGGCGCCCGCGGCACGGGCTCTTCGGGCGGTGCAGCCAGGGGCGGCCGCAACAGGCGGTGAGCCGGAGGACCCAGCCAGGATTCCATTCATATCATTCATATAGAGAGGAACGGAGATGATGGTACGGAAAGCATATAACTACAGGATGTTCCGGTTGTTTCCCGGCGCGCTGGCAATACTCATCGCGATGGTCGCGCTGGCCGCCTGCTGTGCTGTGTCCAGGGGGCCAGTGGGGCAGAAGAGTTTCGTCTCCCCGCAACAGACGGTGGCCGCCCTGGTCGCTGCGGTGCAGGACAACAACGATGCCGAGCTACTTGCCATCTTAGGCCCCGGCTCGGAGGACCTCATCTCCTCGGGCGACAGGGTCGCGGACCAGAAGGGCAGAGCGCGCTTTCTCAAGGCCTATGAGGAGAAGAACAGCCTCGAGCAGGAGGACAAAGACCGCGCGGTGCTTCTCGTCGGCGGCAAGGATTATCCTTTTCCGATCCCCATCGTTCAGCAGGGGGATGCCTGGCTCTTCGACACCCAGGCGGGCATGGAGGAAATCCTCAACCGGCGGATCGGCAGAAACGAGCTGCATACCATCGAGGTGATGCACGCCTATACCGACGCCCAGCGCGAGTATGCCTGTATGAAACGCAAGAGCGGCGGCCCGGAGTTCGCCGAGAAGTTTGCCAGCAGCGAGGGCAAGAAGGACGGACTCTACTGGGAAGCAGGGCAGGGCGAGGAGAAAAGTCCGTTCGGCCCCCTGATCGCAAGGGCCACCGAGGAGGGTTATGCGGGCGGCCTGGATGAGGACCCCCCCGAACCCTTTCACGGCTATTATTTCAAAATCCTCAAGGCGCAAGGCGAGCATGCCGACGACGGCGCCTTTGACTATGTGGCCGATGGAAAGATGGTCCTCGGTTTTGCTCTGGTCGCCTATCCCGCCAAGCACGGGGCCTCGGGCATCATGACGTTTATCGTCAACCAGGAAGGCGTGATCTTTGAAAAAGACCTGGGCGAGGACACGGCCAAGGCGGCGGCAGCAATGACCACCTTCGACCCCGACGACACCTGGAAGATGTATAAAGAGCGTACAGACCAATAACGCGACCAATAACGCAACGGTGCACCGTCCGCCAGTGATGCGTCCACCCATTCTTTAGGAGCTGCAACGCTCAAACGCATCTTAAATTCCTTGCTTTAAGTATCTGCTATAATCACTTTTCAAAAGCCAGCATTCTTTTGGGGAATTTTAGGGACATCCTATGATTTTATGCCTTACCAAAACGAACGCATAAAATCATAGGATGTCCCCTTATTTGCCCCATCCTGTCCGAAGCCGAGTTAATCGGAACCTACCAACGTTGATAGATTCGCAAAACACTTTTTACAATACCATCAAAAGTGCACACGGCACTTTTTACTAACTTGATCAGGCAGAGGCCTTACAGCTAGAGGCGTTGAGGCGCTTCTTGCGAAGATCGGATTCGAGGTGACATTTCTTATATTTCTTGCCGCTTCCACACCAACACACGTCGTTTCGTCCCAACTTGGGTATTTCCGTTGGAGGATTGCTCGACCCCAATAACTTACGAAAAAACTTCACAAGAACTCCTTTACACTACGCAAGCACCAGACTTGCCTTGGTCGCGTGAAAGACCGACTCAACTTTTTTTAATATACATAGCAGCCTTATCCACATACGGCAAGGCAAACGCCGCTCTTCTGTCATTAGGTTTTCAATGTCTCCGTCTTGTAGACTGGTATGGCAGAAAATGAAAACCGCGGTGGTTGGACCTGCCTTCTATAGCCTGAAGCGCCTCTTGGGCCAGCACGCCCAGAGCCACTCCGGCGAGCCTCCTGTCCCGGTATAGTTCTATCTTGCTTGTACAGTCAACGAGTTCTTCAAGGACGCTTTGGGCCTGTCTTGCCCTGAGGGAGCCAAGAGTCCAGCAGATGAGCCCTCTTGATGCGTCCGTTTCCCCAGGCAGGGCCTGAAGCAGGTCGGGCACGGCTTTGGCCGTAAAGTGCGGCCGTGCCTGGGAGAGCCTCGCCAGACCCCAGTATGCCATCTGCCGAAGCTGCGGGTGTTCTATGTAATTATTGCCGGCGCCGAAGCAGTCGGGGTCCTGGATGTAGGAGATGAGCTGCTTATGGAATCTTTTGGCCAGGCGTTCGTTTTGGGCCATGACCTCGCCCATGGATTCGGGAATTCCCCACCCGGAATTGGAGGAATTTCTCTGCATGTTCCACAGGAACCGGCGCATCACGGTCAAGGCGTCACTTATGTCTTGTTCCGCCATGCGGGGCACGACCACGCCGAAGGCCGTGACAGCGTGCCATTTGATTTCAGGCGGGTGCAGCAGGAGCGAGAACAGGGGGCCGATTATTTTTCGAGGCGGGATGTCAAGCAGGGACTCGAGCCCCTGCTCCCAGTCAGGGGCCTTAAGAATGGCAAGCACGTGCGTCTTGAGCCTGCGAAAGTCCCCCATGCCGCCTCCCAGAATGGATTTCACGGGCCTAGGAGGCTGTCGGAAAACGTCCATCTGCGGCGTACCGATCAGTACGCCTCATTCCTAAGAATCTCGGATGCCTTGCATCTGAACATTTTCCAACAGGCTCCGAAAATGGGGTTCTCCGACAGGCTCCCAGGCGACGGACCGCAACCGGACTGTGGTTGGGAAGCCGCGCCATCATCGTTTCTGATACAAGTATAAAGCTGCGCCCACAGCCGCCGCTTCCTCTTGCGTGAGACCCTGTCCGTCTGCAGGGGCAGTGGTCTTTTGTAATTCCGAAGCTTTCCTGGCGTCCAGCCGGGTGAAGACTCTGCCCGTAATCTGCATGATCACCTGCAGGACGCCAAGGACAACGAATATGCCGACAAAGCGTATGACCAATGTGGAAACAGCATAGCCCCAATCAATGGCTTCCATAGCAATATCCTTTTGCGTGTCCGACTAAACGGTCTCTCGCCCGCTCCTTTCAGTCGCTCGAGATCTCAGAGTGATTGAAGCTCCCTGTAGCAAGCTACAGGGAATCTTCGACCGTAAGGAACGCTGACTTTTCTTGGATACGCTCGCTAACCCCGCAGCAAGCTGCGGGGAATGCGCTCGCTTTTGCGGTTTAGTTCAAAAAACTCCGTTCTCTTCCCTGCGGCCTCTGCGAGAGACAAGGAGATCTCCATTAAATTCTAACCAAACATGGCGATGAGCATGCCGGCTGCGGAGGCGCTTCCTATGACACCGGCCAGGTTCGGGCCGATGGCATGCATGAGCAAGAAATTGTGAGGATTCTCCTGTTGTCCAACGGTTTGCGAAACCCGCGCTGCCATGGGCACTGCGGAAACCCCTGCGGAACCGATAAGAGGATTCATCTTGTCCCTGAGAAAAAGGTTCATAATCCTTACCGTGAGGATGCCTCCCACCGTACAGACGCCGAAATCGAGCAGCCCAAATGTAAAGATGAGTAATGGTTTGGCCGTAAGAAACGTCTCCGCCTGCATGGTGGCGCCCACGGAAATGCCGAGGAAGATGGTGACAATATTCATGAGGGAGCCTTGTGCGGACCCTGCCAGCCTGTCAACAACGCCGCTTTCACGCATGAAGTTTCCAAGCATGAACATCCCCATCAAAGGGGTGACGGCAGGGACCAAAAGGGCGATGACCCCTGCCACGATGAGGGGGAAAAATATTTTTTCACGCCGGGATACTGGCCTCAACTGTTTCATGACGATCTGCCGTTGTTCCTTGGTGGTCAGAAGTCTCATAATCGGGGGTTGAATCAGCGGAACCATGGCCATGTATGAATAGGCGGCAAGGGCATTGGCACCGAGAAGATTCGGTGCCAGTTTGGCCGTCAGGTAGATGGTGGTGGGCCCGTCGGCCCCTCCAATGATCGCCACGGATGCAGCCTCTTTCATGGTAAATCCGAAAAGGAGGACCCCCAGGAACGTGATGAAGACCCCAAGCTGTGCGCCGGCTCCCACGACCAAGGTCTTTGGATTGGCAATCAAGGGCCCGAAATCGGTCATGGCCCCCAGGCCCAGGAATATGACGCATGGGATGACCTCCCATTGCACACCGTAGTGGTAGAATATGTTAAAGAGCTCCCTTGTGCCATGGGCATCAAAGCCCATGAGAGGCGTCAGGGGGAAGTTGACCAGAAAGATCCCGAAACCAATGGGCAGCAAGAGTAGGGGCTCGTATTTCTTTGCCACCGCCAGGTAAATAAAAAACAGCCCGATACCCCACATAATAGCGAGTTTATAATTGACATGGAAAAGCCCGGTTTGTCTGGTCAAAATGTCTAATAAGACATGAACAAATGTGTCCCAGGTCATGACCTCATTCCCTCACTGATTGGCAGCCTCCGTTGTCCCTTGTCCAGTGGCTCGTTGTAACCGTGTCTTCGACAATAATATGCGCCTTGATTTCGAGGTTGCTCTTCAAGGGAGGTCGAAAACTGTGATTCCATTAGCACAAAACAAACGGCGTTTACAGGAAAACACAAGGGGGGTCAAGGAGCTTCGATAAGCCATTGCCGACACGGCCCGCGGCCGACTAATCACAAGTGGTGCGACTTTCACCCGGTTGCATGGCGGGATCTCCTTCGATCGTGATGGTCAGGTTCCGGCTTACCTCAACATCCAGGATTTCCTTCCGTTTTCTGTTCAGGAGATAGTCAGCCACGTTGACAGGCACAATGCCTTTCACGTGGGTCACATGGTTCTTGAGTATCTCTGAACGAAGCTTCCTCAAGAAGTCGAGAGCCAGCTTCTCGGCTGACGGAACCAGCCCTTTGCCTTGGCAATGAAGGCACGGAACAAAACTGCCGTACTCTATGGAGGCAGCGATCCTCTGACGAGCCAGCTCCATGAGCCCAAACTTAGATATCATGCCGATGCTGATCCGAGCCTTATCCAGCCTGGTGTGCTCCTTCATGGCCCTAACCACCGCCTGATTATGTTTGCGGTCCCGCATGTCAATAAAGTCAATAACGATCAAGCCGCCCAGATCCCGAAGACGCAGCTGCCTGGCGATCTCCGGCGCCGCTTCCATGTTCGTTCCGAAGGCCGTCTTTTCCATCGAGCCTTCACGGGTAAATTTGCCGGAATTCACATCGATAGCGACCAGGGCCTCTGTGGGGTTGATCACAATCCGGCCGCCGGATTTCAAGCGGACCTGGCTTGCAAAGATGGACGCAATCTGGTCCTCAAGCTGATACTTGGTGAAAATAGGCCGGGGATCGCCATAGAGTTTAACGATCTTTGTGTGCTTGGGAGAAACGATGCGCATGAAATCCTTGACATCGCGATAGATCTCCTTGTTATCCACAAGGATCTCGTTGACCTCCGGTGTGAAGTGATCTCGTATGGCGCGAATGGCAAGGTGACGTTCTTTGTAGAGGAGACACGGGGCAGGCCTGGAGAGCCCCTGTTTCCTGATGTTTTCCCACAGGCGAAGCAAATAGCGGACATCCTTGGAAAGCTCGCGTTTTTTCTGGTGCTTGCCCGCTGTGCGAACAATGGTTCCAAATCCTTCGGGGAGCTTCAGGGAATCCACAATCGCTTTCAGGCGCTGCCTTTCTTTTTCATCTTCGATCTTTCTGGAAACGCCCGAGCTTTTTGCACCGGGCATCAAGACGGCATAGCGACCAGGTAAGGATATGTAAGTCGTCACCAAGGCCCCTTTGTTCAAGACGGGGTCCTTGGTCACTTGAACCAGGAGTTCCCTGCCGGGCTGGATGAGGTCTCGGATCGTACGGCTGGCCTTCTTTTTTGCCACAGGACTTTCAGCATAGTAGTCGCTGTGGATCTCGTGTTGCTGTAAAAAACCGTTTCTTCCCCCTCCGTAGTTAACAAAAGCCGCCTGCAAGCTTGGCTCTACGCCTGTGACCACCCCTTTATAAATGTTGCCTCGAGTCAGTTCCCCGGCAGCGGTCTCAATACTGAAGTTTTCAAGGTGGCCCCCTTTTACCTGGGCAATCCGGCATTCTTCCGGATCCACCGCATTGATGAGAATCTTGTGTGGCTCATTTCTGGTTGTCATCACTTGGCCTCCATCTTGGCCGTTTTAAACATAAGTCCTTGATACTATAGCCTTCATGAACATATTCCCCGGATGGGCGTTCGTCGCCCGCTTCTCCAAGCCATGAAGTTTTCTCTCCTTTAGCAGGTAATATTTGATAAAACAAGAACATATGTAAGCATAGCCCTCTTGACCAACGGGCATCTTCTTGGCAAATATTCGCTTAAACAGGGGAGGTGTTCCCACTTGCTCCGATTCGAGGGCCATAGCTCTTGACAGATAAAGGTTAGAGGAGATAAGAACTCTGCTTGAAAAAAGGTTCATATGATCGCCAAAGCTTCCCTAAGGCAAAGAAGGGGGCAGACATGAAACCGGCAGCCATGATTAAGGGAAAAAAGACAGCAAGTGCGCATCATTATATTGTGGGCATTGATGCGGGATCGGTGAGCCTTAACTGTGTCGTCATCAACGAGGCCAGAGAAATCATTTACGAGTCTGCTTACATGCGTCACATGGGAAAGGTGGAAGAAGAGGTCCTCAAGCTTGTCGGTGAATTGTATGAGACATTGGATGGAAAGATAACGGCGGTTGCCTTTACGGGGAATCACGGTCAGAAGATCAGCCAACAGATGGAGGGCTTTTATGAATTTGAAACGATCAGCCAGGTCTTGGGAGCTGTGCGCATAGAACCGAATGTAAGAACGATCATCAGTATGGGGGGCCAGGACACGGCCCTTCTCCAGATCGACCATGACAATGAGGGCTGGGAACTCGATTATTTTAATACCAATGGTCCATGTGCCTCCGGCACGGGTTCCTTCATTGATCAACAGGCGCAACGGCTGGCCACATCCATCTATGACAAGCAGGTTCATGTCTCCCAAGATCAGATAGACGAGATACTGGCTGACTTCATCCAGCTTGGTCTGAAGAGCCGGAGTCCCGCCCACGTGGCCTGCCGGTGTACGGTCTTTACCAAATCAGACATGATTCACCTGCAGAACAAGGGGGAGAAGCTTGAGGACATCATCTATGGATTGCATGTGGGAAATGCCAGAAATTACATGAGCACCATCGTATCTAATCGCATGCTCGAAGAGCCCATTCTATTTGTCGGCGGGCTTTCCATGAATGAACTCCAGGTGCGCGCCTTTAAGAACTACTTTCCGGCTTTGATTGTTCCTCCTCATAACACCTCCATTGGTGCCCTGGGGGTGGCCATACAGGCCCTTGAATCCGGGACACAGAATCGTTTGAATCTGGATGGATCCGCAAACACGGGGGTAAAGGATTCGTCTTGCCTGCCCTTGGCACCTAAGCTCCAGTTGAAACAGACGGATTTTCCGGAAGACAACGAGGTGCGAAGAATATGGATCAACAAGAAAATCCCGGTTTATCTGGGTATCGATATCGGCTCCACAACCACCAAGCATGCGCTTATCAGTGAAGATCGTGAGATCATACATAAGCAATATGTCCACACTCAGGGAAAACCGGTGGAGGTGACGCAGAGACTGTTGGAGGGTATCCGTGATGAAATGGGCGACAGGATTCATCTTGTTGGAACAGCCACGACCGGATCAGGTCGAAATGTCGTTGGGGATTTTCTGAACGTGGACCTGATCATCGACGAGATCACAGCCCACGCCAGGGGGGCAGTGGAAATAGATGCCTCCATTGACACCATCTTTGAGATCGGCGGTCAGGACTCAAAATACATATCCATCGCCAACACGCATCCGCTTGATTTTGACATGAACAAGGTGTGCGCCGCCGGTACGGGGAGCTTTCTGCATGAACTTGCCAACAAGTATGGCATCAACATTGTAGAGGAATTTCAGAAAATTGCCCTCTCGTCTGATCACCCCATAAAACTGGCAGAGCGGTGCACTGTCTTCATGGAATCGGATCTGGTTTCCTACCATCAGAAGGGCGTACCCAGGAATGATCTCATAGCAGGTCTCTGCTTTGCCATTGTTCACAACTATTTGAATCGCGTGGTGGGAAAGAGGAAAATAGGCCGCAGGGTCATGTTTCTGGGAGGCCCTTCTCTGAACCGGGGTGTGGTTGCCGCCTTCGAAAACGTCCTCGGCCGCGGCCTCGTCGTTCCCAGGCACAGGGAAGTGCTTGGTGCCCTTGGGGCGGCCATTAGTGTGCAGGAAAAGATGATTCGGGAAAATCAGCGCAAGACCGTCTTTCGCGGATTGGACAGCGCCATATGCGATCGAATGGCCTATAAGGAAAAGATCTGCCGGGCAGACCCCAAGTGCCACAACCAGTGCAAACTCAAAATATACGATTTTGATGGCCGGAAGAGCGTTTGGGGAGGAGAGTGCGGCCGATATGAATTGATGGGAAGAAAGGGGACCAAGCAAGAGAATCACTTCCAATTGAGAGGGCGGATATGGCGTACCCACATGGCGGGTGTGTGTGAGGAGCTGAGGGAAGACCCCTTGCTGGAGGTGGATGGACGGCCAACCGTTGGTATGCAGCGAGCGCTGTACGCCCACCAGACCGGGGTTCTGTGGGCGCATTTTTTCGATCGACTCGGTTTCAGACTTGTCTTGACGCCCCCCACCAACACCCATATTTCCAGCGCAGGTATTGAAGCCATGACGGCGGAGACCTGTTATCCAGTGAAAGTATCCCATGGTCACGTGAAGGAACTCATTGGAAAGACGAGGTTCCTTTATCTGCCCTCTATCGTTAATATGCGCACCCCAAAGGCGTCTGAGACGGGATTCTATTGCCCGCTGTTGCAGGCCAATCAATATATGGTTCGAACCGCCCTCGGCCTCGACAGGGACTCTATTTTGAGCCCGATCGTCCATCTGAAACATGACACGCCCACGCTGGCCCTGGAACTGGCGGAGCAGCTTTCGAAAAGGCTCAGAAGGACCAAAATGGAAATAGGAAAGGCATTACAATATGGGTTAGAAAGGCAAGCCGCATTTACCAGGGAGATGTATCAAAGGGGCAAGGAAATCCTGAACGCCCACGGCCATGGAAGCCCTTTGGTCGTGGTCACGGGACGTCCTTACAACCTGTATGACGAAAGGCTGAATCTTAGGCTCGGACAGAACCTGGCCAAGATCGGGGTCATGGCACTTCCCATGGACTTTATTGATGTCACCTCGGTAGACCTTTCCGACTTTCCCTCCATGTACTGGGGATTGGGCGCTCAGATTCTCAGGACCGCCAAATTCATAGAGGCCCACCCCAACTACTTTGGCCTCCACATCACCAACTTCAGCTGTGGCGCAGACTCTTTCATTGAACACTTTTACAAGTACATTATGGGGGACAAACCCTACCTTATTCTGGAGTTGGATGAGCACAGCGCCGTGGCCGGTGTGATGACGAGATTGGAGGCCTACAAGAATGTCATTGAAAATACCATGCAGAAGATGCACACCCAGTTCGACGAGAGACTGAAGGCCGCCAATTGAGGTAGTCGTGGAAGCACAAAAGAGTGCCACCTTTCGATCCCTTTCTGAAAACGTGGGTCAGTTCAATCTCCGGGACAAGACCTTGCTCATACCCGAGATGAACAGAATAGGGGCTCACCTTATTGCAGGGGCCTTCAGGGGGTTTGGCACGAATGCCCTGGTTATGGACACCTATAAAGGGCTGGAACTTGGAAAGGAGTTCACTTCCGGCAAAGAGTGTTTCCCCTGCCAGGTGACCACGGGCGACATCTTGCTCTACCTGAAGAACGAAAAGGAAAGGCTGGGAGACGATTTTAACCCTGAAAATTACGTCTTTTTCATGCCGGAGGCGGAAGGTCCGTGCCGCTTCGGCATGTACAATAAGTATCAGAGGATTGTCCTGGATTCCTTCCCTGAATTGAGAAAAGTGAAAATCGGCTCGCTCACGTCGCAAGATTCGTATGCGCTCGATGGTATGATTGACAAGAACCGGGCCAGAGACTTCCGTAAAACCGCCTATTTTTCTGTCGTCATAGGCGACATTCTCGATAGGCTTCTATGGAGAATAAGGCCTTATGAAAGAGAAGAAGGCGCGACGGATGACTTCATAGAGCAATCCATGATCACCATGGCCAATTCATTTGAGTCTTACGGCGCCACGAGGGATTTTGACAGGATTCTTGACAGGTTGGAAGAGATGATCGAAGAGGGCAAGGCCCTTGTGGACCCTGACATTCCTCCCAAGCCCCTGATAGGCATTGTGGGTGAGATTTATCTCAGAAGCCATGTTCATTCCAATCAGAATGTGATCAAGATGCTGGAGCGGTATGGGGCCGAGGTCGTCAATGCTTCTATCGCAGAATGGGTGGACTACACCACCTATGACAGGGTGAGAGAGGCCAAGACAAGTCTGCGGTTGAATCTGAAACAGTTTCGCCTCGACGGGGTCAAATCTGGCCTCAAGAAGCTCCTGAACCGTGGTGGGGACATGTTATACCAGCGTATCCTACTTGATCGGGCCTACAAGCGGATGAAACCCCTGCTTGACCTGGCCGTGGATCATGGGATGACCCACATGGAAAAGATCCTCACGAGGGATGATCTCTACTCATTTGAATTAGGCACGGAGGCCTGCTTGAGCATTGCCGGGATCATGGAATACATGCAGGAAGGCTATAACGGCGTGGTCAACGTGTATCCTTTTACCTGCATGCCTAGCACGATTACTTCATCCATCATGAGACCCATCATGAACCGCAATAAGATCCCCTACCTGGACGCGGCCTATGATGGTACCTATCAGCCGGGCAGGGAGGCCGCCATCAGGACCTTCATGTACCAAGCCAATCAGCACTTTAAGAGAAATGGGCGGAAAAAGCACAGTTAGATGATTCCAGATTCTGGCTGACGCCCTCAAACAATTAGCATTTTTCGGTCATCGTCAAAAGAGTTGACGGCCTCATGAGGATTCAAGGGTTCGAGGGTTCAAGGGTTCGAGTAAAATGCTTAAGAGAGATGAACAATCAAAGGTTTGGCAAATGAATATCAGCCATGTGTAGAAATTTACGAAATAACAACAAGTTTTTCTAATGAAGTATGCGGCCTGACATCGCAAATCAGCAGGTGTGAAATCATTAGAAAGAAAAGCACTCGACCCCTTGAATCCTTGACCCCTTGAACCCTTTGCATCAACTAATCGCGAGAAGAATCCCATTTTTTTAGCGCGGAATATCTCCGGTGCCTTTCTCCCCAAAATGCTCAAGGCCGTTTGCAAAACACTTCTTGCGAAGCCGTCAGACTTGGGCCGAGAAATCAATGATCCACCGGATTACACTGATGCCTATCAGAATAAAACCCTCGGCTCGGGACACGCGGAACCCGGTGCGCATGAATATGACGACGAGAGCCACCATGCCGACAAGGAGATAGACGCTTTGAAGGCCGACCGGATCAATGCGCAGGGGGCCAAGCATGCCTGCCAGTCCAAGAACCCCCATGAGATTATAGAGATCGCTGCCGATGAGATTGCCAAGGGACATGCCATATTGTCCCTTGTAAGCTGCCATCAGGGAAGTGGCGAATTCGGGTAACGAAGTCCCGGCTGCGACAATGGTGACCCCAATGATCCACTCAGACAATCCAAGGCCCCGGGCCAGTGAGGTTGCTGACCATACCAGGATGTGACCACCGCCGACCAGCGAGGCAATGCCAAGAATAAGAAGGGGGATGTCTCTCCAGGTAGCCTGTTCCCCCGAGTCTTTCTCGCCCACAGGCGTCTTTTTCATAAAGAGATAGATGAGATAGACAATCAGGGCACAAAAAAGTACAAGTCCTTCCATAGGGGTTAGGGTTAAGTCACTGAGAAATAGAACTAAAACGGCTGACATCGTGAGCAAGAAAAGGCCGTCTCGCCACACAATAACAGGGGTGGTCTTGATCGTTCGCATGGCAGCACAGCCGCCCAGTATGAACCCGAGATTAAAAATGTTGGACCCCACCACATTGCTCACCGATATATCGGCCAGACCCCTCACGGCAGCATTGATCGTGACAGCAAACTCGGGGGCGGAGGTCCCAATGGCAACAATGGTTAAGCCTATGGCAGCCTCGGACATCCGTAGCCTATGAGCGATGCGAACCGCTGAATCGACGACCCATTCAGACCCTTTCCACAACAGCCCCATGGCCACGGCTGCAAATAGCGCGTCCCATAGCAAAAGAGTCATGCAATTTGTCCTTTTTCTAAACGCCGTTCGGTCATCGGTCGCGAGGATATTTTGAGCCCGGAACCCTCTTGGTCTTCTTTCGTGAACTTGGAGCCAAGCGCCAGGTACTGCCTTGCCTCGTCAACATGTCCGCGTTTCAAACATCCCCTCGCATAAATAGCACATTTGTTTGACAAGGCCTCCACGGCTGCCATGCGTTGGCTTTGAGTCAATCCGCCCCCGGGTGGGTTTTCAAGAACCTTTTTGAGGGCATAGATGCGGAAACGGTCCAGCCCTGGTGCCCTTGAAAGCTGGTCTGTGTGGCCGCCCCGTTTAATGACAAGCGGTGCGCTGATGAAATGTACGGGAAAGCGGCACGCGATCCTCAGCCAAAGGTCATAATCTTCGCATGCAGGCAGTGACTCGTCAAACCCGCCTACCTCATCCAACAAGCTCCTTTGCAGCATCACCGCTGAAGGACTGACGAGACACAGCTCAACGGACCGCTCAAAGATCATGCCACCACACTTCCTGTGTCGCCTTTTTGGATTTACCCTGACACCGCTTCTCACCCAGACCTCTTCGGTCTGGCAGATGACCGCCCTGGGGTGCGTCTTGAAAAAAGCGATTTGAGCTGATAGTTTCTCCGGCAGCCAGAGGTCGTCAGAGTCAAGAAACGCAAGAAACTCGGCCGAGGCACGTCGAATGCCCGAGTTCCGGGCAGCACTGACGCCTCGACGCCCCTGGCGAACCACACAGATGTTTGCGTAAGACCGTAGCAGTTCAGGCGTGTCGTCGGTTGACCCGTCATCAACCACAATGAGTTCGAAATCATCAAAGTCCTGGGCCAAGACCGAATCGATCGCTTCTTTCAAGAGGCATGCACGATTATGGGAAGGGATGATCACGCTGACAGTTGGCATAACGATTGTCTTGTTAAACACACGATGGGACAAATTTCAAACCCTTTTCAGGCCCCTCACCGGGTGACGGGCCTCATTATTTCCTTGAAATAGGGCACGCCATCTGGTAGCCACATAATAGCAATTGGAGCATTGGAAGTCGATTTTTGGCATAATTCCTGCTTGGTCTTTCTGCTTGATATAGTTGCTTGTTCGGATGACGGTGATAACCTCTCATGTGAGGAGACAGTAAGGTGTTTAATGCCCTTCTTGGAAAGATTTCTAATGACTTGGCTATTGATTTGGGAACTGCCAACACCTTGGTCTATGTGAAGGGAAAAGGCATTGTCCTGAGTGAACCCTCCGTGGTGGCCGTGCGCACCGATAACAGACGGAAAAACAGGGTCCTGGCGGTTGGCGCAGAGGCTAAGAGGATGCTGGGACGGACACCCGGCAACATTGTGGCGATCCGCCCGATGAAGGACGGCGTCATTGCGGATTTTGAGGTGACCGAGGCCATGCTGCGCCACTTCATCCGCAAGGTTCATAACCGGCGCAGGCTCATAAGGCCGAGGATTATCATATGTGTGCCGTCAGGGATCACTCAGGTGGAAAAACGGGCGGTAAAGGAGTCGGCTGAATCGGCTGGCGCCCGTGAGGTGTTCCTCATTGAGGAGCCCATGGCAGCGGCTATCGGTGCGGGTCTCCCTATTACGGATCCCACCTGCAATATGGTGGTTGACATTGGTGGTGGAACGACGGAGGTGGCCGTCATATCGCTGGCGGGGATCGTTTACAGCCGTTCCATCCGGGTGGGTGGAGACAAGATGGATGAAGCGCTCGTACAGTATATCAAAAGAAAGTACAACCTCTTGATCGGGGAACGAACCGCAGAAATCATAAAAACGACGATCGGCAATGCCTATCCTGACCCTGAAAATATAGAGACCATTGAAGTGAAGGGACGGGACCTGGTGTCAGGTATCCCGAAAATTCTCGCCATTGATTCCGAAGAGATCCGCGTGGCCATTGCCGAACAGATCGAGTCCATTGTTGAGACTGTGAAGGCAGCCCTGGAACAAACCCCGCCTGAACTGGCTGCGGACATCGTTGATACGGGGATCGTTATGACGGGTGGTGGCGCCCTGCTCAAAAACCTGGACAGATTACTTCGAGAAGAGACCTCTCTGCCCATTACGGTGGCCGAGGATCCCCTATCCACGGTAGCGGTGGGCTCCGGTATGGCCTTGGAAAATATTGCACTTCTGGGAGAGGTTACGATTCAATAGGAAGACGCCCGGACATTGTGTTATGACGGGCCGACCACTCAAATCCTTTTCCGGCCAGACCCATGTTCTCAAAAAGATTTCTGACGACTTTCTGCTTGGTTCTTTTTGCCGCCCTCAACATCATCCTCCTTTCCATCAGCGCCAAGCACCGTCATGAGAACTCTACGTGTGACAGAGTGGTCATGGCGGGCATAGCGCCCTTCCAGGAAGGCGTGACGCAAGCCATCCGTTTTTGTGAGCGTGTCTGGCGTCATTATTTTTCCCTCGTGGCGGCCAGGCAAGAGTCCGATCACCTGAAAGAGACGCTTGCGAAACTCGGGCTGGAGAAAAGTCAACACCTGGAATCTGAGATCGCCTGCCAACGTTTCCGCAAGCTCCTGTTACTGGACACGGAGCCCCGTCTTTACCAACGCCTGCTTGCCGCCCAGATCGTTGGACTGGACCCTTCTATATGGTTTAGGACCGTGATTATCAACAAGGGCATTCATGACGGTGTTTCCAAGGGGATGCCCGTCATCGCGCCGGAAGGAATCGTGGGTCAGATTATGGCGGCATCCTACGGTTACTCAAAGGTCCTTTTGATTACTGATCGCAGCAGCGCCATAGATGCCCTGGTGCAGCGAACCCGCACCCGGGGCATTGTTGAAGGAGAAGCCAAGGCGTATTGTCACTTCAAATATGTTGTGAGAAAGGCCGAGATCAGTGAGGGAGATACGGTTGTATCGTCCGGACTGGACGGGGTTTTTCCTAAAGGTCTTCGGGTAGGGTCTGTCATGGAGATAACCAAGGGCCCGTCCGGGATCTTCCAAGAGGTCGACATTGAGCCCTTCGTAGATTTCGAAAGATTGGAAGAGGTCTTAGTGATTCTTGAGTAACCCCTATAGTTGCATAAACAACATGGCAAAATGTTCAAAAAAGCAACAATAGCCTTTCTTTGGGGTCTTTTTGAGTGATTTTGCGGAATGCGCCACGAGTGATATCCAGAAACCCAGAAAAACAGCCATGTTGTTTACCCTTCGGGAAAGCCGATGATACAGCACCTGCTACGTTGTCAAGGGATCGGCGTAAACGACTACAGCCTCACCCTTGACGCCTTGCATCTGCAGCACCCTCGGCTTTTGCAACATTAGGGTAACCACACATCCAGGCATCGGTCTTAAAGGACGACGTGAAGGTCTTTTTTCTTTATACCATCGTTGGTCTTGCCACCGTCGTCGGTCAGACAACGGTCTTGAGGCTGCCTGCGTTTCAAGGGGTCTTCTATGACCTGCTTATCCCACTGATCATCTTTGCGCGACTTAATCTGACATTGAGGGCATCAGGTCTACTCGTCTTGATGCTCGGCTTTGTGATGGACCTCTTTTCGGGAGGTGTGTTCGGCCTGTATACGACCGGTTATTTATGGATACTCCTGCTGGTGCAGGGCGTGTCAAGCTATTTCAATGTACAGGGAACAGCTTGCCGATCCGTCTTGATTGCTCTTTGTGTGCTGGGGCAAAATGTCGTATTCTTGGTTTCCACGGCGCACCCGTGGGAAGGCTGGCAGTGGCTGGGTGCTCAGATTTGGCCTGCACTGGGACAACTCATGCTTGCGGCCGTGACGGGGCCTGCTGTTCTTTCACTGTTGGAAACCATGCACCGGGGTCTCAAAGCCGGGGAGGCCATGAGGCGGGGGAATCAAAGCCAGACCTTGGCAAACGATGGATTATACCTATCTTAAGACGGTTGATGACCGCTGGTACAGACAGCGACTGTCGGCAACGCTGCTCTGGGTGCTTGCGGTCTTTTTGATCCTTGTGGCGCGGCTTTGTTATCTGCAGATCATCAAAGGCTCCGACTATCGTCGCAAGTCTGAGAACAACTGTGTTCGTGTTCACAGCATTGCTCCTTTCCGTGGCCTAATCTATGACCGTGACGGCGTGCTCCTCGTGGATAATCGGCCGTCTTTTAATGTTTCGGTTGTCCTGGAAGATGCCAAGAATCCCAAGGCGATTGTCACCAAGCTGGCAGAACTTTTGGATCTGCCGCCAGAGACACTGTTGGAAACCCTGGACAAGACCAAGGGTTGGCCTTCCTTTAAGCCTCTGTTGCTGAAACGGGACCTTGACCGGGATGCCGTGGCCGTGGTGGAGGCTCACAGGCTGAATCTCCCCGGAATCGTCATCAGCGTTGAACCCATGCGTCATTATATAGAAGCTGAGCTGGCTTCTCACCTCATAGGATACTTGGGTGAGATCAGCGAAAAGCAGCTGGCCAGCGACCGTTTCCCACACAACAGAAGGGGAGATTTCATAGGCAAGTTCGGCGTTGAAAAGGCCTATGAGTCATTTTTTCACGGTGAGCCTGGAACGAAGCAGGTCCAGGTCAATGCCCTCGGGCAAGTCACGGGCGTGCTCGAGACGAAAGAGGCGGTGTCAGGGGAAAATGTCTACCTGACGTTGGATGTGGCACTCCAATCCAAGACCGAAGCAACGCTTGCCGGCAAGGCGGGGGCGGCCGTGGCCATAGAGCCTTCCAGTGGTCATATCCTGGCCATCGTCAGCAGCCCGGCCTTTGATCCCAATGTCTTTGTTGAGGGCTTGACGTTTGATGCATGGAAGCAACTTTCAACCAACGAGTTTCGTCCCATGGAGAATAAGGCCGTTCAGGGACAGTACGCCCCCGGCTCCACCTATAAGATCGTCACGGCGATGGCAGGACTGGAGGAAGGGATTATCAATAAAAATACGGCGTATTACTGTCCAGGCCATTACAGGTATGGCAACCGCACTTTTCGCTGCTGGAAACGTTCGGGACACGGAGCCGTAAACGTCACAGAGGCCTTGGCCCAATCGTGCGATGTCTTCTTCTTTCGAGTTGGAGAACAATTGGGCGTGGACCGCTTGGCGCGATATGCGGAAGGTTGCGGACTGGGAACGGCGACCGGGATCAAGCTTGACAATGAAGCCGCAGGCTTGGTACCCAACTCAGTCTGGAAGTTGAAAAAGAAAGGGGTTCCTTGGCAGGGCGGCGAGACGCTGTCTGTGGCCATCGGTCAGGGTTTTGACCTGGTCACCCCTCTGCAGATGGTTTGTTTGGTGGCCGCCGTGGCAAACGGAGGCACGCGGTACAGGCCCTTGGTGGTCGAGCGAATTGAGACTGTTGACGGCGCTGTTGTCCAGGTTGGAGAGCCTGAGGTCGTTGGAAGGCTGCCGGCATCGAAGAAAACACTTCAAATTCTCAAAAGAGGCCTGGTCAATGCGGTGAACACGCCATCGGGCACCGGGTGGAATGCCCGCATAACCGGCGTAACCGTCGCAGGCAAAACCGGCACCGTTCAGGTCGTGGCCATGAAGGGTGATCACGAGAAAAGCTCCCATAACCACAAACCCCGTCGTTTCCGCGATCATGCGTGGTTTGTGGCCTTTGCCCCAGCCGAACAGCCCCGGATCGCAGTGGCCGTGCTGGTGGAACATGGGGGCCATGGGGCTAGCGAAGCAGGGCCCATCGCCAGAGAGATGATCAGGACGTATCTGGGGAAACGATATGATTGACCGAAGACTGATTCAACACTTTGACTGGGTTCTGTTGGGCTTGACGCTGTCGCTTGTAGCGGTCGGTCTCCTTACCCTGTACAGTGCAGTGAATGCCGGCCCGGATATAGCCCATGTGACGGGCCCGCTGTACCTGAAACAGGCGTACTGGTTTGCCATTGGAGCGACTTTGATGGTTGGGATGTTTCTCTTTAACTATAAGTGGTTGAACCGGTGGGCCTTTGCCATCTACGCCTTTTCCGTGGCACTTCTGGTGGCAGTGGCCTTTGTGGGCAAGGAGGTCTCCGGCTCTCAGCGATGGCTTGTGGCAGGCCCATGGTCGTTTCAACCCTCGGAACTGGTCAAGATTTCCGTTATTATCGTCCTGGCAAGATATTATTCTGAGTGTGCCTCAGAAGACGGTCTCACCCTGAAGGATCTTTGGAAGCCTCTGATCTGGACTTTGATACCCTTTGTCTTAATCGCAAAGCAGCCCGACCTGGGTACCGGCCTGGTGGTTCTTCTCATTGCCGGGTCGGTGACCCTTTTTGTGAAGATCGAACGCCAATCCCTCATCCTCTTGTCGGCCGCAGGCGTGGCGGGATCTTTGGTGGCTTGGTTTTTCTTGTTGCAAGACTACCAGAGAGAGCGGATTCTGGTATTTTTGAATCCTGATAGAGACCCCTTGGGTGCTGGCTATCATGTGAAACAGTCTATTATCGCGATCGGTTCCGGTACATTGCTCGGCAAGGGATTCTTAAAGGGGACCCAGAATGCCCTTTCGTTTCTCCCCGAGCAGCATACAGACTTCATATTTTCTGTCCTGGCAGAAGAGTGGGGGTTCCTGGGCTCGGCCGTGGTTGTGGCGGTCTATGTGTTGATCGTCATCTGGGGGCTGAATGTTGCAATGCGTTCCAAGGAGCCCTTTGGGACCATTTTGGCTGTCGGCGTTTCCAGCATGATATTCTGGCAGGCTGTCATTAACGTAGGCATGGCCCTGGGCCTGCTTCCTGTGGTGGGTGTTACGCTGCCGCTCATTAGCTACGGCGGCTCGTCGCTGGCGGCCATCATGCTTGGGATCGGGATCCTTATGAATATCAGTATGCGGAGGTTTATGTTTAAGGCTTGAGCCTTTCATTTGAGGTATCAACCCAGCCTGTTCAAACAAGGAGCAAACAAAGCATACGGGTGATCCAATTCTGAGCCGAGGCACTGTTTGAGCGTGTTAGTGAGCGTTAAGAAAGAACAGGTATCTGGCGAGGCTTTCCACAGGCTGAACAATATCGGCAGGTCATCCAATCTCTTTGCAGGTCTTATTTCCTGTTCTTTCTTTACGGTCACTTATGTGCGAGTTTGACACGGTTCGGAATCGGATTGCCCGTATGCGACAACATTGTTAAAGGGCTAAAATGTTACCGTTTGAGGTGGGTTGGATGACTTCAAGATAAATGAGTAAAAGGAAGCCGGTATCGTTTCGTGCCTGGAAAGAAGGATTGAAGATGAAAAAGACAAGAAAAGGGATACAGACGTTTTTGGGTTCAGAAACCACGCTGGAAGGCAAGCTGGCATTTGAGGGAACGGTCCGACTGGATGGGCATTTTAAGGGGACCATTGAAAGCAAAGATGGCGTCATGATTGTAGGCGATAAGGCAGTCATCCACGCCGATATCCTGGTCCGCACGGCCACGGTGAGCGGAGAGGTCAGCGGCAATATTCGCGCCACAAGCCGTATCGAGTTGCATCCGCCCGCCCGCGTGTTTGGCGACCTGATCGCCCCTGTGGTGGTGATTGACGCCGGGGTGGTTTTCCATGGAAACTGCACCATGAAACCTGGTGACGATGCAGCGAACAAGACCATTGATCTGACCGAATGGAAAACGTGATGTCAAAAAACAAAAAAAACCTTTGACAAGACGGCTGCGGTAGTGTATAGACGGGCAGTTTTTCTGGGTGGACATGTTGTCAGAATTCTTTTGCTATTCCTCAAACCTTCAAGATTGGAAAGTAGGAGTTCTTTATGATCAGTGTCAGTCCTTTCATTCTGCTTGTCCAAATGGCCAACTTCATCTTGCTGATCTTCATCCTGAATGCCATCCTGTATAAACCCATTCGTAACATCCTTATAGAAAGAAAGAAAAAGGTACAAGGTTACGAGGAGGCCATAGAGACCGCCCAACAGGGTGCTGCCGAAAGCGAGCAGACCTTTCAAGCAGGGATCTCTGAAGCTAAGAAGAAGGGCTTTCAGGAGAAAGAGGCCTTGAAAGAAACCGGCCAGGAAGAGGAAAAGCGTGTCATCAAGGAAATCAACGAAAAGGCACAAGCAGATTTTGAGGCAACTCGCGTTCAGATTGCCCAAGAGGCAGAAGGCGCCAGAAATCAATTGAAGGCCGAGGTACAGGCCTTCTCTGCTGCGATTGCTGAGAAGATACTCGGGAGGGCCGTATCATGAGGAGATTGGTCGGTTCTAGAAAGCTACGGTATGCGGTCATCCTCTTGGTGGTTTTTTCGGTCCTCTTTGCCCTGGGGTCGGTTTGGGCTTCCTCTGAGGGCGGACATGGGGATAGCGGGGCTAAGGTCAAAGACCTGATCTGGCGGATCATGAACTTCACAGTCCTTGCGGGCGCGCTGATTTTCCTTTTGAGAAAACCTTTGGGTCAGGGCCTTGCATCGCGACGACAGGGGATCAGGGACCAGTTGGGTGACCTGGAAAAACAGAAGCAGGATGCGGAAAAGGCGGTTGCCGAATACAAGGCAAAGCTGAGTCGTCTGGACAAAGAAGTCGAAAAGATCATGGCTGAATACGTCAAGGAGGGTGAAGTCGCCAAGGCGAAGATCATTGAGGCGGCGAAACTGGCAGCGGAAAAACTCCAGGAACAGGCCAAGAAAAATATTGAGCATGAATTTGAAAAGGCCCGGCAAGAGCTGAAAGCGGAGATGGCCGGACAGGCCGTGGCCATGGCGGA
>Ga0315534_1000730_pt1 | contig 23052 bp, 19 predicted proteins | sample SalMarSW160240MG_FD_203094 | JGI IMG/M metagenome (GOLD analysis project Ga0315534, IMG submission 203094) | Salt marsh sediment microbial communities from the Plum Island Ecosystem LTER, Massachusetts, United States - Salt Marsh Sediment SW1602-40 ...
TAACTTCGAGTGGAAAATTTCCCGCCCAATGATTGAAGCCTTCACGCCGGGAGGAACAGAGTACGATTTTATCGAAGCGGCGGGCTTAGATGCGGTCTGTTGTTCTCCGTCTTATGAAAAGTTCGAAATAATCGATGATGATACATATGTCGACGAGTTTCACATTACAAGGCATTTGACGGGGGCCGATAAATATCCGGTTTCCGTCGGTCATCCGATTACCGATCTCGATTCGTTCATGGCGTATAACCCTCCTCCACTGGATTCACCGATCAGGTTCAAGAAAATTGACTCTGTTCTGAAACGTTTCCGGGACGACAAAGCAGTTGTTGTGAACCTCCATGATATTTTTTCTTTTCCGCGGGATCTTATGGGGCTTGACAGATATCTCATGGCATTTATCACCGAACCAGAACTGGTTCGCCGAATAGTAAAATTTTCGGTCGACTATAACCTAGAGCTTGCCGGACTCGTCAGAGCGCGCGGGGTCGATATACTTGGTATCGGTGATGATTTTGCAGACAACAGGGGTCCCTTCGTGTCACCGGACATGTTCCGGGAGTTTCTCTACCCCGAGTTCAAACGGGTGGTGCAGGGGTACAAAGAGATGGGCTTTTACGTTATCAAGCACAGTGACGGCAATCTGAACCCGATACTCGACATGCTCGTTGACGCGGGAATCGACTGTCTCGATCCCATCGACCCTCTCGGCGGAATGGACATAGGATGGATAAGAGAGAAGTACGGGCGGCGAATTGCGAGAAAGGGCAATATAGACTGCGTGAAAACTCTTGTGGATAGTCCGACCGAACGGGTGAGAAAGGAAGTCATCGAATGTATACGCGCAGCCTCGCCCGGAGGGGGGCACATTATCTCATCGAGCAATTCGCTTCATGCAGGAATCGACCCGGACCTGTACCGGCTGATGCTTGATACGGTCGAAGCGTACGGTAGTTACCCTATACGGGTTTAAACCCGTATTTGGGACTCGCGGAGCTTTGTATTGACAAATTATTTCGAAATTTGTTGACAACTACAGAGTTTATGTAGAGTAATGCCGTTGGATAATTGCACCGGCGGTATAATAAAGAAACAGGAGGATTCCGATGGGTTTTGAGCCGTATACAGGAGAACCTGATATTAACAGGCTGCTTGACGCGTTCAAGCGAAAGAGAATCGACAGGGTGCCGAACTTCGATGTGCTCGTCGAGGACAAACATGTTGAAAAGATGCTGGGACGCTATGCGGGAAACACCCTCGCGATAGGCGGCGACCCTGCAAAGGGAGTGGAAGAATCAGAAGGTGCACGGCCCATGCACCCTGAAGATTATATTGAGCTTTGCAAAATCATCGGACAGGATGCGATTATAGTCGAGGCGATATGGACGCCCTTTAAACAGAAAAAGGAAGATGGCACAATGGGTATTGCCGCCAGCAGGAGCATCAAAACAAGAAAAGATTTTGAAGAGAAGGTGGTACCGCCGTCTGACGATGACATTGAAGAGAAGATGCAGTATGTGCGAGAGTACAGAAAGGCACTCGAAAAATCGGGCACAAAAATAGGATTCTGTGTGCTGATCGCCGCCTATTTTCAGACCCTGTACGAGTTCATGATCGGCCTCGAAGACTGCATGACCCTCGTATACAGGGACAGGGATTTCATTGAAGAACTTCTTGAGATCAGCACCCGGTACTGGGTGAAGTTTGTGAAACGTTCCGTTGAAGAAGGGGTTGATTTTATCTGGCCTGCAGATGATGTGGCGTTCAAGACGGGGCTTTTTCTACCTCCGGATATAATGAAGGAATTGTGGCTTCCGCATCTGAGACGCATAATCGAACCGGCACTGAACGCCGGCAAACCCGTTATGTTTCACTCCGACGGTAAAATCGACGACATCGTTCCCTGGCTCATCGACATCGGGGTGGACTGCATTCATCCTATGGACCCGTACGGAATCGATTATCGGGAGTACAAAAAGAAGTTCGGAAGAAAAATCTGCCTTGCCGGCAATATCGATATTGAGTTTCCGCTCGCACACGGCACACCGGAGGATGTCGAGAAAGACGTGAAAGAGCACATGGAGACGCTGAAGCCGGGCGGCGGGTATGTTGCGGCATGCAGCCACAGCATCGTCAACTATATTCCCCATGAAAATTACCAGGCGATGATCAATGCAATTCACCGGTATGGGGTATATGATAATGAGAGACTCTGGGCGGTTTCTGGTGAAGAGACACAGGAAATGACGGAAGAACACAGAGCTGAGGCCGTTCACGTACACCCGGAGAAGAAAATTCGGGAAGAGGTGCTGCAAAAGATTTTCAACGCCGTGTATCATGGTGAGCAGGCGCAGGTTGGGGAAGGGGTGAAAGAAGCATTGAAAGAAGGTTTTTCAGCGGTCGATATTATTGACCATGCGATGACCCCCGCAATCAAGGAGGTGGGTAACGAGTTTTCTACGGGTGAGCTCTTCCTCCCGGATCTTATACTTGCGGCAAACACCATGCAGGAGGCGATGAAGCTGTTGACCCCGCTTCTTGAAAAGAACAAAAAGAAAATCAGCAAAGGTAAGGTGGTTATCGGAACCATCAAGGGGGACCTCCACGATATAGGCAAGAACATGGTCATCGCTCTTCTCAAGGGAAACGGGTTCGAGATTGTCGATCTCGGCATCGATAATGCCCCTGAGGATTTTGTGCAGGCGGTTAAAAAGTACAGGCCGGATGTGGTGGGGTACTCCGGTCTGCTGACGACCACATTGAGCGGTATACCGGACCAATTAGAACTGTTGCAAAAAGAAGGATTACGTGATACAGTGCTTACCATTGTCGGGGGCGCGCCGGTTACCGAAGAGTTTGCGGCGAGAAACGGCGTCGACCTGTACGGGAAGGACGCCAACGAGGCGGTAAAGGTAATCGAAAAGGCGCTCAAAGGCAGGGGCAGGAATTAGTTAACTTTTCTTGAATTTACTTAATAGTTATTTAAGAAAGTGAGGTGATGAAAGACATTGCAGCTCAAAGTATTTTGATTTAAAAAATAAACTAAGGAGGATGGTACATGCGTAAGCTATTAATTGTATTGATTGCACTAACATTCGTGGTTAGTGCAGGAGTTGTTTTTGCAGGAGGCGGCGGTAAGGGGGCCATGGCACCTCAAGAAAAGGAGAAGGCAGAAGAATCAAAGGCGTATGTGGCGGAAAAAGGCCTGTACGACACCTTCGAGATGTACAGAGACTATGCCAAGAAGGAGCAGCCCTATCCCGGGTCTCCCGGTAAAGGAAAGAAACTAGGATTTGCGAACATCTTCGGTACGCTCCCATTCTGCATCGATGTTGAAAAGAACATCATCAAGCAGGGTGAGCTTGCGGGTTTCTCAGATGAGGACATGATAATCATGGACAATCAGTACGATTCGGTAATCGGGCTGAAGAATGCCGATATCATGCTCTCCAAGCACCCCGATTTCTTCATCGAGTTCCAGGCCGATGCAAAGGTAAACAACATAGTGGCCCAGAAGTTCGGTGCTGCAGGCATTCCGATTCTGGCAATCGACGTGCCGGTTCCCGGTTCGCCGTTCATGGGCGTAAACAACTGGAAGGTTGCCATTATGGGCGGTAAGTATATGGCAAAGCTTATTAAAGAGCAATGGGGCGGCTGGGATGCCGTCGACATGGTCGTTCTGCTCCAGATGCCTGCCGGCGGAGACGTTACCATGCTCAGGTCGGAGGGTTTTGCTGCGGCGCTGGTGGATGAGTTCGGCCCTGAAGCGGAAGAGAAGATTGTGCGGGCAGACGGTGGAATGGGACAATCCGAGCAGGCAAAGGCCGCTATGGACGACGTACTTGCCGCCCACCCGGACGCAAAGAAGATAGCGCTCACCTCGATAAACGAGCAGACAATGGCCGGTGCTATTGCTGCACTGCAGGGTGCGGGCCGCTGGGATGCGAACGACATCATCATCATCACGCTCGGTGTGGATGATCTGGGGAAATCCCAGATCAGAGATGGTTCAAGCGACGCGGGTATCGCTTTCTTCCCCGAGCACTACGGCGAGTATGTTGTGCCTGCGGTATGCGCAATGCTTGAAAACCAGGCAGTACCGCCGTGGATCTATGTAGAGAACGAGGTAATTACCAAGGATAATATCGATCAGTTTTATCCGCAGTAAATCAGGAAGAATAGCATGCCGGGTGCTCCAGCACCCGGCAGAATTTAAACGTCAGTGGACGGCATCCGGCTTGGGGGCTGAATTCATCTGATCTGCAGCCATTTAAATGAAGCTCGTCGGGTGAGTACCCCTGTATCGGGTCGAATAATCAAAGGATATATATCAGAAAGCACGCTCACTTCCTTAACCCTGGATCCTCGAGTCCAAAAGCATGTCAAGATTTGTAAAGGACGGAGTTTTAGATCTGCAAACATTCGGTCTGTGACGGTATCAAAACAGTTTTTGTGTGTGAAAATGAGTTGTAATGAATTGGGGTTATCAAAATGGACAATCGATTGCTTGAAATGGTTGACATCACCAAACGTTTTCCGGGTGTGCTTGCCCTCGAGAGGGTGAATTTCGACCTGAAAAAGGGCGAAGTGCACGGCCTGCTCGGTGAAAACGGCGCCGGGAAATCGACCCTCATCAAGATACTAGCCGGTGATTATTCGAAAGACGAGGGTGAGATCATTATTAACGGGGAAAATGTCGAATTTTATTCCCCCTCCGATTCACAGAGCAGGGGTATCAGTGTCATCTATCAGGAGCTCAATACCCTCGATACCCTTTCCGTTGCCGAAAATATCTTTGTCGGCAACCTCCCGAAAAAAAAAGGCCTTCGAACCGTAGACTGGAAAACCCTCAACAGAAACGCGAAAACCGTGTTAGGCAGGATGCTTGTCGATATAAATCCGAGACGAATTGTCGGTGACCTCACCGTGCATGAGAAGCAGATTGTCGAAATTGCGAAGGCGATATACAAGGATGCAAAGATACTCGTCATGGATGAGCCGACTGCAGCGCTGGGCGAAAAGGATACGGTCTCACTGTTCAACATTATTAGAAGCCTCAAGCTGCAGGATGTCGGCGTTATATATATTTCCCACAGGCTCAAGGAGGTATTCGAAATAACCGACAGGGTAACGGTGCTTCGTGACGGCAGGCTGATAGGCACCGAGGTAACAGCCGAAACGAGCCGGGGCAGGCTCATTACCATGATGGTCGGACGCGAATTGAAGGATATGTATCCCAAGCGGGATGTTCCGTTCGGGAAAACACTTATTGAAGTGCACAATCTCACGATCAGGGGCATTATCGAGGATATCAATTTCGATGTGAGAGAAGGGGAAATCGTGGGGCTGTTCGGGCTTCTCGGATCCGGAAGGCAGAACATTGTCCGTGCGCTGTATGGGATTGATGAAAAGGACAACGGCACCATAAAGATAAAAGGGTCACCGGTATTCATAGACACGCCGGCGCAGGCGCTCCTGCATAATATCGGTTTCATGCCTATAGACAGAAAACTTGAAGGGCTGGCCCTCACAATGTCTGTTTTCAGCAATATTACGATGGCGCATATAGACGAGCTCGGTAGCGGATATTTTATCGATAAAAATCTTGAAATGGAACAGTCTCAGAAATGGGTGAACGATGTTAACATCAAAACCCCTTCCCTTGAAACCGATGTGAACTCTCTGTCCGGCGGTAATCAGCAGAAGATAGTACTCGCAAAACTTCTTGAAACAGGCTCTAATATCTTTATTATGAACGAACCGACACGGGGGATCGATGTGGGGGCCAAGGTCGACATTTACCAGATGATGGAAAACCTCTGTGAAAAGGGTGCAGGAATAATCATGATATCGTCCGAGCTTCCCGAAGTCCTCGCAATGTCAGACCGGATCATTACCATCTCTCAGGGTAAAATAACCGGCGAGTTTACCAGGAAGGAAGCGACACAGGAAAAACTACTTCAGGCTGCGACGGTATAGGGGCAAAAGATGGCTAAAAATATTACAGCTGAGTCTAATGGTGAGAGACAGAAAACAAGGCTGTCAAGCACCACGATACTCTTTATGTTTCTTGTGGTGATGGTTGCTTCGTTTGCCGTGTTGAGCAAGGACTTCTACTCGGTATACAATCTGTCCTCCATGCTGACGAATATTTCCTTCAGCGGTATTGTGGCCGGGACATTGACCCTCGTGATGATCATGGGCGGGCTCGACATCTCTATCGGTGGCAATATCGCGCTCACCTCGTGTCTTGTTGCATATCTGTATAATTTGGAAAACCCGCCGCATATTGCGCTCATCATTCTGATCGGCCTTCTCCTGGGAACAGCTATCGGCGCTTTCAACGGTTTTATAATTACCCGGCTCGATCTCAATCCGATTATCACGACACTCGGAACCATGGCAATGACGCGTGGTATGGGGTACGTTCTAACACAGAGCCGGTCTATACTCATACTGGAGAATGTCGTCGGGTTTATAGGGAGGGGGTCGATCGCGAAAATTCCCTTTCCGCTCATACTCTTCGGCGTAATCTACACGATCCTGGCCGTCGTTATGGCACGGTCGAAATTCGGCAGGAAGATATACTGTATCGGCTCCAACCAGGAGGCGGCGCGGCTCTCCGGTATAAATGTACGCAGGGTGAAGTTTATAACCTACCTTGTAAGCGGAATAGCCGCATCGCTAAGCGGGTTGATTCTCACCGGCCAGACTGCGGTCGGCATGCCGCAGCATGCAAACGGCAGTGAGCTCGACGTCATCACTGCGGTGCTCATGGGAGGAACCTCACTTGCAGGCGGGAAGGGGAGTGTGCTTGGCACGCTTGCGGGTGTTCTCATACTCGGAGTGCTCTATAACGGGTTCACCATGATCGGGTTCAGGTACGTTCATATCAGGGTGTTTCAGGGGGCGATTCTAATACTTGTTGTCTCGCTGTACGAAGTAAGGGATAGAAAACGTTTCTGAATTATCGGGCCATTAATCGGGATTTCCGGCCCGATGTAACTTTTTATGAAGGGCGTGGGGAATATAATGACTGATAATGCGGTTTCTATGGAAGAGGAACAGAAGAGAACGATTAAAGACAGGGTTACCGAGGTTTTTGTATACGGGAAGAGCATGGCACCGGCCCTGATCATACTTCTGATACTGCTTATCGCATTTTTTGGAATTATGACGCCAAACTTTTTGACCTATACGAACTTCAAGGCGATTATAAGCAACTTTCCGATTATTGCCATTATGTCCGTGGGTATGACCTTCGTGCTCCTCATAGGCGGACTTGATATATCGGTCGGTTCCATTCTTGGTTTTACCGCTGTAAACGTCGCCCTCTTTCATCACATCGGATTCCCTGCGTGGGCGATTGTGCTCGTGTGTCTTGCAATAGGCACCGCATTCGGCTCGTTCAACGGGGTGATCATTACAAAGGTGGGAATCAATCCAGTCATTACTACCCTTGGTACCATGGCACTTGCACGGGGCATGGCATCGTGGTTTGCCCTGGATATCGAATCATTGAAGCTGGGAAGAATTTTCGATCAGAAGTTTCTCCTGATTGCCAGGCTGTATTTACCTCAGGACAAGCAGATTATTCCAATTACCCTCATATATGTTATCGTGTTATACACAATAATGTCGCTTGTCCTGAAGTACACCGATTACGGAAGAAAGGTGTATGCGGTCGGGAGCAACGAGTACGCAGCGCGGCTTGCTGGTATCAATATCAACAGAATAAAATTTTCAAGCTATGTCATGTCTGGGATTATGGCTTCGATCGCCGGTATGATTCTTGTTGCGCAGCTGAGCCTCGGCAGGGACGATGCCGGTCTCGGCTCGGAATTGGAGGTTATTACGGCTGTTGTTCTCGGGGGAGTGAGTCTGGCGGGGGGAAAGGGTAATCTTCTCGGTGTCATAATCTCGGTTATCATTCTCGGAGTTATACGAAACGGCATGGTCCATCTCAAAGAAGCAATAGGTATATCCTACTACTGGCGTGAAGTTGTAAAAGGAGCGATTCTTATTCTCGCAATTTCAATAGACGCCGCCAGGTTAATGGCGGTTAAAAAAAGGCAGGTTGTACGGCAGTAGAGAATTTTGTAAAAGCACGGCATGTATAGTGGAATATTTATCATTGCGAAAATGACGGAGTGTTTTTTACAGGAGGGTTGTGCCACATGGCTGATGACATTCTTGGAAAATTGAAGGCTATGGTCACTGATTTCGATATAGACAATGCGCAGATCACGGCGCAGCGGGCAATCGAACAGGGTGCCGATCCTCTGCAGTGTGCCGAGGCTCTGACCGAGGGTGTACGGGAGGTGGGAGACAGGTTCGGCACTGGTGAGCTCTTTCTTCCCGATCTGGTCTGCGCTTCGGAGGTCGTGAAGAATGCGCTGCCTGTTATAATACGGGAGATTGAGAAACAGGGGAAGAAGGTCAAGTCCATGGGAAAAGTAATTATCGGAACTGTTTTCGGTGACATTCACAGCATCGGAAAGAGCATGGTTGCTACCCTGCTCTTTGCATCCGGATTTGAAGTGATCGATCTCGGGATCAATGTTAAAAGTGAAGAATTCCTGAAGGCCGTGCATGAGTACAGCCCTGATATTGTTGCCATGTCTGCCCTGCTCACCACAACGATGATGGAACAGCAGAATGTAATCGAGGGCTTGAAAAAGGAAGGAATCCGAGATGCGGTAAAGGTAATCGTTGGTGGAAGCCCCATAAACCAGGAGTTTGCGGACAGTATCGGTGCAGACGGATACGGTGCAACTGCGCCTGAAGGCGTGCGTATCGCAAAGTCGATTCTAAGTAGCATAAGATAAGACATCTAAAACACTCGGTTCCGGGGGGATGTATCCCGGGGGGATGTATCCCGGGGGGATGTATCCCGGGAGGGATATTCCCCAGGGGGACTTTTCCCAGGGGGACATACACCACTTCTGAGACTGCAGTATTGGGGTGAAGTCGCGGCTAATGAACGCGGCCTGAAATAAGCACGGAGGAACGGATAATGCGGAGGGGGTTCAGGAGGAGTTTTGAGCCGATAAAGATACTTTCTGATTCACAGATAGAAGAGATTCACCGGGCCACACTCGATGTGCTTGAAAAAACAGGTGTGCGGTTTGAAAGCGAACGGGCGCTGAAACTGCTGCAGAAAAACGGCTGCATGGTTGATTTTGAAGAACGCATAGCGCGCATCCCCGGATTTCTGGTCGAGGAATGCATCCGTAAAACGCCGAGCAGCTTTTCAGTGCGGGCCCGGAACCCCGAGAATGACGTACGGGTCGGAGGCAATACCCTCTATTTCATGTCGTCCGCCGGCGCCAGATACACCGACATAACGACCGGTGAGGTGCGGCAGGCGACGCAGGAAGAAAACGATCAGGCGGTACTCATTTCTGATGCACTTGACACAATTGATATTTTTCCATCGTATACCCCCTACTTTGAAATAGAGGACGTTCCGCCGGTGATGCTCTGTCCGGCAAGCCTTGCGAGCAGAATACGTTTTACTTCAAAGGCTTCTCGCGGCGCACAGGCGACAGACTCCTTCATTTTCGAAACCCAGCTCGCGCAGGCGGTGGATATGCAGCTGTTCGGCGTATGCGAGGCCGCAGCACCGCTCTCCTATCCGGAAGATGCGATCAACGCAGCCTTTGAATATGTCAATGCCGGGTTTCCTGTGTATATCGCCGCTGGCTCTGTGATGGGCGGAACAGCGCCGGTAACCGCAGCAGGCGCGACTATCAGCAACAATGCGGAACTTCTCGCTGTTGTGGTGCTTATTCAGTGTATCAGCCCGGGTACCGGAATATGCGGCAATGATTTCGTCACCCCGATGGATATGGAGAGCGGAGGTTTTTTATTCGGTGCCCTGGGGGTAAACCTCCATCAGATGGCCTTCAATCAGCTCTGGACCCAGGTGTACAGCATACCCTCGGTAAACACAGGCGCTGCATTTTCGAACTCTAAGCTGGTGGATTATCAGAGTGGGTATGAAAAGACGCACACCGCCATGGCATCCGCGCTGTCAGGAGCGAATGTCATTGTTCTGCACGGCGGCGTAACTGCAGAGCTTGCCTACAACCCGGTACTCTCCATTATCAATGATGATGTGGCGAATATCATCGGCCGCACCGTGGAGGGCTTTGAGGTAAACGATGACACTATGGCCGTTGATCTTATCGAAAAAGTCGGTCCTGTTCCCGGAACGTTTCTTAACAAAACTCATACCCGGGTCAACTGGCAGAAGGAGTACTTTGTGCCCCGTACGGCGGATAGGCTGTCATACCCCGAATGGCTGGATCAGGGGAAAAAGAGCACGATCGATCTCGCGAAAGAACGGATGGAAGAGATGCTGGAAACGCATACGCCGGATCCGATAACTCCATCACAGGATAAGGATATCGATAAAATCCTGGAGGACGCAAGACGGCATTACAGGAAGAGAGGACTGATGTAGGTGCGCCTCCGGTTTTATACACACGGGGTAAACACCGGCTGTACTTTATAAAATTTTTTACGCTTCACGCATGTTTTAGAAAAGTATGGAAAAATTGCTTAACAAGAGGCTCAGTATATGAAAAGATACGCGTTTGTATTCAGAATCAGACCTGAAATGAGGACGCAGTACAAAAAAGCCCATGATGAAATCTGGCCGGACATGGCAAAGGCGATTCAGGACAGCGGTATAAAGAACTATTCAATCTTTTTCCGTGGCGACGGTACACTTTTCGCCTACCTCGAGGCGGAGGATCCGGAAAAATCTTTTTCCTATATCGGCGGGCAGGAGGTAAATGAACGCTGGCAGAAGGCAATGGACAGGTATTTTATAAAGGAGGACAGCTCACTGCTCGGCCCTGAGATGGAAGAGCTCGAGGAGGTTTTTCATCTCGATTGAACGGTGTTTTCATCAAACTGCCAACGTCCGAATAATCCCTGTTCAGTAAAGGAGTGGAGAGATGAATCTTCGAGAGAGGTTTTTAGAGGTGATGCTCAATTTCAACCCCCGTGTCGCTCCTCCGAAATGGGAGTTCGGATACTGGGGGGATACGATAAACAACTGGTACGAGGAGGGCCTTCCGAGAAGAGAATTCCCTCGGATACCGATTAATATAACGACCCCAACTGCATCGCTCTACAATCCGTGCTGGAACTCAATAAAGGGCGAGCGGCTTCCAGCAGGGGTAGCGGTCATCGGTGGTGGTTTGTACTGGCCGACCCAGGGATTCCCCATCGATAATGATGTGAAAAACGAGCTGAATTTAGATAAAAGTCAGATATTGGTCAATGTTAACCTCCTCTTTCATCCGATGTTCGACATCAAGATTTTCCAGGAGGATGATCACTATCTTACCTACCAGGACCTTGACGGCGTGAAGAGGAAATTTATCAAGGACACGGGCGTAATCCCACCGGGAATCGAGTGGGTGATCAAAGACAGGAAAGGCTGGGAGAAACTGAAGGATGAGCGGATCAATCTGAACGATATACGGGGCAGGTTCCCGCCGAACTGGAATGAGCTTTTACAGAAGTACAGAAGCAGGGACTACCCCCTCGTTCTGGGGGGCTACCCGCACGGCTATTTCGGAACCCTTGCCCAGCTCATGGGGTATGAACAGCTCTTCTACAATTATTTCGACGATCCGAAACTCATACATGATGTGCTCGAAACATTCACCGAACTCTGGATTGCCATATATGAAGAAGTGCTGTCCGATACTGATGTGGATCTCTTTATCATATGGGAGGATATCTCGGCTGGAACGGGATCGATGGTATCGCCCGCTACCATACAGGAGTTCATGGTTCCCTACTATCAAAGGCTCACCGGTTTTTTAAAGGAAAACGGTGTTAACGTTATATTTGTCGATACGGACGGGGACTGCTTTGATATAATACACCTCTTTATTGAAGGCGGCGTAACCGGTATGTATCCCATCGAGGTGAGCTGCGGTATGGATCTGGTGAAGGTGAGGAGGATGTTTCCAAAGCTTCAGCTTATGGGAGGAATACCGAAGCTTGAAATCCGGCACGGGCAGAATCGGATAGACGAGATTCTTGAACCTGTGTGCGAGGTTCTGCGGTACGGGGGGTATATTCCTTTCGGAGATCACCTCATACCGCCGGAGGTGCACTGGAAGGAGTTCAAATACTATAGAGAGAAGTTGAATGACATGCTTGAAAGTGGTACGTAAAAAAGGTGAACCGTTGAGATGCTGCGGTAATCGAACGTGAAGTGTCCGAAACATTAAAAGAAAGGATGAAAAAATGGAACAGCTGCCCTATGACCTTCATTTCATGCACAAATTCAACCTGCACAAACTGGCCGGCCTTTTGATCGAGGATAACGACATTGCTTCGATTGCACGGGTATACGGCATCGAAGAGAAGCTGCTCGGGGGGATTGAAGATGGTTTCAAAGAAAACCTTTCGGCGCTTGCCGGAGAACTGAAAAAAAGAGTGCAGCGTATACCGGAGGAGCCGTGTGTCGTTGCGGCTATCGGCGATTCGATCACGAGTGACCGGGAGAGCTGGGCGAAGATACTAAACGAGCTCTGGAAGGATAACCCGGACAGGTATGTTATCGACTGCGCTATTTCCGGCGATACGACCTGTCATATCAAGGATCGGTTTTATTCTTCCATACTGAATCAGACCTTCGACCGGGCCGTCGTTTTTATTGGCACCAACGACTGCCGCGAGCTTGACGATGAGGCCCATATTTCCAATATCAGCCATGAAGAGTACATGAAGAATATGCGCTATTTTATCGATACCCTGCAGGGAAGGGGGAAAGAGGTTGTGATTGTAACAATCCCCTATGTGGACAGCAAACGGCTGCAGGCATATTTTCCCGATTCGAATCAGAAATACAGCGATGCCCGCATCGATCAGGCAAACACCTTTCTCAGAGACCTTGCGGGGGAGAAGGGAACCAAACTGGCTGATCTTGCCGCTGCCTTGAAGGAAATCAAAGGGGGTGTGCTGGAGGAGGACGGCATACACCTGAACAGCCAGGCGCAGCTCGTCCTCTGCGAGCTGCTTCTGCCGCTTCTCTCCTGAACAGAGCTAAGGGAATCAGATGACCCCGAAAGAACGCTGGCTTGCGGTTTTAAAACGCGAAAAGCCAGACCGCATCCCAATGGATTATTGGGCGACTCCGGAAACTACTATCCTTCTTATGAAACATTTCGGGTGCAACAGTGAGTACGGTCTGTATAAACGCCTGCACATTGATAAACCGGTAACGGTGGAGCCCCGATACAAAGGCCCTCCTCTGGCGGACGGTTCTGACGGCAGCAAAGTTGATCCGATGACCGGTATCGCATTTACAGCCGGAACAGGGGCCGATATATACGGAAACCGTTACCGGGACGCGGAGTATGGTACTGGTGTGTATCTCGAATGCACGCATCATGCACTTGCCAAATATCACACCCTAGACGAGATAGAAAAAAAATATGCCTGGCCCTCTGTGGAAGATTGGGACTACTCTGTCATTGTGTCACAGATACAAGGCTTTGAGGAGTACCCCGTGCGGGGTGGGGGTTCCGAACCGTTTCTCGTGTATAAATATCTGCGTGGTGATTCTCAGGCTTTTATGGATCTTATCGAAAACCCCGAGATGGTGCGCTACTGCCTCGATAGAATCTACTTATACAGTTACGAAAATACGAAGCGCATCTATGAACAGATTCCCGGCAAAGTAATGATTACCTATGTTGCGGAAGACCTGGGCGCCCAGGATGATCTGATGTACGCTCCCGAACAGATAAGGGAGTTTTTCATTCCGGGCATGAAAAAAATGATCGAACTGGCGCATGAGGCTGGCGCATTTGTGTTTCACCATGATGACGGCGCAATACGAAAGATTATTCCCGATCTCATCGACGCAGGCATCGACGCGCTCAATCCCGTCCAGTGGCGCTGTAGAGGAATGGAACGAAAAGGGCTGAAACGGGATTTCGGAGAATCCCTCATATTTCACGGCGGTGTTGACAACCAGTTTACCCTTCCCTTCGGCTCAGCTGATGATGTTCGCGAAGAGGTCGAAGACAACATCAGGATACTGGGAAGAGGCGGCGGGTACATCCTGGCACCCTGCCACAATATTCAGCCAATCACCCCTCCCGAAAATGTCGAAGCACTGTATAAAACGGGATTCGAGCTTGGCACAGGCATGTAATCGGGCAAACGACTGTAATTCAATTTTTCTTTAAATAATTGGCAAATCTCGGTTGATTTTAATGGACGCGTGCTTCCCGGAATATAAATATGCCGCTTATCTGAAAAAAACCGACCCGGTCCACACATGGAGTTAACCTTTTTTACAGCAATGTAAAAATGACTTTGTTGATGTACTCTGTTCGGTTTACTATCTTTTTAAACATATCCGCTCCCTCGGAGAGCGGGGGAGTATGGCTTATGAGGGGAGCGACATTCTTCTCCCTGTCCATATATTTCAGAACCGTGGTCCAGTCGTCCCTGCCGGAGGGTGTTATTTTCGAATTCCAGGCACCGTACAGCTTCAGTTCCTTTCGAAGCAGGTCGGAGGCTTCAGACGGGGGTATTGAAAGGTCTCTGCTGGGAATGCCGAGAAAAAGAAGTTCGGCAAAAGGCCCTGCAGATAGAACCGCCTGCCGGTAGGTGAGTGGAAGGCCACAGGCTTCGATAACCTTTTGCGCTCCTTCTCCCTTTGTGAGTGTGTAAATCCGTTCAACCGCATCGTTTTTACTCGCATCAATGGCAATAAATCCCATGTTCCGGGCGATCTTTAGCTTTCGACTTTCGATATCTACAACAGCTATTGTACTCCCACCCCGTATCCTGGACCACTGGGCGGCCATTATCCCGATCGGCCCGCCGCCGAACACAACGACCGTATCCCCGGCTGAAAATGTAAGTTTGCGTACACCATGCAGGGCGACCGCGCACGGCTCGGTCATAGCGGCATGCATAATATCGACATGATCGGGAACAGGAAAGAGGTTCTCCTCCGGAATGTAGAGGTATTCGGCGAATGCACCGTCCCTTCGGGAACCGAAGTAGTCATAATTACTGCATTGGGCGAAATTGCCGGTGCTGCATGCGGTGCATTTTTTGCATGGAAGCAGAGGGAATGCCGTAACTTTCTGTCCTTTCTTAAAACTGCTTTCAGATGAGGGCGTCTGTTCGACTATTCCTGAGAATTCATGTCCCATTATGAGAGGGTAGTGGTAGGCGCCGTTTTCAAATCCTCTGTGAATATCAGAACCGCAGATACCGCATGCAGCGATTCGTATCAAATACGAGCGCTTTCCGATCTTTTTAGGCATCTGCACGTCCGTATATCTCAGGACTGCATTTTTTTCCAGGACCAGAGCCTTCATTCGCCTCCTCCTCTACCGATATTGAGTTAATGGGGCGGGAAAGTGATTTAAACAGCTCGTAACATATCGCTCCCAGGGTCTGAAAATAGCCTGAAAAGGGAGGCGGAGCAAGAAATAATGGAAAGAGGTTTTTTTTATGGCGGGTTCATGCTGAAGTGATTGAATTATCGGATTTCTAGAGGTACTATAATTCGGATAAACCGGGAGGAATGATGAAAGCGCGGAAGATATCACCTTCGATGATGTGTGCTGATTTTTTAAATATAAAAGCCTGCCTTGATATTTTTTCTGAAGAAGGTATCGATTATCTTCATATAGATGTTATGGACGGGCACTACGTTCCGAACATAGGTCTCGGTACCGATTTCTGCAGAGTGCTTGCCGGTTATACAGATATACCCCTCGATATACATCTGATGGTTGAAAATGTCGATTTACTTGTCCCGCAGTTTGCGGCGTTCGGGAACGCTGTTATCAGCTTTCATCCCGAGGTAAGCCGGCATCCGCTCAGGACGATACAGCTGATACATTCCTTCGGTGTGCGGGCCGGTGTTGCTCTTGATCCCTCGCTCAATGTCGAACAGGCTCGGCACCTCCTTTCTGAAGCAGATATGGTCTGTGTCATGACGGTTAACCCCGGTTATGCTGGGCAGGAAGTGATACCGGGAATGATAGAGAAGCTTGAGAGTGTTTCGGTGTACTGTAGAAAAATGGGGTATGCAATCGAGGTAGAGGTTGACGGAAACGTGAGCTGGGAGAACATTCCGAAAATGACTAAGGCCGGAGCGGATGTGTTTGTTGCAGGTACCTCGTCGGTTTTCATGAGGGCTACGGATATGCGGGAAAATATTAAACGCTTTCAATCACTCATTTCAACGGGTGAGATATAGAGAAATTAGTATCATTGAGAAGTATAGTTGTAAGAAACCGGGGGTTTCCGGCTAATCCGGTTCTTCCTCCCATGTGGGGTGGGTGATGCCGAATCGACGTATCTTGTACTGAAGTACACGTTGCGATATACCGAGAAGTTCTGCCGTGTCCTTTTTTATCCAGTCGCACATTTTCAATGCCTGAACCACGAGGTTTTTTTCCATTTCTTCGAGTTTTATTCCCTCCGGCGGTATGCCGATTTTGTTCCGGTCCCATTTCACCAGATTGTTCCTGAACGGAAGATACAGGTCCATTGGAGTGATTAGATCCCCGTTGGCAATCCGCACTGCCCGTCGTATAGTATTTTCAAGTTCCTGTATATTCCCGGGCCACGAATAATTCGTCAGGTATTTAATTGCGAGAAGGTTTATCCCTTTTATCTTTTTTTTCAGGTCTTTATAAAACTTGTTGAGGAAGAAGTAGGTGAGAAGGACCACATCGCCCTGGCGTTCGCGAAGGGGCGGGACATTGATGGTAACTGTACTGATCTGCATATAGAGTTTTTCCCTGAAACGGTGACTATGCACTTCATGAAGCAAATCCCTGCTCGCCGTTGAAATGAGGCGAACATCTGCAGGCACGGTCCGTTTATCCGTCGTGTAAGATTTTTCAAGAAGCACTGCATACAATTTATCCTGCATAGCGAGGTTCAGGCCCTCGACTCCCTCGAGCAGAAGGGTTCCTGTGTGCGCGCGTTCAAACCGCCCTTTTCTGCTTTTATATGCCTCGATGAAGGCCGTTTTTTCATACCCGAAAAGTTCACGGTACAGGACATTTTCACTGAGTCCGGTACAGTTCAGCTTTTCGAAAGGGTGGTCAGACCTGTCGCTGTTGTAGTGAATAGCACCGGCAATGAGGTCTTTGCCCGTTCCGGTTTCACCGGTGAGCAGGACTGGGGCTGCGCTCCGTCCGATTTCCTGAACAGTTTCAAATATTTTTTTTATCTGCGGACTCTCACCGATAAAATTTTCAGCTTTGTAAATGATACGTTCATCGACCATGACAGTCCACCCCATATTCAGCCAGCCTGTAGTCTATCGACCACGGCTGAATGGGAAAGATCGGGCTGCATGCTGCTGCAGCATGCTTTTATCCGGACGCTTAGCACCATGATACTGCTGCCGGTGCATACACCACCACTTTCTATGCATTTTCCGTAAATAACCGTGTACACTATTAATTATACTTCAATTTTTCGGGAAAAAACATGGAATCTGCAAACACGTTTTGAAAATCCTTTCGTGTTGCAAGCTCGATATACTCCGTATTGAGTGATATGTCACACGCTTCCTTTCTCAGCTCCTTTGCGAGCAGCACCATTTTAGCCCCTGCTCCTGCGGCATTTCCGATAAATTTGATTTTTTCGGTTGGTATATCCGGTAGCAGGCCGCACCACTTCGCTTGATGGCGGCGGATATAGTTGCCGAATGCTCCTGCAAGTAAAATCTGTGCAATATCAGTGTCACTTGCACCAAGGATCTGCTTGAGTAGCTGATAGCCAGCTAAAATTGCGCCTTTTGCGAGCTGCGTTTCCCGTATATCCTTCTGGGTAAGCAGAATATCCTCGCCCGTTTTCGTTTCATCCGCCGGTACAAGAATAAAAGAGGCATTGAATTTGTCATGCTGAATGATTCTTTTACGGATAAAATCAGGTACATCGTCCGGGAGTTCCTCCTGTTTCAGAAGTTTACCGTTTTTATTGATGACACCGGCTTTTCTCAATTCTGCGATACCGTCGATGAGGCCAGTGCCGCATATGCCGATTGCTTTTGCGTTGCCTATGGTGTTTACCTCGATTTCGGAATCCGTGATGAGCACCTTTTCGATAGCGCCGTCGCTTGCTCTCATGCCATAGGTGATTCTCGCGCCTTCAAATGCAGGGCCTGCAGCAGTAGAACAGGCAACGAGCCTGTCACGGTTTCCCATAACGAGCTCCCCGTTGGTTCCGATGTCGATAGCAAACTTCAAATCCTTGCTCTTATGCATCTCGGAGGCAAGGATGACGGCGATCGTATCACCACCGACAAAACCGGCAATATTCGGCATTGAATAGGCTTTCCCGTATCGGTTGATGTGAACCCCCAGTTCTCTCGCACGCACGTCGATATTTGATCTCAAAACCCCGACATAGGGGTGCAGTGCAATGTATTTTGGATTCAAACTCAGAAACAGATGGTTCATGGTTGTATTACCGGTGGTGGTCACCTCGTAAATAAATTTTGTATTGATATGTGCCTGGTTCGCAAGATCGACGATGATGTCGTTCATGCACGAAATGATTCTTTCATGAAGGGTTTCCAGGCCGTCCTTGTTTGTGTTTGCGTACTGAATCCGTGTGATCACATCGTCTCCGTAGCTGGTTTGGGGGTTGGTCTGTGCTGACACAGCGAGCTGTTTGCCCGTGTTCAGGTCCATGAGATAACCGACAACGGTTGTGGTGCCGATATCGAAGGCAGCACCGTAGTTCCTGTCCACCTTGTTTCCCGTTTCAATTCCTATAACCTCATCCTCGTTGAGCACAACCGTGGTGCTGTATTCACCCTTTCGCAGTTTTTCCGGGAGCCTTCTCAGAACATCAACGGGAATTCTGGGTCCCGGACACCCCTGTCCGAGTTTGTCCCATACCCGGTCAAGATCCGATCTCTGGTCCTCTAAACTCGGCTCGTCCACGGTAATGAAAACCTTCCTTACATTGGGTGAAAGTTTGAGTTCTTTTTCTATCCCTTCCGTGAGGATTTTTTGTTCATACAATCTGCTCGATATGGGAATCTCTATGACAATGTCGCTTTTGATTTTCGTTCTGCACGCGAGAAGAAGACCGGTCTTCATTTCCTTGTCGGTGAGAAATTTATCAGAGCCTTTTTGCTCATACTCCCCTCTGACAATTTTGACCCTGCAGCTGCCGCATACCCCGACGCCGCCGCATTCACCCTTGATTATTATGCCTGCTTCCCCCGTGGCCTCGTATATGGTGGTACCCGGGAGAACGTATACCGTTTTTCCTTCCGGTTCGAAAACGACCTTGTACCTTTTTTCAACCATGGATCAGCGGTCCTCCTCTCGATTTGTAATGAAAATGGCGGTAAAAAATCTCAGTTATTTAAAATTCCTTCTGGAATACCGTACTACTGTTTTGGGGATCTACAGTATGCACATTATTGGAGATCGGTCAGTTCCTCGAGCAAAGCGTCTTCCGCTTCCTTTGTCCATTTCCCGTCCTTCGATAGAAGCGAGCCTGCTTTCGGATATTTTTCCCGCAGTTCTTCTAAAGAGATCAGGTCGAGATTTTGTATATGCGGATAAACTACTATTTTACCGGGAAAACTTCCGGTGCGAACCGCATCGATGCCTTTCCAAACATCGTTCATCCCTGAAACTCCTGCGACAGAGTTGTTTGTATCCAGCTCGCCACTTTCAAGCTTCCGCAGGGTGATTTCCATATCGTCGAGCCCTGAACCACTCGAGCCAATGTAGCGTACCGACTTTGTCACTGTATCTTTGATATTCAGGTTGACGATTGTTCCTTTTGAAACCCCCGCAAAGATGTTGAGTACCGATTTCTCCCCCAGATAGCTCGCCGCATCTTCAATTACTGCGGGAATCGCTGCGAGACACACGACATAATCGAAGAGCCTGCTGTTGTTCAGTCGCAGCACCTCTTCACGGTATGCGTCCACAGTACTGAAGCTCTTCGGGTTGACCACGTGATATTCAATACCCTTTTCCTCCGCATGCCGGGTAAATTTATTTTTAAGAGTATCGAGTCTCTTATCATCGATATCTGTCGCAATGATGCGTTTGGGTGGCGTTTTGCTATCCATTGCGAGCTGTACGTGCATCTGACCCATAGGACCACCGGCTCCTATCATCAGGACGTTCCCCCCTTTTATTGTATAGTCGGGATTTTCAGAGTAGGGCGCTTGTACGTCATTGCCGAGGCTGCCGATAATAGCGGTAACATCATAATGGGTTTTCCCGGCATCGATACGCACAACCTGCATGTTATCCGATGATGCCATGTAGTTGAGAATACCGTTTACGCTAAGACCTGATGCGGCGGATTCGACATCTTCATCCGGAGAATCGCCGAGGAGAATGATATCGTCAAAGCCCTTCCCCCCGGTATATGCGGTGATAAGTTTCTCAATAGGCTCATTTTTTACGGTTATTGTGGTAGAAGTCCCGCTGACTGCCTTCGTGACGGTATCTTTAGTCTGTGTAGCGATATCGCGCAGTACTATAGTTTCCGGAGTGTTTTCTGAAAACAGCGTGCCGAAAGACCAATGTTTTGTGTCATTCCCGCCGCCGGTGATGAGCATTGTTCCGCCGTTTTTTATTCCCAGTCTGTGCGTTATCCTGTACGCGGCAACAACGCACGCCCAGGGTTCAACGAGAGCAAGCTCGCTGTACCCGATATTTTGATTTATGAGCGGAATGAGAAAGCTTCTGCCATCGCCGTCGAGAGCCTCTTTCCCGATAACTCCGTACTGAGACAGGCCACCCGGAAGCACGTACCCGTAGGATGGTTTCGTACCCTTGTACCGTATGTCCGCCTGTATAATGAATCGATCGCCGGGTTTATACTGTATTCTTCTATTTTTTCCCGATTTAACCACAGTGAGTGCCACTTCATGTCCCGGTATAACCGGATCTTTTTTTAGATTCCGTCCCTGCAGCCGTGGGTGGCCGCTTCCAAATTTGATAATCTTCGTATCTGAAAAGCAAAGCCCCACTGCGTCACTGCGTACGAGTATTTCATCATCACCAGGTTCAGGAAGTGTTATCTCGACAGTCCGTTTATTGTCACCGAAGTTTTCCATGCCTTTCCCGTAAATCCTCCAGGCGAGGGATGTTTGTGGTATTTCATAGTCGAGTTTTTTATACTTTTCCAGTTTACTCATCATTGTACTCCTTTCATTTTCATTGTACTGTCTAAAATATTGTAAAACCTTGATTAATCAAGATAAATCACCTGTCTCTTCCTCATTATCAAACTGGGATTCAGAGGTCCCGGATGGCGTATTATTTTACTTGATTTTATCGGGAAAGGAGAGTACACTGAGATAAAATCAGAAGGGGAGGCCTTCAAATGCTTGGTGGAATAGGGATTCAGGAAATTGTTATTATTTTAATTGTGGGGCTTCTCGTTTTTGGGGCTGCCCGGCTGCCGAAAATTGCCCGTTCTCTTGGGTTGGGAATAAAGGAGTTTAAGAAAACAGTCAAAGGCCTTGAAGATGATGATGATGAAGGGCCCAGCAATGTGAAGTATGTGCCGCCCGGCCAGAATTACGGGCAGCAGCAGTATCCGCAATACAACTATGCACAGCAGAATCAGAATTTTCAGCAGGGGAATTCCCAGGGAGGATCGAATCCCCAGGGAGCTCCAAATCCCCAGGGTCAGTATCAACCAGGCCCGGGACAATATCCTCCGGGGTCAACCCAGCAGCAAACACCGCCAGGAGCAGGTCCTGCGGGTGCTTCACCGGGAACGGCTCCGAATCAAGCAGCTGGAGGCCAGATGCCCAATCAGCAGATGCCGAACCCGGGTTCTGTCAAACCCGATGCAGGTCCCAGCCCGGCTTCGAACGGGGAAAACAAGCAGGCGTAATCCATTCGATCGACTGATCTTCAAAGTGCACCTGGTTTCGGTTTAACGCCGACAAGCTCCTGTACAGTTTTCAACCATACCCTGAAGGCCTTAATATGCATATCCTTGATATACAGCATTATGTTTGGCGTTCTTCAAAAGGAACGATTCCGCTCTCTCTCAGCACATGAAAAACTCGGGCCGCCTTTTTTGGACCGATCCCCCGAACATTTTTCAGGATATCAATAGTAACCGGTATATTGCCTTTGCCGATAATAGACAGTATTGCGGAAACGAGACTGTCTCCGATTCCTGGTGTTTCTGTGAGACGGGACACAAGCATTTCTTTTGCCCGCACGGTTATATGATAAGTAGTGGCATAACGGTGCACCTCATTACGCATCGACATCAGAAGCTTGAGTGCCGGATCACTTTTTTCGAGCCTGATCGGTTTTTTTCTTCCATTCAAGTATATATCCTCATGTCTCTTTGCAAGCCCGACAACCGGTATATCATGAATGCCGAGGGCGTCCAGCACATTTCTAGCACCATTCACCTGTGGCGTGCCGCCGTCGACAAGGATCAGGTTAGGCAGCGGTTTATTTTCATTGATCAGACGCTGGTATCTTCTTGCGACTGCTTCCCGCATCATCTCGACATCGTTCTGCTCCGGTGTGAATTTGATTCTGAACCTTCGGTACTGCTTACGGTCGGGTGCTCCGGCGGTAAATCGTACCATTGCTGCTACAGAATAATTACCGAGAGTTGTAGCAATATCAAAGGCTTCAATACAGTGCGGAGATATCTGCAGACGTAGGATGTTCTTTAATTTTTGAAGAACCGCATCGGTTTCGGGAGGACGGAGTTCTTCACGGTTTTTCTGTTCCGCGTTCCTGCATGCAAGGTCTACCAGTCTCTTTTTAATACCTTTTTGCGGCACTGCTGTCCGTATCGATCGGTTGTAAGTTTTTTGCAGGTAACGGTTGATGACCTGAATATCAGGTATTTTAAAAGGAAGAAAAATAGTTTGAGGCGCCGGTGTAGATCCATCGTAGTGCAGTGAAAGAAACTGTTCGAGCATTTGTGGCAGACTGTCACCCTGCTTGACCGTGTAATCCTGTTTACCCGTCATTTTTCCGTTTCTCTTCACCAGAATGG
>Ga0315534_1000731_pt1 | contig 23024 bp, 13 predicted proteins | sample SalMarSW160240MG_FD_203094 | JGI IMG/M metagenome (GOLD analysis project Ga0315534, IMG submission 203094) | Salt marsh sediment microbial communities from the Plum Island Ecosystem LTER, Massachusetts, United States - Salt Marsh Sediment SW1602-40 ...
AACATGCCGTTTTCATCCGCCGTCACCAAAAAGGTGGTGTCGCCGTGGTCGAGCGCGGGGTTGCCGGGCTCGACGGTCTTGGCGGCCCGTTCCATGTCGATGAGCTTCGCCCGCTCGGCGGCGTAGCCTTTGTCGAGCAGTCCCTCGACCGGGACGTCGACGAAGGACATGTCCGCGTAATAGCGGGCGCGATCTTCAAACGCGACCTTTTTGGCCTCGATCATCAGGTGCCAGAAATCAGTGCTGTCCCGCCCCATGGCCGCAACGTCGAAGCCCTCGAGGATGTTGAGCATCTGCAGTGCCGCCAGGCCCTGCGGGTTGGGCGGCAGTTCCCAGATCGTCAATCCCCGATAGGTCGTCGAGATCGGCTCGACCCACTCGCTCGTGTGGCTTGCAAAATCCGCCATCGAGAAGAATCCCCCGACCCCGTTGGAGAAGGCGATGATCTGCTCGGCAATTTCACCCTTGTAGAAAACATCGCGGCCACCAGCCGCGAGGCGATCGAGCGTGTGGGCGAGAGCCGGGTTGGCGAAGATCTCGCCCTCGGCCGGCGCCTTGCCACCAGGCATGAAGACCTCGGCGAAACCCGGCGTGTCCTTGAAGTGGGGGACGCTGCGCGCCCAACCGCCGGCGATCACCTGCGGCACCGGCGCCCCCTCGCGTGCGAGCTTTGCCGCCGGGGCCAGAAGGTCCTTCATCGGCAATCGGCCGAACTTCCCGTGGAGCTCGAACCAGCCGTCGGCACATCCCGGAACCGTCCACGAATAGACCGAGTAAACCGGGATGGTGCCGTCTTCTTCCGCGGGCACCTTGTCGATCGACAACGACGCCGGCGCGCGGCCGGAGGCGTTGAGCCCGTAAAGCTGCTCGGTCTCGGGGTCCCAGACCATGGCGAAGAGATCCCCACCGAGACCGTTTGCGGTCGGTTCCAGAAAACCCAGGGCTGCGTTGACGGCGATGGCGGCGTCCACCGCCGAGCCCCCCGCCTTGAGCACATCGAGGCCAACCTGAACCGCCAACGGGTGGGCGGCGGCGACCATGCCATGGCGGGCGTAGGTCACCGACCGGGTACCGAAGGCACGGCCCTCTGGACGATCCGCGGCCGATGCAACCGTAGCTGCGGCAACGAGCAACACGGCGACAAAAACACGATGCATGGCGACCTCCGCTGGCCGCCCATGTTACTCCATCTGGAGAGCCTCAAACGCCTTCGAGGACGACCTCTTCGTACTCGAGCTCGAAGCGGTGCTTGTGCTTGGCCTCCTCTCCGGCAAGGGAGGTGAAGACGGCGGCCAGATTGGGGTCATCGGTCGCCTCGGCCAGCCCTTTGTAAAGCTTCTGGGCTGCCTGCTCCGCCTTGATCGCGACGATCAGCCCCTCGGCATAGGTCAGGGCGGCAGTGGGCTCGCGCTCGACCAGGTGTTCGGCGATGCCGAGGTCCTGCACCTGGTGAATGGTCAGGGCCGGCAGCTCGCCTGCCTTGATGCTCTCGAGGTGGCGTCGGTGACCATCCTCCTCCTTTGCAAACTCGAGGAAAACCTCCCGCATCCCCGGGCGATTCGCCAGATCCGCAAGATCGTTGTAGAGCGCCGCAGCCTCCTCTTCCCTGGAGATGGCATAGTCGAGGATTTCGTCGATATCGGCGAAGCCCATTTCGTCCCCCTGTTCCACTCTGTATTGCCGAGAGTCGCTAGGCTCAAGTTACGTCCCGGCGGCGGGTTTCGCAAGCCAGTGCTCGTCACTGCTACCATGACCGCTGAGATGCAGAACGGATCAATACTCGTCGATATCGCCAGGGACCTTGGCGAGAACGTGGGCCGCCTCAGGTTCACGCCTCCGGTGACCCACGTTTACAACCCGCTGGATTACGCGTGGCAGGCTCACAGTCAGTACCTCGAGCGGTATGGCGATGGACCCAAGGAAGTCCTTTTCCTCGGTATGAATCCCGGACCCTGGGGAATGGCTCAGACCGGCGTACCCTTCGGTGAAGTCGGCGCCGTGCGTGACTGGCTCGGAATTGATGCCGAGATCCGGCGGCCGAAACACGAGCACCCGAAGAGGCGGATCATGGGCCTCGCCTGCGCCCGTTCCGAGGTCAGCGGCGGCCGGCTGTGGGGATGGGCGCGCGACGTGTTCGGCACTCCAAAGCGTTTCTTCGAACGATTCTTCATCGCCAACTATTGCCCTCTGGCCTTCCTCGAGGAGAGCGGCCGAAACCGTACCCCGGACAAATTGCCGGCAGCGGAAACAGAGCCTCTTCTCGATGTCTGCGACCGTGCGCTCCGACGAACCGTCGAACATCTGCAACCCGAAATGGTTATTGGCATCGGGGCCTTCGCCGAAGCGCGCGCCCGGGCCGCGCTTGACGACATCGAAATTGCCATTGGACGCATCCTCCACCCGAGCCCTGCGAACCCTGCCGCCAACCGCGGCTGGAGCGAGCGTGCCACCGTCGAGTTGCGAGAGCTGGGCGTGACCCTGCCCTGAGATCGAGACCCCGATTCCCCTTTGGGGCTGGTTTTTCGCTATTCTGTCTTCACGGAGTTGTCATGCGCTGGAAATATTCGTGCCCCCATTGCGAAGCCCCGCTCAACCCGGAAAAACGGGTGGTGTTGCAAGCCGAATGCGGTGATCGCCGGTTCCTCGCCGGACTTCATCCCCAGCCCGGCAACTACGAAGTCGAGCTGCCGCCCGGTGAGGAGATGTCCCCTGGGAGTCGCTGGGAGTTCTTCTGCCCGGTATGCGAGAAGAGCCTGGTTTCCGAGCTTTCCGAGGATCTCTGCGCCCTCGACGTGACAGCACCGGGGGACACGCACCGGGTCTACTTTTCGCGCATCGCCGGCGAGGAGGCGACTTTTGTGGTCTCGGCTGAAGGCCTGCTCAAGGACTACGGCATCCACACCGACCGGTACCTCGAGCGTCTCGTCCACGCGAAGTACATGCGGTAAAAGCGCGCAGCTCGTTCTGATCCCGATCCCGAAAAGCGTATTCTCTACCGATGAACATCGCGGTACTGACTTCCGGTGGGGTGGACTCCTCGGTTGCGCTGATGCGTCTGGTCGAGGAGGGCGGACACGACCTCTCCGCCTTTTACCTCAAGATCTGGCTCGAGGACGAGATGGCCTTCCTCGGCTCGTGCCCGTGGGAGGAGGATCTCGAGTTCGTGCATTCGGTCTGTGACGCCACGGGAGTGCCGCTCGAGGTCGTTTCGCTCCAGCAGGAGTATCTCGGCACAGTGGTCGCCTATGCCCTTTCGGAGCTCGAGGCCGGCCGCACACCGAGCCCCGACGTGCTGTGCAACCGGATGATCAAGTTCGGTGCGTTTGTCGATCGCATTGGTGACCGCTTCGAGCGAGTCGCCTCGGGCCACCACGCCCGGGTCGAAGAGCGGAACGGTCGTTTTCATCTCTTGCGCGGTGCCGACCCGAAAAAGGACCAAACCTACTTTCTGTGCCAGCTCGCCCAGGAACAGCTCGCGCGATGTCTCTTCCCGATTGGTGATCTCACGAAAGCGCGGGTCCGGGAAGAGGCACACCGCTTCGGGCTTGCCAACGCCGATCGACCCGACAGCCAGGGCATCTGTTTCCTCGGTCGCGTCCCCTTCGACGACTTCGTGCGCCACCACCTCGGCGATCGTCCCGGAGAAATCCGCCGAGCTTCAACCGGAGAAGTCCTCGGTTTGCACCACGGAACGTGGTTCCACACCATCGGCCAGCGCCGCGGCCTTGGTCTCTCCGGTGGACCGTGGTACGTCGTCGGCAAAGACCTCGGCGACAATCTCATCCTGGTTGCCCATGCTGACGAGCTTGCCGACTACGCCCACCGCCTCTTTCGGATTGCCACACCGCACTGGATCGCCGACCCGCCGAAACGGTCCGACCTGACAGTGAGGATCCGCCACGGCGAACGTCTCGACGCGTGCTCCATATCTTCCGGCAGCGACGGATCGACGACCGTGGAGTTTGGCAACACCGCCGACCCCGGGATCGCACCCGGCCAGTTTGCGGCGCTCTACGATGGGGAGGAGTGTCTGGGCGGCGGCGTGATCGAGTAGGGCCGCACCAGGTAGGCACTCCGTGCTTCGACGGGCATGGTGCCACTCTTCGTATTGTTCGCGAGCAACGCGTCACCGGATCGAGAAGCGAAACATTCGAACAATGCGAAGAGTGGCACCGGCGTCATCGATGCCCCGACGCGCGTCTCGCCCTCGCCACACCTGAAACCTTTTTGGGAATGATACGTAGGATCATTATCAACAACCTCCTTCGGCCGGCGGCCCCGGACCCCCCGCGGGGCCGTCGGCGTCTCCGCCCACCCATCCAGTAGCCAGTACCGAACCACCCACCCAGTGACGAGTGATCAGTTCCTGTCTGCGATGCACCACTGGTTACTTGATTGCTGGGCGGGTGGGAGACGACGTCAGTCGTCGAGGGAAGGTTCAATGCCGAGGCGGTGGATCATCTCGTTGAGGGTAGTGGGGCTCAGCTTGAGGAGCCCGGCAGCGCGCCGCTGGACGCCGCCCGACCGCTTGAGAGCCTCGCGGATGAGATGTTCCTGGAACTCCGCCACCGACGCGCGAAAATCGGTGCCGCCGGCTGGGAAAACGGTCATCGCCTGTTTCGAAGAAGGCTCGTTCCGTACCACCTGGGGCAGCTCGTCAATCTCGATCGAGTTGCCCCGGCACAGCACGACCGCCCGCTCAACGGCGTTTTCGAGCTCCCGCACGTTGCCCGGCCAGTGATAATCGGACAGAGCGTCCATGGCCTCCGGCGAAAAACCGTCGACCGCGCGTTGATTTTCCTCGCTGTAAATCCGCAGAAAGTGGGTCGCCAAGAGGGGAATGTCTTCGCGCCGTTCGCGGAGAGGCGGCATTTCGATGGTAATAACGTTGAGGCGGTAGTAGAGGTCCTCGCGGAATTCGCCGTTTTGAACTTTCTGCCAGAGATCGGTGTTGGTGGCGGCCACCAGGCGGGCGTCCACCGCCTTGGCTTCGACGCTGCCCACGCGACGGATCTCTCGTTCCTGGATCACCCGCAGCAGCTTGGTCTGAGTGTCCATAGAAATCGTTCCGACCTCGTCGAGAAAAAGGGTGCCGTTGTGGGCGGCCTCGAACAGCCCCTTGCGGGCGTTGATGGCTCCGGTGAAGGCGCCCTTAACATGGCCGAACAGGGTCGATTCCAAGAGGTCGGCGGGAATCGCGGTGGTGTGCACGGGGACAAACGGCCCATCCCCTCGAGGGCTGAGTCGATGGACGGCTCGTGCCACCAACTCCTTGCCAGTGCCCGATTCTCCAACCACGAGAATGGTGGAGCGGGCCGGAGCGGCACGGCGCATGAGCTCGAAGACCTCTTCAATCCGCCTGCTGGTGCCGACGATCTCGCCCATTCCGTCGAGCCGGGTTCGCAGCTCGATGTTCTCGGCCAGCAGCGCACGCCGCTCGGCCGCTCGGTGCACCAGGTGCAGCACCTCTTCGTTCTTGAAGGGCTTCGGGACATAGTGAAAGGCACCCCGCCGCATCGCTTCTATGGCGGACTCGACCGATGAGTAGGCGGTGATCACGACCACCGGCAGGCGGGGATCGAGCTCCTTGATGTCAGGCAGCAGATCGAGACCGGATCGGTCGGGCAGCATCAGATCCAGGAGGACGACGTCGACCTCTTCCTCGCGCAGGATCTGCAGCCCGTCCGCGGCGGTCGTCGCCTGCAGATAGTCAAAGCCGTCGCCCTTCAGGAGCGACCCCAGCACGTCCTGAAGGACTGGCTCGTCGTCGATTACGAGGACGGTTCCGTTTCCTGCCATCGTTGAAGCCTGATCGTTGCGCAGGCGCCGCCGTGCTCCAGATTCTCGAGCCCGATTTCGCCGCCAAGTTGCGCGATCATATCACGCGTGATGGCGAGGCCGAGGCCGGTCCCGCCACGTTCTGTCTTGGTCGTGAAAAATGGTTCGAAGACCTTTTCACCAACCTCTTCGGGCACGCCGGGCCCGGAATCTTCGACCCGGATCTCGGCCCAATCGGTATCTCCTTCGACGAAGAACCGAACGACGCCGTCAGGCGGCGACGCCTCGATGGCGTTGCGGACCAGATTCCCGATTGCAAGTTCCAGCGGCCCGACAGATGCCCACACCATCACCGGCTCTCCGGCCTCCGACACCTCGAGCCTCTCCTCGGCGCCCAGAGACCGCGCGGCGTCCTGAGCCGCTCGCACGGCGACTGTGGCCACATCGAGAACCATTCGACTGTCAGTTGAATCACGCACCATGGCGCGCAGATTGGAGACGATCCGCGAAACGCGAAAGCTCTGGTCAACGAGCTTCGAGACAACGGTTGCCCGGGGATCGTCCTCCGGCGTCATTTTCCCGAGCATCTGAGCAAATGACGAGATTCCGGTGAGAGGGGTATTGATCTCGTGCGCGAGACCTGAGGCGAGACGGCCAAGGCCGGCGAGACGTTCCTGCTCGCGCATCCGGTCCTGAAGATCACGCAACTCGCTGACGTCCTGAAGCACGACGACCCTGCCGTTGAAGCTGCCGCTGTCGAGCTCGAGGACCGACACCGCCAAAATGACCCTCCGTGGAGGATCGGAGAACGTGCGGGCTTCGGTATTGACCGCGTGGACAGGGAGCTCGCCGCGCCATTCCTCGGGCAGGTCGACCAGGCTCCCGAGACCGAGACCGACCAGCGCCCCCGCTTTTCGGCCGAAGATGCCGGCGGCCTGCCTATTGGCCGAAAGGATGTGGGCCGCAGCATCGCAGACCAGAATCGCCGCGGCCGAGGACTCGATGATTCGCTGGGTATTGGTGTGGAGGATCCGATACTCTTCGGCCTGGTGCCGGAGGTCGTCCAGATATCGTGCGCTTTCCAGGGCGAGCGCTGCTTGGGCGACAAATGTGGCAACCACCTCCTCTCCCTCCGATCCGAGGGGAAAGACCCCACGACGTAACCCGAGGTACAGCAGTCCGTGCACGATCCCGACGCGCTCGAGCGGCACCCGCACGGCATAGCCGAGTGTCGCCAGAGGGGCTTCGTACTCTCCGGGAAAATCCGTTTCGGGAACCTTCCCGGGCAGCCGCATCGGCAAAAGATCCTCGTCACCCGTGATGCGCTCGAAGCTCTCACCGGGAGTGAGCAAATAGGTCGCCACCAGATCGAACGCGAGACCTTCAGTCAATGTTTCCGACAGTCTTATGAGGACCTCGCGCGGGTCGGTCACCCGCGCCAGCTCACGACTTGCCCCGGTGAGCAACGACCGGGGCGCTGGCCGCCCCTGGTGGAGCCACTGATCGAGGAATCGCTCGACCCGCAAGCGAACCGGTTGTAACAGCACCACCAACAGAACGCCGGTGGCGAAAGCAAAGAGGTTACGGAGTGAACCCAGACCACCTGCGTATCTCAGGAGAAGGTGATTCGTGAGGGCGAAGATGAAGCCGCCGGTGACGACTACCAGAGTCGCCGAGAGAGAGTCGCGACTGATTGGCTCGAGATCCCACAGGCGGTGACCCTTGAGTGCCGCCACCCAGGTCAAAGGAATGGCGCTGATTGGAAAGACCGCAAGCCATGAAAACGGCTCGAACGGAATACCAACCCATCGCGGGATCATGACCAGCACGAGAAACGGCGCCAGACCGACGAAGAGCCCGAGGGCGGCCCACTCGATCTGGCGCCGGATGCGCACCTCCCGGCCCGCCGTCCGCCAACGCCAGATCTGGAGGATGACGCCAAATATCATCGATGACACGAAGAGGACCCTGAGCAGCGATGCCACGGCCGGCCACCATGCTTCGGCGTCCGCGAAGAAGACCGTCACCGCGGAAACTGCCGTAGCCGTCAGGGTCAAGAGGTCCCACATCCGCATCGACCGGTCGCGCTCGGGGAAGATAGCGAAGAACCTTACGATCAGGAACGGCAGGGCCGCCCCAACGCCGCGTCGAATGATCTGGAAGAGGAGTTCGGCGGAGGCGATGCGGTTGGGGACTGCTCCGAGAATCAGCGCCGCAACAGCGAGCAACAAAAAGGTCGCCGCCTCTCTTCTTCGGGTGCCCCACACCGCAACAAGTGCGCAACCCAGCCCGAGAAATCCGACCGCGGTCCGCGCGAGATAGACCGAGTTGAATTTTGGCGGAGGCGAGCGGAACCGACGCACCGAGATGGTGCCGTCGGCACGGCGAATCCTTAGATCGTGTTCTTCCCCGCCGGCGAGCATGAACGCTGGATCGTCCAACCGTTGAATCGATACACCATCGACCTCGATCACGGTGTCGCCCTCGATGAGACCCGAGGCCTCGGCGGTCGACCCGGTCGGGACCTCGTTGATCACCAACCCCTCCTCGACCCAGGAAACCGGAAAGTCGAGGCGATAAAAGCTCCGTACCGTGCGAATCAGGGATGTCCCTGACACGATCACGACAAAGACGGCGATCAAAGTCAGAAGAATGCGTTTCGTACGCATCACACAAGTATAGGCACAACAGTACGATATGGGCTCGAAAAATGGCTCAGTCGTCGAATTGCCGAGACGAGCCCTTCGTCTCCATTCCCAGAGGTCCTTTCACCACGATACGAGATTCAAGATACAGGATCTGCCCACCCACCCCGAGGGGGAGAGACCATTTTTGATCTTGCATTTTGGATATTGCATCCATCAATCGGATACTGGAGCGGGCTGCGTCAGGGAAATAGACGGGGCAGCTACCGGAGAAATTCAAGCACCAAGGGCGCGATCGCTGTTTCCGACCTCGTATGGTCGATCAACTGTGATGACGCCGGCAAGGAGCATGTCCCTGACTGCGAGACCAATCTGTCCCCGACTGAACGGCAGCAGCTCGGTCAAGAGCCCCCATCCACACGGTTGGGCAGAAAGCTGGTGCCAGATCTGTTCGACAAGATCGGAATCGGGCTCCGAGTTCCATACCAGATGTCCGGCAGATGGGCGAAGGAAGGCGGTCTCCGGAACTGTAACCGCGAAGTGAGCGAATTCGTCCTGAATTCGCGCCGCCTCGATGAGCAACGGCTGTAACGGGAGGTACTGATCGGTTTCAGCTGGTGACGACAGGTTCGAAAACCTGAAGGTCCCCTGTTGCGGTGGTGAGTTCAAGATTTCCAGAAACGCCTCGGGGCCGGCGAGATTTCCGCAGAGGATGCGTCCGATCATCTTGCCCCGGGTGTGGATTGCGCCGAAGGTGTTGCCCTCCTGGTCGTTCACCTCGAGCACCCCTGTGGCGCCCGACTCGACGACGGTCTGGAGGATCGCCGGAAGATCGAAGTGCTCGAGCTTGCCGCGGAGATTGCTCCCGCTGTGCGCGCCGAGGTTGGCCACGGTCCCTTCGAGGCGCCGCGCCAGGCTTTGCAGATAGTGGAGAGCGAAATCTCGCGAGGTATAGAGTTGACGAAGCAAGACTGGACGCGGCCACTGCAGAGTGGTCCCTCCCTCGGGAAAGTGGGCCATGGAGTTGAAGGCGGTGCCGGTGAGGACCTTGGCCTCGGACATCGTCGATCCCGCTCCGATATAGGCCACCGGTTGCAGCCCGATCTCCCGGCTCTCCTCTCGACAGATCTCGACCACGCCATCAAGCACCAGGTAGAGGGCCGCCGGCACCTCACCGGGGCGAAAAAGCACACCCCCGGCCGGTTGCACATCAACCCCGCCGAGTCGTGCCAAAGACATCTGCTCGTCAGGGGGCATACCGTGAAAAAATGGGCAATCCCTGATCGCCCGCACGAGATCCTCGAAGAGCATTTCGAATTTGTATCACAAATCGCCCTGATGTGTTCAACCGATGACCAATTCAGAGGGCTGGCGCCCCAGTATTTTCGCTGAAACCCACTCTCGGTCAGCCACCAGATACAATGGGGGGATGGCACGCGACGAGAAGACCGCGGATGCTTTCCGGCAGGTGCTGCAGGAAGAGCTCCGCAACCCCGTCTATCTGACGCAGACGGAGGTTGACGGCGGTTGGTGCGATCTCTTCCCCGTGCTCGCGGCGTCGCTACCCGCCCCATTCCCCATCTTCGGGCGCGACGAAGAAAAGGTCGTCACATGGGGCTATCCGTTGCTCCTCTCGGAGGGGGTGCTCAAGCTGCGACGCGACCTCGAAGCCCTGGTCGAAGCCGAGGCGGAGTACCGACTTCGCTCGCAAATCGGTGACGGCGACGACAAGCAGCGGATGATGACCCACCGTGACCGCTACCACAGGTCCATTTCTGCAACCTTGGAAAACGTCGTCATGAACGACTACCACCGGGGGCTGGTGGATCTCTTTCTTCTCTTTCACACAGGCGAGGTCACGCGGGCCCTTGCAAAGGTGTCAAAGGCGGTCAATGGGCCGTATTCCGGCCCCGTGCGAGATGATGGCTACGACATACGCCAGGCCATCGCCACGGTCATCGCCGATCTCCTGCGACGTGCCGCGCTGACTGCAGTCGACCATCTCAAACAGCTGGCAAGGGTGCAGGTCACCCCTGCTCTTACCCCACTGCTCGGTATCATCTGCCAGGACCAGTTGCTCCTCATCGATTCCCGTCCGCCGCAAGAGCTCTCTCAGCTCAGCTCGTATATGCAGGCGCGATTTCGACAGAAGGCCGAGGCCGTGGTCGAAGCCAACAACGAGGTGCTCGAGCGCCTCCGCGATCTGGTGGCACGAAGACCTGAGGTTGGCAGTCTCCTCCGGCTGGCGGTCGGCTCGAGTCTCAAGCTCGATCGACCTGAGTCCTTGCTTGAACCAAAGCTCTTAGACGCCATCCAAACCGCCGGACTCGCGGACACTCTGCACCTTTCGGTGATGCAGATCGACCTCCTGCACGACCTCGGTCTCCGGCTCAAGACGTTCGAGCTGCTCGCCGCATTGAGAAGACGCATACTGCCCATGCAGCGACAGGGAACAACCCTCGTGCTCAAGGGACGCTCCTCGGCGACACCAATTGCCAAGACCACCCGCCCCTACGATTTCACTGCGCCCGGCGTCGTCGACTCCTCGGTCCGCCGTTTCGGGCTGATCTACGATCTTTCGAACTTCACCACCGTCCTCGAAGAGGTCCGCAAAGCCGGGCGGATGGCCGAAGAGCGGGCGCTCCAATTCATGTATGTGTTTCAAAACCGCCTCGAGGCGATTCGCCTACGGCGTCGTCTGACCTTCGAGAAGTTCCTCGGCGACGGCGCTTTCTACACCTCACGGCGAGCCGTTCGGGTGATTGCGGCAGCGTGCGAAATCCAGCAGGTCTACGAGCAGCTCCGAAACATCGGCTTCCCGTTCAATCACGGCGTTCGCATCGCTCTCAACTTCGGCGTCTACCGCCTGCTTCCAATGTTGCATCCGGGCCCGGAGGCGAAGAGATTCGAGTTCTTCGGTCACGGCATTGTCGAGCTTGCACGCCTGACCACCGGCAAGAGCGCGCGCGAGGTCTCCGACATCGCCGAGTTTCTCGTTCATTCCGGCTATGACCCCGGGGAGGTCGATCTCTTCCTGTCACCGTTGGCCTCTGTCCGCAGCGGACAGGAGCAGATCTCGACCCGATCGTATGCCGCCACCATCGACGGTCATGGCGAACTGGTCAACGAGGGCATCGTCGTCGCGATGCCATTCATCGAGGAGCTCGAGCTCGAGATGGAGATTTCGACTCTTGAGGTGACGACCTTCGACAGCCTCCGATGGGTGTTTTTCCCCGTTGATCCAGGAATGCCCGACACCCTGTATGTTGGCCTCCGTTATCTCGGAGTGGCCCGGCTCAAGGGTCTTCCACCCCAGGAGTTGGCGGAAGCGATCGTGTTGACGCAGACGCCGGAGGATCGCGAGGAGATCCCGTTCAAGGGTTCGCTTGTCGGCATTCTCCGTCACCACACCCAGGGCGCCCAGTCGCCGAGGGACGACTCGCCGACCACGGAAGAGACCATCGAAACAAATCTCCTGGTCATCACCTACCTGCTCGAGGATGGAAGGAGAAAGTGGATCTTCGGCGAATACAGGGATTCGGACGACGTTCTCCTGCACGCGATTCAGGTGCCCATTCAAACACCGGAGCTCAAGCCCGGGGAACCGATGGAAATGTGGCTCTTCCGTAATCGATTCGAACTCGCCAGGATTTACGAAAGCCTTCGGCGCGAGTCCGCAGGCATGGCGACCCCCCTGGCCACCCTCCGCAGCCGCCCGGGATATCTGGCGTGTTTCCTGGCGGCTCCGCATCGGGCCCTGGGATAGAGGGCTTTACGGCTTTACGGCTATCAGGCGCCGTCTTCGCCCGATGCTGGATGCTCGATGCTGGACTCTCGATCCGCCCACCCATCCAAAAACACGAAGACGGATACGCGCACGGAACTCATTTCTCAAGCGCTTCTTCGAGGATCTTCTGATAGCTCTTGAAACGGTGCTCGGCGATCTCGCCCACTTGAACTCCTGCGAGGACCGCGCAATCCGGTTCGTGGTCGTGGGTGCAATCGGGAAAGCGGCAGTCGCGGCTCCGGCTCGCAATCTCCGGGAAGGCCGCATCGAGCTCCTCTCGTGTGGCCTCCCACACTCCGAACTCTTTGAGACCCGGAGTGTCAACCACGAATCCCCCGTATGGCAACGGCATGAGCTCGGCAACCGAGGTGGTGTGCTTCCCCTTGCCAGTGCCTTCCGAAAGCTCACCCACCTTGAGTCGAAACCCGGGATAGACCGCGTTGAGAAGCGACGACTTGCCGGCGCCGGAGGGACCACAGAAGAGAGTAGTGCGATCCACCAGCATCCGCTTGACAACCCCCAGGCCCCAGCCGGTGCGCGCTGATACCAGGAGCACGCGATTGTCGAGGTGAGAATAGGCCGGCAGCCATTGTTGGACCTCCTCGAGCCCCTGGTCGGTCTTGTTGATCGTAATGACCGCTTTGATTCCCGCCAAACGACATGCGACCAGGAAGCGATCCAGGAGACCCGGTTTGGGCGCCGGTTCGCGGGCAGCGAAGACAAGCAGGGCCTGGTCGACATTCGCCACCAGTATCTGGGCGCGGTTCTTCGACGGTGCCTTGCGAAGAAGGCAATTGCGGCGAGCGTTGACGGCGGTAATGACTCCGTTCTCGGCCCGCATCTCCACGGCCACCGAATCACCGACGACCAGGCGAGCTGCTGTCGGCGTTCCGCCCTCCCAGTTGAGGCGTCGCCGAGACGCAACCACGAGGGTCTCGTCTCCGACTTGCACTCGGACCAACGGGCCGTGCATTGCGATGACTGTGCCGTCGAGAATTCTCATGTCGGCGGAGAGTATAGCTAACATCAAGGGCTTCTCAGAATGAGGCGTTCTCGCTTAGCCCGCATTATTCATGAGGTCTCGTCGCGAGGGCGGCGAGGTGCCATCCCCCGTGGGGTTTGCGACCTGAGGGGCGCGTACGCGTACTTGACGGTACGTCGAGCACCCCGAGGCGAGAAAACACCGCGGGGTGTTGTGCATCGTCGCCCGCAGTAGAGACTTCATGAATAATGCGGGTTAGCTCTGATGCCACCGGCCGTCGACGTGAGGGGTCATGAGTCAAGAGTCAAGACGGGCCCGATTATTTCGAGCCTTGAGGCTGCATATCCGACACACCCTTCACTTTTAACTCTTGATACGTAACCTGTTGCGGCCACGCGCCAGCGAGAACCAGACGCGCTGAACGAGCTACTCCGTAACGCGCTCCAGCCGTGGGGGGCGGGTGGTCAGCTCGTCGATTGCCTGACAGAAGCGCGCGAAGGCTCGGTAGTTCTCCGGCGCGACCGTCTGTGCGGGCAGCTCGACGCGCAGCACCGACCGCTGGGTACCATCGACCGGCTCGAGCGTCTCGCTGACCGATCCCCACTCGGCATCGAGTCGTCGCGGATGCCTCTTTATCGGCGCCCATCCAGGCGGTGGCACGAGGTCAAGCTGGATTCTGCGCTCGATCGGCACCCGTATCATCACGGGATAGATGCGCTCCGGCAGGCGCGCCAGCATCGGCACCACCGGGTTGGCGAGAATCAGGCTTCGACACACGAGCTCGCCGTCCTCCGCGTCACACGCACCGGGAACGGTGATATCGAGATGGATGGTCGCGCCATCCTCGGTCTTCTCGATTTCGCCATCGACCGTATCGGCTCCAGAAAACATGGAAAGTGCCATCTGCCGGTAGACCATACCGACCTGATCCTCCGGAACGCTCTCCACCCTTTCGAGAAGCCTGGCGGCCTGACCGCCCCGAAGCGGCATGGTGAAGGCTATGTGCGCGCCACCATCGGCGTCGACGGTCGCGCGCACGGCAAACTCGTCGACCAGATCCGGGTTGGAAAAGGTCGGCAATTTTTCGATGCGCACCACCGGCTGACGGGGATTGGAAAGCGGCAACACCAGTCCGTCACTTCCCTGGAAAAGGACATGGATCGAGCCGACCCCGCGGCGTTCCTCGCGGCTGTCAAACCAGATCTCGTCACCGCCATGGGTTACGCGCAGCAGAGCCACCGGAAAGGCGTCGAGCGTCGGCACCTGGAGACGTTGATCTCGGTCGGTCCAGGGTCGGGTCAGGACAAGGTCGACATCCCACCCCGCCTCCACGAGCACGGCGGCGACGATACCGAGGCGGTTGCCGCGGCGGCGGCTGAAGCTTTCTCCGGCTGTTTCTGCCACCGAAATCTCAGCGTCCCCCCTGTCAACGGTTTCCACCAGCGCATCGACCAGAGATTCGAGCTGCTCCTCGGGCGTCTCGCCGACCAGTACCTCCCGCTCCCACGCCCGGAGCTCCGGCGACGATCTCAGGATCGGCAACACCCGGTCGCGCACGGCGTCACCCACGTCCTGCCAGCTGACCCCGAATCCGTAGTTGAGCCATGGCATCAGGTCCTGGGCGGGTGGAGCGAAGGGTTCGGTCGGCATCGGCGGCACGTCCTCCGCCCGCCAATACAGCATCCGCAGGCCCTGCCACTCCTTCTCGCTGCGTTCCAGCCCCTCGAAGTTGCCGTCCACTTGAATATCCACCTCGGGCGGCACCAGCAGGATGTACTCGGAAAGACCGAAGGCGCGGTCGGGATCGGCAAAACGGTAGATGTAGGGCGGCAGGTGACCGTCACGCGATGCGCCCGTGGGACCGACCCAGGCCACATACTCTTCCTCGACCACGTCACCGGGTTCGACATCCGAGAGGGTGATACTGCCCTGACCCGGCTGGAGATCGCTCGGCACCACGAATTCGCCATCCGGTTTGAGGACTCTGATCTTGAAAACGTGGGCGTCCGGCAATGGCTGCAGCATCGACGCTCGCCGCGCACCCACCGGCGTGTTAGCTCGGGTCAGCCCGTGATAGTAGTAGATGCTCGACCCGTCAGCGAATATCCGTTCCACCGCCTGGTCGAGAAGCAGCACAGCATCGACGTCTGCTCCGAGATCGCGATACTTACCGATGAAGTCGTGACCGTCGACGGCAAAGGGCGTGAAGAAAGGCTCGCTCCCGTTGCGCCACGACAACGTCAGGAGACGAAGATTCGATGGGTTCCGCTCGAGGGCGCCAGCGAGCGCAACATCCAGCGCCCCGCGGTCTTCGCCAGCCAACAGCAATCCGAGCTCGTCGAAGATCCTGAGATCTCCCCATCGATTCCGTGCCTGCTCGAGCTCAGTGCGAGCAGCCTCGACATTTCCGTTCTCGAGGAGGAGGGTCACCAACTGGACGTCGAGATCCGGGTCCAGAACTTCCGGTGCCAGACTTGCGGTCGCGGCCGCTGCTTCACCGACAAGACAGCTCGATGCCATCTGACCAATCCACCGAGTCTCGATCGGGGTCGCAACGGCCAACGCGCGCAGCAGGGATCCCCGTTCACGCCACCGTTCGAGAGAGGCCAGGACCTCGAGCTGAAGATCGGTAACGGCAAGAGAACCCGGGAGGTCCGCTTCCAGCTGAGTGAGACCCTCCTCGGCTTCGCGCACCCAGCCCCTCCTGACCGTCTCACGGACCCAGGCTCGCAGTACGCGTGAATCGTTGGGGTAGTCGGTTACCAGTTGATCGATGATGTTTTCAGCGTCCTCGCTGCGTCCCTCACGTATCGCTATCGACCGCTCCAAGAGGCGCGAACCTGGAATGCCGCTCGCCTCCCTGAGGAGCTGACTGATGTTGCGAGCGCGATCAACTCCAGGCACCCCATTATCAGTCGCTATGAAATGGCGGGCCAGGGCAAGTGCCACCCACGGATTATCGGGATCGACCACACGGGCGCGATCAATCCACCGGTACTCGTCTTCCGGATCGCTGCGACCGCGCGCCAACTGCGCGGCGAGAAGATACTCGGGCACCGGAGCATCCCCGTCCTGGAGGCGCCGCGAGAGCTCGGCGGAGGCAGGCGGCAGCGCGGCAGTGATTTCGGAGGCCGCCCAATTTTCATCAGCTCGATCGACCCTGGTCAGGCTCCTGGTTGGGTGCCCCTGGTCGTCGAGCACGCTGACGCGAACTTTCGGACCATCGGGCGACGCAACCTCCAGCCGCAGCCGGTGCACACCCCGAGCGAGGCGCAGGCGGTACCACGCGACTCCTGGATCTACCTGGCCGCAATATCGACGCTGATCGACCGGGTGCCCGTCGACCTCGAGGTTGTAGCCCCCCCGCGCCTCGACCACCATCCAGCCGGTCGTCTCGGCAGCCACCTGCAAGGTCCACGAAACAAGAAAGACACCGTCAGCCATCATGGCCCGGGGCGGCCCGTGCCACGCGTCGGCGGTCCGCATCAGCAAACGGAACGGACCTGCCGGATCGGACCACATGGTACCGAGAGGCGGCAGATCCGAATCCAGCGGCACCACGTCGCGTTCCAGATCGAGGGTGCTGAAAACACCGAAAGCGCCTGCCATTTCGGCGGTTGCCAGCGCACCGGCAGGAGGACGAGCCCCGAGGCTGGCCGCCACCTGCTCGAGAACAAACCCGAGTTCCGGATCGCGACCGTTGTCGGCGGCCGCCAACACCTCTTCCGGTTCCGGGAGGTCTTCGATATTGGCGAGCCACCAGGAGGCGGCCGCCAAAGCATCGGCACTGCCCGGGTCTGCGGCGATGGTCTGTAAGGCGAGTTCACGCGCGCTGTCGAGATCAAACTCCATCCCCGCCTGCCATACCTCCCACCACCCGGCGTTGACCGTGAGCGATGAAGCACAACAGACGACGATCAGGAGTGCGCGGCGCCACACAGTGATCATGGCGCCTCCAATCGCCGCCCCAGGTGTCGCTCGACCGTCACCAGGAACTCTCGCAATCCAGAGACGTCCCCCGCATCGTAAATCCCTGCCTCAAAATGTAATTGGCCATCGACCCGGTAGCCGTTGCTCAGACTCTTTGGAGTGATCTTCAGCGAACCATATGCGGTGTTCAGCTCGACCTCAGCCGGTGTACTTTTGGGTGGGCGACCGAGATCGACTTCGAGTGTCCACTCGAGGTCGGGTCGCACATCGATCTTCAAAGGCCCGTGACGGGTCCCGCCGGGTACCATCCGCGCCGCCCAATCGAGCTTCCCGGGGTATGTGCCGACGCCCCCGCCGCTCGCCAGCGCGGTCTTTGCGATCGTGCCTTCGATTTCGACGATCGTCGGATCTCGGCCGGGTACCAGCTGCAGCGTGGGGTCCCCGGTCAGCTGTGCCCCGGGAAACTGTTCCTGTAACCAGCGCGCGAACCGCTGCGGGTCACGACTGCCACCAAACCGCCCCCGCCGGACATCGGCCGCTTCACCGGTGTCGCGAGTCTCGATCGTGATCGCTACGTCGGAGGCGTCGCCGGGCCCGAGAGCGAAGCGTATTTTTGTACCCCCCGCACCGACAACCGGCGAGAACTGCGGTCGGCTCTGTGATCCATCGACGACCAGAACAAATGCGCCCTGGTCTATCGATGGCGGTGGAAAAACCGCGTGACCCGTGGCGGTGCCGTCGAGCCACAAGTCGTCTTCGGGGAGATAGACGATTGCGTGGTTGAAAACCTCGAGAACTGCGAGATCGTTGCTGACCGGGCCGAGATCAGCACTCCGAATCATCACCATGCGTGCCGGCACACCGATGACGTCAAGCAGCGCCACCAACAGCGCAGCCTTGTCCTTGCAGTCGCCGATGCGATGGTGGAGCACCCAATCCGCCGAAAAGGGCCGATAACGATGTTCGCCAAACTCGAGCCCAACGTAACGGATATCGTTGGTCACAAAACGATAGAGACGCCTGATTCGATCGAGACGATCGTCGACACCATTGACCAAGCGAAACGCGGTTTCTTCCACCTGCTCCGATATCCGCACCCTCGACGCCACGTGGCGCCCGTACCAATCCGCCAAAGCACCCCACTGCGGATGGTTGGAGTAGACCAGGTAGGGCGTCACCATGAGCTGCGGTGCGGCCGGAACGTCGGACGGGATCGCCGGAAGATCGCGCCATTCCCAACGCAGGCGAACGACACCGGAGTCGTCTTCTTCGCGCACCGGCTCGCCGTCAAGGTTGGCAATCTCCCACTCCGGAAGAACTGCACCCGGACCCACCAACTCGACCTCCATCAACGCCACCGGGACCCCTCGGCCGAGGAGAATCAACCCGCCGTTGTACGGACCGGTCTCGTTGGCCTCGTCGGTCTCGGAGAGAACGTAAGCAACCTCGACGAGGTCTCCGTCTTCAAGCTCGTCAAATTGCAGGACCCTCAGTCGTGTGTCGTAGTAGAGGTTGAATTCGGGCTCTGACAGGCGGGGGGTGTCGCCCTGGCGGGCGCCGATTTCGGAGCCGTCGCGACGCAGGATTCTCGCGCGCAACACGCGCAGGCGTTGATTTTCAGCAACGTGGGCGATCTGTTGGTTGCGGAGCTCGTCAGCGCGAGCCGCATCGGTGATCAAGAACACCTGCTGAACCCTCTCCTCGGTCAACCGCGAGGGCAGGAACTGGATCTGTTGATGGTCGAGGACGACGACGGCTGGCGCTGCCGGCGGCGCCGCGTCAGCCATCCGCCACAGCTCCTCCGGGGAGCGAAGCCAATCGAGGTTTTCACGTTCCTCACCCAGGAGCTCGAGCAATCGCTGGGCGCGTCTATCCTGGGGTCGGATCTCGAGCACACCCCGAGCAAGCTCCGCGGCAGCCGCATCGTCAGCCACCGAGTGTTCGACGCTGGCCAGCTCCATCGTCAAATCGACATCGGTTGGTGAGCGCTCGAGACCGACGGAAAGCATCGACCGGGCTGACTCGACATCACCATCCGCGGCAAGCAGCCGTGCCAGACGGACCCTGGTTTGCGGTGCGTTGGGTTCGCGCTCGAGACGGCTGGACAGGAGTTCCCGCAGCGCCGCCCCATCACCACAGCTCTCTGCGATTTCCTCGTTGAGCTCCATGACGGTGAGGGCACCCGGAGTTATCTCGGTCAATCTCATGACGGCTTCTTCCGCCAGGTCCCAGCGGCGGGCGTCGATGGCGGTTTCGGCAAGACCTGTATTGACACGTACACAATGTGGATACGCGCGGCCCAGGTCTGCCATTTTCGGTACCACCAGCGGACCCCATAGGGCCGCGTCGACATCCAGCATGGCGCCACGAACGACGGCGCCGCCAGTCCGTGCCTCGGAGAGGAGTTTGTGTGCCTCCTCGTACAGCCCGCGTTCCCCGTACCAGGCGGCAAGCTCGAGCCGAGCCCACAGCAGGTCCGGGTCCTCCTGCAACGCCTCGGCAAGGAGGTCCCGCGCCGCCCCAGGCTCGGTGGTGACGAGCCACTCCAAGAGTCGCGCCTCACCCGGCATCTCTGCGCGTGCGTCCCGACACGCGGCGCGCGTGCCGCCACCCCCAACCGGTTCCGGATGCCGGGTCACGAGGAAGGCCGCCAGGGCCATCGCAGCCCCGGGCGTGCCATCGGTACGCGCCTTGCGGATTTCCGAACCGATCGTACGAACGTCAGGCGGTCCAAGATCAATCCCTGAATGCATCGCAGGAGGTTGCCGAAGTTCTCGCACCCCGTCGATCGCAGAGCCGTCAGGCCGGGTGAGGCGCGCGCGAAGCCACCAATGCTCATCCTCCGAAGCGACAGCGATGACCACCGAATTCTCCCCCTGACGCAACCATCCTCCGCCGACGACCTGGTCAGGCGCCCGGTCCAGGGGTTGCGGCGTGGTCACCAGCTCGACGCCGTTCAGCCACACGCGCGCGACCTGCGCCACCCCGATTCGCACCGCCACGAGCTGCTTCCGATCGCTTGAAATCGTTGTCGCCAGGTAGGCCATTTGCCGTTGCGGGGGCCACGCGAGGCCCGACAAGTGCACCCATCCCAAGGGATCGGTGCCCGGTGTCGCCCGCCACTCGAAATCAGCCGTCGGCGGCACCGCAACACGATCGAAGTCGGTGAGCTCCTCGAGCGTCACCGGATCCCGAAACCACCAGGACGTCAATCCGCCCATCGTGCGGAAGAGCTCGCGGGCGGTGCCGTCTCGGCCGCGGTCGATCTCGATTTCGGCTCGCATCAGGCGTATTTCATCCGCCATCAGCGGATCGATCTGGCGCGCGGCGGCCAGCCGGTCGAGGCCACGCTCGGCAATCGTCCAGTCTTCGAGGGTCGTCCGCCAGTTCAACGCAAAGACCAGGTGATGGTAGTCGGCCGGCGTCAAACCATCCGCAACGGCAGCCTCGATATGGCGTTGCACACGATCCTCGATCGGACCGGCGCCGACCGCCGGAGCGAGGCACAGGAGAACCAGTAGCGTGCGCAGATACGCCATCGCTCCTGGCTTGCCGTCCGTCGCGAAAAGGTACGTTGGCGCCCTCATATACCGATCGAGTATGGCAGATCCTTCGATGATCCCGCGCCCGAGTCCGCGTCCGAAAGACTCACCACCAAGGACATCAAGGGAATTCCCCGAGGTTTCTTCTCGCTCATCGGGATGCGATGCTCGGAAATCGAAAGGAACTTCGAGGGATTTCAGGCAGATTCTCCTGAAAACCCTGAAAATACTTGGTGGCCTTGGTGTCTTGGAGGTGAAAACGGGTGGGCGGGGGAAAGTTATCCGCTATCCTGCCCCGATGACGACGACCCGACTGGCCGCGATCACCTTCGACGCCGGCGGGACGATAATCTACTCCGACCCGAGCCCGGGCGAGATCTACGCCCACCACCTGAGCCGTCTCGGTCGTCCGGTCCAAACTGAGGAGGTCGCGCCGGTCTTTCGGGACGCGTGGGCCGCAATGCAGCGCCAATCTGTTCCAGGCCAGGATCGATACGGCTCCGTCGCCGGTGGAGAGCTTGCCTGGTGGGGCGCCTTCGTGCGGGAGGTCCTCCGGCGTCTCGACCACGATGCACCTTGGGAACCACTGCTCGAGGATCTCTACGCGGCTTTTTGCGCGGCGAGCGTCTGGAAAGTCTTCCCCGAGACCATGGGCACCCTCGAGGCCCTCGCCGGCCGCGGAGTCAGGCTGGCGGTGATCTCAAACTGGGACCGGCGCTTGCCTGACATCCTCCGTTCGCTCGACATCTTCGAGATCTTCGAGACAGTCACCGTGTCGTCCATCGAAGGGGTCGAGAAACCGTCCTCCGAGATCTTCCATCGCACGCTTGACCGGATGAGGCTCACGCCCAGCGAGACGATACACATCGGTGACTCGCCGCTCGAGGACTACACCGGCGCCGTAGCGGCAGGTCTCGGAGCTGCCTTGATCGATCGCCACGACCTTTTTGCGGACGAGCCGTACCGGCGGATATCGAGTCTCGAGGAAATTCTCGAAATGGTGGGGTGACATGCGGCAATCTCTCTTCGCCTCAGAGCGACACATCGGGCACGGATACGGAGACGGGCGCGGAGACGCAGAGTCGACAGGATAAGATGAATCCATGCTGCATGCCATCATCATGGCCGGAGGATCGGGGACCAGGTTCTGGCCGGCCTCGCGGCGCGACCGTCCCAAGCAGTTTCTGACCCTCGCCACCGACACACCACTCCTGCGTTTGACCTTCGAAAGGCTCGCAGGGCTGGTGCCGCCGAATCGGGTATGGGTGGTAACAACCGCTGCGACCGCCGCCGCCAGCCGGGACATCCTTCCAGAGCTGCCGGCCGACAACATCCTCGGCGAGCCGGTCGGCCGAAACACCGCCGCCTGTGCGGGTTTCGCCGCGCAAGCCGCGCTTACCCGCGACCCCGAGGCGGTTTGCATCGTCCTCCCCGCCGATCACCTCATCCGCCAGGAGGAACGTTTCCGGTCGGCGATGGCAGCGGGGGCGGATTTCGTCGAGCGCGAGGGCGGTCTCGTCACCTTCGGCGTCCAACCGACGAAACCGGAGATTGGATACGGCTATCTCGAACTCGGTGAGGAACACTCCCGCAATGGCGAATGGGCCGTTCACCATCTGCAGCGCTTCATCGAAAAACCGGATCTGGAACGGGCACAGCGCTACCTTGAGTCCAAGCGGTTTCTGTGGAACGCGGGTATTTTCGCGTGGCGCGCGGTCGACCTCCTCGACGAAATCCGCCGGCAACTGCCGGAGCTCGGCAAAGGTCTCGGTCGGCTGGCAGATGCCATCGGATCTTCAAAGGCCGACGCAATGATCGCCGAGGTCTACCCGACCCTACCCGCGATTTCGGTGGATTTCGGGGTGATGGAGAGAGCACAGAGGTGTTGGACCATCCCGGTCGACTTCCCTTGGTCCGATGTGGGCTCATGGTCAGCCATTGCCGAGGCGCTCCCTGGCGACTCCTCTGACAACCACAGCCAAGGAAGGGTCCTCAGCGAAGACTCGCACCGAAATGTGCTGGTCAGCGCGGGTCCAGTGGTGTCGGTGGTGGGCGTCGACGATCTGGTTGTGGTCGCCACGCCGGACGCGGTGCTCGTCGTACCGAAGGACCAGGCGCAACGGGTCAAGGACGTCGTGAAAGCACTCAAAGACAAAGGATGGGACGACGTTCTCTAGAATGATGAATGAGGAGTTAGGAATGAGGAATTCTCACCCTCCCTCCCAGTAAACTCAAATACCACCCGCGTGGATGGGCGGCATTCCTCATTCCTCATTCGATGCGGTGCTACTTCTTCTCTTTGAGCCCGTACTGCTCCAGCTTGCGGTAGAGCGTGGATCTGCCGATGCCGAGCTGGCGCG
>Ga0315534_1000732_pt1 | contig 23012 bp, 28 predicted proteins | sample SalMarSW160240MG_FD_203094 | JGI IMG/M metagenome (GOLD analysis project Ga0315534, IMG submission 203094) | Salt marsh sediment microbial communities from the Plum Island Ecosystem LTER, Massachusetts, United States - Salt Marsh Sediment SW1602-40 ...
TATGTTCCATTGTCAAAATTTACTTTAGATATAGAATAATTTTATTATTTTATATTTATTTTTGTAATATTTTTATCCAGATCTAATTACGCAAAACATCTATTATATTCATTCATAGACAATTCAAAAATATTATTTTCGGTCTTTATTTGGTCTAAAACCATTCTCAATTAATACCTTGTAAATTTCTGGTACTGCATAACAAAATCCTATATGCAAACAATCAGTTTTTTGACAAAAATCACACTGTAACTCTTTATTTTTAGAGTTTATAAATATCGTTACAAGTCTATTCATTGTATTGTCTTTAACAACTATGTGATTATCTATTGCAGAAGTAAATTCCAGAAACGGACCATATTTTGTAACTTGTTTATTAAATTCAATTGTATTTTTTAAAATCAGATCTAAATATGCGGTGAATTTTTGATTAGAAGGTCTTTTTTTATCTTTATTATATATATCAAATAAATTATTTTTGACCTCCTCTCTTACTTGCACGGTTAACCAACCTTTTTTTTGTGCCATATTAGTAATGGATATATTTAGGTTAAAGTATGATATAACCTTTATCCTATCTTAAAGCAACTTATAATAATTTTAGGTTAAATTAACATAACATTTAAGTAGTATGATTAGGTTAATTTATGTTAATGATCAAGGATATCATGATAAAAATTGTATACAAGAATCTAAAAAAAAACAAAAACAAAAACAAATGGATCTTTAGTGTTAGTGAAGTAGTTTTTAAAAAATTAAGTATTCTCGTCTTTCGATCTGATAAAATATTTTTGTTATTTTTTTATTGACAAATAAGGTATTTCAAAATGTTTACCAATCTTGAATCTCAGATTTTTGTATCAGCTCATGATTACCTGTTAAAGTCCTTCAAAATAGATATACAAAAGAATCAATTAATTAATTTAACGATTGGTTCACCAACCCTTTTTCTAAATCTTTATGATTTGATCCCTAAATTAGCTATTAAAGCATTATTGCCAAGAAATTACGGAGGTTTGAACTCTCCTTCTGTTACAATTATTGATGGGAACAAAAGAGGTCAATCAACTCATTTGGATTTTTACAGTTTTGTAGATTATGCCATTCAATATGGGATAAATGTTGATTCAGTTTTAGAGAGAATTATCGTAACAAGATCCTTTACTGCGCATCAACTTGCTGATACAATAATTTGTAAATTACCAAATATGATTCAAAAGTACAAGTCAAATCTTGTAATAATTACAGATTTATTTGCTACAGATGAGCAATTACATCTTTCTGAAAGAAAATGGCTTTTGAATCACACGATCAACTCTATAAATAGTATTTCAAAATCAATAATTGCAATATTTTCTCCTGTAATGATAGATGGAATTCAAAAAGTTATTAATATTAATACACAAAAGTCAAAAATAATGACAACATCTAATAAAATAGTGTAAAAAATGATTAGAACGATTCTAGCATTTAGAATTATTACATTAACGGAAAAAAGAGGTGTGATATATATCCAGAATTTAGACAAAAGTAAGCAAAAAATATTTAAATATATGTTTTCAATTGCATATATCTTTAACTCTGAGTCTTCCTGTGATACTAATCTAATAAGAATAAATCCAATTATGTTTTTACTAGCTTTGTATAATTACAAAAAAATATTATCGTTAAAAAAGAATTTGAATGAAATTTTTTTCAATTGTTATTGTTATCTACTAGAGAGGTGAAAGAAGAAATATTATCTTCGTCTTCCAATCTTTTTCCCTATAACGATATTATTACCAAAGAAATAGAATCATGGAAAAGTTATGCAGATTGCTTAAGAAAACACGATAGAGAATTATTTTATGATATGCTTAAAAGCTGTTACAAATACTCTTCAGCAATTAATGCAAAAGTAAAAGAAGACTATTTTTCTACTACTACTGCGGTGATTATGTCTGTTTTAATAGAACAATATAAGAATTTACTATATAAAGTGAAACAAAATAAACAATAATATAATAATCAATCAGGAGGAGAATCCTAAAAATCATTACTATTATTACTGGTTGGTTATTTGATATTTATCCATATAAAAATAACAACAAGATGGTTTTTTGGATAAGATTAAATGATTTAGAAAATAACGATAATAATACTTCTAGGTATATTCGTATTGAAGAAGACTGGCAGAATTATTTTTATGTTGCCTCTGATAATACAGACAAACTGAAGAAATTAGTTCAAGATGATTATATTTGCTCTTCAATTAGCTCATACGAATTCGTTAAGAGATTAGAAACAATAACAGATACAAAAAAATCAACTGTCATGAAACTTGTCACCTTACATAAAAATTCAAAATTAACAAATACTATTGAAAAAAGGAATGGGTATAATGATTTTAGATTATACAATGTAGATTTACTCCCTGAACAACAATATTTTTTTGATCATAACATATTTCCTTTAGGATTTTTTGAGATAATTGATGATGATAACAAATCAAATTTGATTTGGAAATCTAAAAAAAATGATAATGTAGAATCTACTGATTACTTGCTTCCACATTTTGAAATGATTCATCTTAAGCTTAATTTTCAAAAGGGTAAAATTATAAAAATAACAGATGAATTAAACTCTATTAGCATTACACATTATGATAATAACAATAACAAAAACCAAATTATAGATATTTCAGGCAAATCAGAAAAAGAATTATTAAATGAATTAATAAAAATCGTTAAAACTATAGATCCAGATTTTATTCTTACAGATGATGGAGATTCATTTACATTTCCATATTTAATTTATAGAGCAAAATTAAATAAAGTTGATTTATGTCTAAGTAGAGATAATACTATACCTTTAACAAATCCGAAAAGAAAAGGAAATACGTTTTTTTCTTATGGTAAAACCTATTTTAAACCATCGGCTATTAAATTATTCGGCAGGATCCATATTGATAAAAGTAATTCATTTACAATTAGAACTGGTTCAGATTTAGAAGGTTTATTCGAAATTTCCAGATTATGTAGGATTCCATTGCATGAGGCATCAAGAGCTTCTATTGGTAGATGTTTAACAAGTTTGCATCTTTATAATGCTACAAAAAGAGGTTTACTAATACCTTGGAAACCATTGTTGAATGAAAATCCCAAAAATATGATGGAACTTTTTTTAGCTGATAGAGGCGGTTTAATATTAGAACCACAAATAGGATTACATGAAAAAGTAGCAGAATTTGATTTTGTTTCTCTTTATCCAAATATAATGTTAAAGAGAAATATTTCAGCAGAGACAGTATTATGTGATTGTTGTTTTGATAATCCTCAATTTACGGTACCTGATATAAACTACCACATTTGTAATAAAAAAGGATTAGTTCCTGAATCATTAGAAGTAGTATTAGAAAAAAGATCAAAATATAAAAATCTTAAAAATAAAATATCCGCTTCAGTATTAAAAAATATTTATGATAAAAGACAATCATCTTTAAAATGGATCCTTGTAACTTCCTTTGGTTATTTAGGATTTAGTAATGCAAAATTTGGAGGAATAGATGCACATATAGCTGTTTGTGCTTTTGCAAGAAATATTCTTTCTAAAACGATGCATACTGCTGAAGCTATGGGTTTTGATGTCTTACACGGAATAGTGGACTCAATTTGGGTCAAAAAAAACGAAAAGAGTACAACAAAAAATGATTATTTTAAATTAAAAGAAACTATAGAAAGGGAAACTAAATTTGACATATCCTTTGAAGGAATATACAAATGGATTGCTTTTCTTCCTTCTGAAATAAATCCACACCTTCCAGTACTAAATAGATATTTTGGAGTATTTGAAGATGGAACTATAAAAACAAGAGGTATCGAATCAAGAAGACATGATACACCTCAGTTTTTCTCACAATGCCAAAACGAAATTTTAGATATATTGTCCAAAGGAAATTCAATTTCAGATATAAAACAAAACAAAATATCTCTAATAATCAAAAAAATTCAAAACTATCTTTATCTATTGAAAACTCGTAAAGTATATTCTGAAAAACTGGTATTTACAAAACTGCTTTCAAAAGATTATAATCAATATGATAAAAAAAGAAATACACTAGAAAATAACGCTTTAAGACAGCTTGAATTGAATGGAGAATATCTAAAAGCAGGTCAAATTTTACAATATATTATAACAGATTATAATAAAACTAAATCAAATAGAGTACTTCCCTTGCAATTATTAGATAATAAAACTGATTATGATATTAAGAGATATTCTGAATTATTAATTGATACTTGTAATACCGTATTAGAACCATTTGGAATAGCATTTGATAAAAATCTACACTCAATACATAAATTAGATAATTTTTATTGATTTTATAACTACAAAGAATCTCAAGAGACTATCTAGGGTCTAGAGGTAAATATCCGAAATTTATAGTGATTTTTATCAGTTACCAGTAGGCAAATATAATATAAAAAAATTGATAATATTTCATATAAGAATCAAGTTTTACAATAGTAGAAACATAGTTATTCTGATAATTTAAGTTATAGTAAAAATAATTTTATAGTCATTTAAAGGCATATAAAACTAGATATAAATAAAGATAATAAACACTATCAAATGTAATTACATCACTTATTGTCTATATGACTTTTAACTGAGTAGCAAATAAAAGTAAGAAAGAAAAATATCATCTAAAAGAATTAAATATATAATAAATTGATATAAAAATTTCCGAATAGGAATACATGTATAGGTAAAACGATAATATGACTATGGATTATCTTGCTAGATGAAATCGATAAAGTTATTCTTCATGAACTAGGAAAAAATGCACGAATTTCTGCCTATCAGATAGCGCAAATTCTTCATGAGATGGATTACAAGATAACGGATAGAGCAATAAGACAGAGATTGAAAAGATTAGAGAGTCGAAATGTAATATTAGGATATTGCGCGATTCTTAATCCTCAGTTTGTATCTGAAAAAGTAAATCGTACTGTTTTATTAAAATTCAAATACACAGCACTTTCAACTAATTTAATTAATGGATTAATAAACTATTCAAAAGAATCACCGTTTTGTGTGTTCTCTGCAAGGGGAAGCGGAGACTATGACTGGATTTTTCATTTTATATTTGATACGTTAGAACAATATGAACTTGAAAGCAGTAATTTTTTACAGAGATTTGCAGAAATTATTATGGATTATCGTTCTTATGAAACTAAGACATTCAAACTCTCACCATATTCTTTTTTTAACGATACTCAACTTACCCAAAGAAAAGTACTTGTTTATAAAATTCTTGAATCAGTTGAACAATCCCAATTTTTGCAAGAAAAACTCCAATTAATCGTAGACGGATTAGTAAAATTTTTTGATGCCGAATTTGCTAGGATTTGGTTATTAGATAAAGATGAAGAACATTTAATTTTAAAGTTTAGCGCAGGCAGATACAAGAATATCACAGGAGAATTCTCCATAATCTCTATTGATTCTTTGAAAATTGGTTATGTAGCTAAAACAGGCAAGCCAATTATTACTAATGATGTAGGACATGATCCTAGAATAAAATATCCTGATTGGGCAAAGAAAGAAAAACTTCAATCTTTTGCTGGATATCCTTTAAAACACAAAGGAAAGATAATAGGGGTTATTGCTATGTTTAGCAAAAAAAAACTTAATATCGGTGATTTTGAATTATTGGGAGTTTTCTCTGAAAAGGTATCCCTAGAATTATCTACTCATTTTGAAGCTCAAGAATATTTACAAATTAAATAAACTGCAATAGAAAAAAGTATGTTAACGCAAAGGATGAAAGATATAGATAACGTTGATATAGATAGTTTTCAAAATCTATTGTCAACTAATAAGTTCTATTCAATAGAAAATAAAATTTAAGATATATCTTTTACAATGTCTACTTATAAGTAGTTATTTTATCATTTTCATTAAATATTCCTACAATCAGCTGCTTTTATTCCTTCTTTAGTTGAGTCAACAATCGTTTTAATACCGTTTTCCATAAACTCATTTGACTTGGCTGAAATTACCTTTCCTTCTTCATTACTAATGTATTTATTAGGCCCTAATCCTATGCTTCCTTTTACTGTCAATGTAGGATAAAAATCGCTTACTGTCAAGTCATTTATTATTTTCTCAAGATTATGCTTTGATGATATTGCTTTTACTATAAATTTATCAAATCCTGGATTATCAGATACTTTTTGTATTGATATTATGTTTCTAATGTTGTAATTCTTTATGAAATCATTTATATCGCCTTTAAATCCACTAAATACTATCGGTAAACTTGCATCTTTATATTCAATCATATTTAATTGCATTTGCTTAATATTGATATCATTTTCAGCTCTAAGAATTTTATGTTTTTCATTTGATGCATCTAATAATTCATAACATGTACCATCAATGTTTACATTTACATGTTTTTCTGGATAGTAACTAAATGCAAGTAGAAAACCAACGGTTCCAATTACTAATAATGCTATTATACCTGGAAATGCAACTTTATGTAAATTTAAAGCCATATCCTTTACTCATCCTTTTCTAGTAATTGTAATCCACGTAATATCTATACCTTCTTTCTACTTCTTTGTTATTTCCAGTAATAACTGAAGAAATTGCAGATCTTATATTTTTTGAAATATAATCTTTCAAATAATCTGAATGGCCGTTATGAGGAAAACATGTTATTAGCAAATTTTCAAACTTTTTTATAAACTCAATAACCTTTTCATGATATTCTTCTTTTGTAGGATTGCTCTTATGACTTACTTTAAACCATACAGTCGCCGAGGGTGCAGCATATATCTTTCCTATGTCTTCTAATATACGATCCAATTCAAAAAGATCTATATTTTTTATTTGATTCATAATTATACTATGTTATTTATAATAATATTACCTACGGAAATATTCATAGTTTTTAATTTCCAATTTGGAACAAATATCCAAGATATTTTTATAATATCCATATATTATTTTGAAAGTCTTTATTACTTTGTTTCCGAATCAGAAATACAAGATGAGACTAGAATATATCTACTTTCTCTTTTTCTATAAAATAAATGAGCATCATATTACTTTAAAATAAAATTCAAAACGAGTTATCTATTCCCTATTCCAACAAACAATTCTCTTGTTGTATCCTATATTTTATCTAGTAGGTCTGTTTATGTTTAGACAGATGAACTCCAAGACTAACGATATCATCCAACTCGATTATATCTCTAATCTCTTATCATAAAAGTAGTTCTGGATTGTTATTGATTGTTAACTCTTGTGATAATAAGACAAGTTACAAATAATTCGCTTGAACTAGATTTAAGTTATCTTAGTTAAATTTTGATATTATTGATGGCATAATATGATATTATAAGATTGATATTTGATCTTTTAGTTAATATCAATTTTTGTATCATTTTAAAAAAATATTCTAATTTTGATTAAACATATAGTTTAGTTTATTCTCCAAAAAAATATTAAAAAAGCATATACAAATGGCTCTGACTATATGAAAATCTTTATTGGATACCAATTCCTTTTGTATACAGGCTAGGTTCAAAGTTAACATACTCCGTATGAGAGTGAGGCTCTGACTGAACCAATATCTGAGCGGCTATACTACTACCTCTTAAAGAAGGTGAATAGATGTTTGCCGCCTGTTAGCCGAATTAAAAAATAAGAAAATAAAAAGAATGAAAAGGAAAAATGAAAGGAAAGTGACAGGTATAGCATAAGCTATTTTAGATAATTTTTAATATGATGAATTATAATAGAAAATTAAGGTTAACAGGAACATAAGGATGACCTGATACAGAAGGAGATTTTCATAGATGTTAACTTAAGCAGAAACAGCTATAGCTAAGAACATTCTATTTATCATATGAATCAAATCAAATTTGAAAGAACTAGAACATCTAACTATATTGTTATGCATTCTCTTTATCTGTATTTTCTTGGTTTAAGTTTACGTAATACATCTAAAGCATTAGTAATATTTAGAGATGAAAAGCAAAGTCATGTTTCTGTTTGGAACTGGATTCAGAGTTTTGGTTCATGCCAAATTTACAAGAGAAAAAGAATAACTGATTTTATTATAGATAAAATAAATGGTAAGATAGGACAGAAACATTTCTGGTTATGGGTTTGTATTGAACCTGTGTACAGTTCTGTGCTTGGAATCTATCTCTCTGAAGATAGAAAAATGATTGTAGCTGAAAAATTCATAAGATCATTAGTTGCAAAATATGGAAAACATACTATCTATACAGATGGTGGTACCTGGTATGTTAAAGAATGCAATGTAATTGGATTAAAACACTATTTGCATTTTTCAATAGAGAAAAGTTTGATGGAAAGAGCAAATTAGTACTTGAAAGATCGTATAGAAAGTTTTGATGATTACTATCCATGTAGACAAGAGGAATGTAATATATTTCATGTACATAACTGGATACAATTCTTTATTTCTATACCAATTAGCATATATTTTCTAATCATGTTTTATTATTATCATATCTAATATGGAGTAAAAGCTATCTACCATTACGTTTATTCAGCAATATCATAACTGTGTATTCAAAAAATGAATTGATCAGATTATACAAGAAGGAAATTAATCCAAAGGTAAAGGAAAGATTACTTTTTGTAATAAAAGTACAATATGACAATATCATTCATGCTTATGCTTGTGATGAATTACATAGAAGCAGACCTTGGGGATCATATTGGTGGGATAGATTCTCAACAGAAGGAGTAGCAGGATTAAAAAATAAGCCAAAAAGTGGTAGACATTCAGACATACCTAAAGAGACAATACATGAAATAAAAAATGAATTAACATCCAGCAAACAGGGTTGGACCACAAAACAGGTAAAAGATCTGATCGTAAGAAAAAGCGGAATAAAATATCATTTCACTCACATATACAGACTCATGCACAAGTGGGGATTCAAACAGAAAGTACCAAGAAAAGTACATGTAAACACAGCATCAAAACAGGAGAAAGAACGTTTTAAAAAACAGCCAGAAAGATACCGGACAATCTCGCACAAAAGAAAGAGTTTACTATAGTATCACTTGATGAATCATTCTTCTTCTATGATTTCCTTGTAAGAAAAGTGTGGATAATAAAAGATGAAAGGCCAGTTGTAAGAATTACAGGATCACATCAGGAATCAGTCTTATTTGGTGCTACAAGTTTAGAAGGAAAACAGATGTTCAGACAGTATAACTGGTTTGACCAGAATACATTTTTAGATTATCTAAAACAGATACATAGAAAATTTCCAAAATGTTACCTATTCCTTGATAAGGCAAAACAACATTACAGATCGAAAAAAGTATTGGAATATTTTGATAAACACAAAAAAGATTTGATTCCAGTATATCATCCAACAGCATCTCCAGAGTTTACGGTACTAGAAGAGATATGGCATATAGCCAAGAGCGATCTGCTTGTTCTACAATATTATTCATCATTTGCAGATTTTAAAAATAAATTATCTCAATATTTTAGAACAAAAAGATTCAATCTGGATATGAGAAACTATCTGCTTGCTAAAATTGACAATTAGAAAACATAAGCTAGTTGGTATATGTACAATGATACTATAGCAAACAATAATTATTTTGAGTTAGAAAAGGAGATGAGTATTATCTTAAATTAACAGAGCTTTTAGAATTAAAATTAAAAATGAAAAAATCATTATTGCTAATGTTAAAGAACATAAAGATCAATAGGTTCTATACAAGACGTAAGGAATACTTAGGTATTACTATAATTTGCACAGGGAGAATGACAATCATCCAATCATGTCTCAGTTTTAGTACATATGAAAGAAATAAAAGTTATGCTTGAAACAAGCATGATTATAAAGATTTAAGAAATTTTTTCCTTCAACGTTAAGTGAAATTATCAACTAGTAGTCTTAAAAAGGTTGTATAATAGTTAATTTTATTGATTAAAGAAATAATGCCTGATTACCATTTTTCGCCAATGTCGGTTTACAACTCATATAGTATGAATAAAGTTAGATTAGCTAAATATGCGAATACTGTTGTTTTAATTGAGTTATATGAAATCTTACGCAAGAATAGAATTAAATTCATGACTTTTGTATTGACATATATTGTAATGTTTTTCAATACTATGCAATATGTATCTTGTATACTTCAATATATATAAATATATCTATTTCAGAGATACAAATACTTATATATCCTTTATTATATACACATTATAATGACGACCATTTTAGAAGATAATAGAATGACAAGAGAAGAAATTAAGTCCAAAGTAGCAGAATTTAAAGCAAACCATCCAAAGTATGCTACAATTGTTCAAGAAATTCCTAATCTAGACGTGAAAGAAACTTTCAGAGCTTATTTTGTAGCGGGAGTTTTAGAGAGAATACTAAAAGCACATGCCAGAAATTTAGTTGAGGAAAAAATAGGTAGTCAGAGTAGTTCACCGTTAGAGGAATATATGACAGAAGAAGAAATCAAGGCAAAAGGATCAGAAATCAAGGCAAAACATCCAAAGTATGCTACAATTATACAAGAAATATCGAATCTTGATCTCAAACAAACTGTTAAAGGATATATTGCTGCGGAGATTTTACAAAGATTATTAAAAGTCCACGGCAGAAATCTAGTTGAATAGAAAATAATGTAACAATATTGTTACATTATTTTTTAATTCCTAAATATCATTGATATTTTCTAATCCGATTTTCTCTTTTTACTAAAACATTGGACTCATTTTTGCACAGCTATCGATATTACTCAAGACGGTCAGTAGTTTTCTAGGATTTACTTATCGCCAAATATGGGAATATCTAACAACAATAGCAAGAAATGATTTCTGAACTTCCCCAAAAATGTATGTAAGGTCTGTGGACAAAACGCAACTGCTGGAATACGAGACAATGAAGATACTAATAATAATGATAGGAATATTCAAATTAGAATAATATACTCGTGTCTTGATCACTATTTACAAGTCTATCAAAAAATCCAAGGAGAAAGAAAAAGAAATGAATTTACAAAACATTATAAAACAAGTTTCAAAAATGGTCGAGAGGTTTCTATATTTTGCAGAAGACCACAAAAAAAGAGAAGTAAAACAAATAAGTCAAACTAATAACAATAATCAAAATGATGACGGGGATATCGAAGAAGATGATGAAGATTTCGATATAGATTATGAGGTCGAAGATGTTGAGGATGAAGGTGAAGATGAGACTAACAATAATGATAACGATGAAAGAGGGCAATAATGAGTTCTACCAATATCATTAATCCTAAACCTTGTTACTATAACTGTGGAATTAGAATCTATTGGAATACTTCATAAAATGCGTATTTCAAAGTATTTACAAAACAGAAACACGTTTGCACAAATAGATCCAATAACACTTCTTCATTATCTATTTTAAAGTTCCAAAAGATAAAAGGTAAGACGTAAAATAGAAGTTTGGTAATTCTATTGTTACTGTTTTAAATAAATAACAAATAATTCTATTAATTGAAATTATTATTCTTTAAATATTCATCAGTTTCTATATTGCATTATCTAGACTGTTAAGAGTAACTGAACTTTCATTTAGTTCTAAATTATAATTTGCTTGATTTGTCAGAGTAGTTAAAAGGTTAGAAATTCCTACTGCTTCACTAATTGTATTTTGAATCTTTTCTCTTTATTGATTAATTTCTTCATCAGAATTCATAATTATTATATTAATAATTGGAAAATTTATTGTTTAGAAAATTCATTTTCAGGTTTCGTTTCTGTAGCACTAACTATTTGTTTTCTTTTTTAAAAGTATCAAAACTATACCTACAAAACTAGCTACTTTTTCTCTACAATCTCCATTACCACCTTGCGAAGAATCTTAGGCAGTTTTACCAATTAGCTGCCGTTCTTTTGCTTTCTCTCGTAAGGTTCTATATCTCTTATCCGTGTTGTAATTATCTTGGTTGTATATAACGTAAAGTAAAAGTGATTACTTTGGATTGGTTATTTTTAAATGAAGTTGTTTATAGATAATAAAACATAGTAACTAGTGTTAAGTTAAACTAATAACTTAATATCTTTAAAAAACTCTTAACAGAGCCCATCTGGATATATAATCAGCATTACTTTCAATCATGTCAGTATTAGGAAAAGTCCATATAATCTTCTGTAATATAATCACGAATATGTCCTCTAGAACAAGTATATTGTGAAGGTTTCGAATTGATAGTTGACTTGATTGTGTTATTATTACTTCTTTCATCAACGTAAGTCCCTGGAAAGACTTGGCCACAAGTTTTACATTTCAACATTAGCATTGGCATATTTGATATCATTTATATATAATACGAAGTTATTATTATAGTTGCTTATTTATCATTTATATGGATTATTAAAAATAATAGCAATGCATAACTTTGATTGTTGCTTTCTACTGGTAACTAACTCTAAATGTGTTGACGTATTGCATCATCGTCGATTATAATAAATTTTTTCATCATTTTCAATTATATTTTCTCAATGATTTATTATCTTAAGTTCTAACTCATTTTCTATCTTTAACTAATTCAATCCATCAATTAAGGTTGACATAACAGAATCTTATATTTTATGATAAGTTAAGTATCATATCTTAGACCAACAACCAAAACATCTAAGATACCTTCTTACAGTAAATGACAGATTATCTTCTGTTACATAGTTGTAGTTTGCACATACATCTTTCTTGAGATTTCTGTTAACTTTTGTTTCTACCAAATTAAGAAATGCTGCACGTATTGGTAGAAATAGTACAGTTAGCCAGTATGACTGTCTTTGTATATACTGTTTTGTCTTGTTGCTAACATGAAAAGATGCATTGTCTATTACAAGTATGAATCTCTTGATACTTCTTTTGTGTACATACCTCTTTATACTGTTTTGATGAGCTATGAAATCATTGCTGTTTCTTGTTTTGCTTGTATTGAATTTGATTCCTTTGATAGGATAAAGAAGTGTAATGAATACATTGATTTTATCGTTAGATCCTTTATGGAGTATCTTTTGCTGTTCCCCTCTTTTCATGTATGTCCTGGTTATGTAGGGTTGTATGTACAACCATGTTTCATCTTCAAAGCCTAGTAGAATCTTTTTTAAAAAGAGCAGATGATACTTTTTTGTATCTGCCTATCTTTCCTTTCTTTTCCTCATAGTCATCTGCTTTTTCCAGTTCAAGTTTTGGCTGTTTGTATACAATACCCAAATCCTGAATTATTCTCCAAGTTTGCATAGGGCAGACATTCATTTCTAGTAGTGAAGAAAGATTTGTAGCCAATAATCTGATACTTCAGGTATTTTTAAGATATCCAAAAGTACGAGGTGATTTGTTCAATATTATGTCTTTTACCATCTCTTTATTTTTTTCTGTAGATATTATTGGCTTTCTACCTGCATTCATTCTCTTGTTTGTTATGGCATCAAGACCATATTTTCTGTAATTGTTAATCCAATCATACACATTACGGTAATTTACACCAACATTTCTGGCTATACTTCTGTAAGATATACCTTCCATTTTTTGCTTTACTGCTGATGCTCTTCTGTATTCTTCTTTATCCTTGGTACTTCTCATGAATCTAATCAGTTCCTTTTTCTGGGAACCAGATAATCTAAGAATGTAATTTTTAGGCATATAGTAACCTAAACATACTACTACTACTAAGCTAAAGCTCCTTCTATCAAATAGTATTGATAATACTGATAAGTATTGATTAAATATGAGATACTTAACTTATATGGCAATATGTTCAAAACTATTAAAATAAGATGGTGAGACTTTTTTTATGGTATTGAAAAAAATAAAAAATTGTTCTTGTTATATTATTCTTGACCCTTATTTTTGTACCATTATCGATAATAGTATAGACTGGTGCATAATACCTAAATAATTTTGCTTGCGATTGTTGTAATTATAAATATATTACCTCAAATTAAACAAATAAATTAATGGATTATACATAAAAAGTTATGACTACTTTGTAGTCATGATTGCATAATTTTGCACACCGTTGTAAAGTATATATACATGTCAACAAGAAAACAGGAAGTAAAAATAAAAGAAAATAAAGCTCTGCTTTAATATTTCTAAAGATATAGTAAAATGACAAATGTTCACTGTATTTTAAAATAGGACCATTATTTTCGTACCGCTATAGGTTTTACTCCAGACAGGCCACAAAATTTTTAGATTTATCTATTTCATTCATAAGTATTCTATATTTGATTAATTTGATTCCATTTAGCAAGAAAATTGGCTTTTATAATGATATATTAGAAATAAAAATCCATTTCCCAAAATTAATTGAATATATCCTAAATTGAGTAATAAACTATTTTTAGCTTTTTCTTTAGAATCATTAGAAAATAGAAAATATATATTTATTTTACTCTATTTGAAATTAAATATATGGAACTATTCTATAGTAGCTTCTTTTGTTTTTCATTAACAGAATATTAAAATAGGTTAACCTTATATAAAAAATATGAAATACAGAAGTCGAACAGAAATTGTTAGTAATATACTACAAGCTGCAAATGGAGGAGCAACCAAAACAAAAATTATGTATAAAGCTTTTCTAAGTTATGCACAGTTAAAAGAATATCTTTCAGTTTTGATTGAAAATAATCTAATAGAATACTTAGAGGGGACGGTAACATTTAAAACTACAGCAAAAGGATTAAACTTTCTTGAAATGCATGATGAAATGGGTGAATTATTACAAATCCCAATTAAAAACAATTAATTTGATTTAATAAGCTAGATCTGGAATAACTGAATATTATCCAATATCAAAATAAAACTAAATGGAATTTAATACTTTGATATTAGATTGAATATCAAATATTAAAGATTTTTACTTTTTTTTGATACAAGTTATTTATTCTGTACTTCCTGAGTAACTAATTGAAGTAAATCTCCAGAATCTACCAATAACGTTGATTCTCCAAAATCTTAGGAATATTAATAGAAGTATATTTGAGAAAATTGATATAATATTTTGACTCTGTTAACTTAAGCAGAAACAGCTATAGCTAAGAACATTCTATTTATCATATGAATCAAATCAAATTTGAAAGAACTAGAACATCTAACTATGTTGTTATGCATTCTCTTTATCTGTATTTTCTTGGTTTGAGTTTACGTAATACATCTAAAGCATTAGTAATATTTAGAGATGATAAAAGAAGTTATGTTTCTGTTTGGAATTGGATTCAGAGGTTTGGATCCTGTCAGATTTACAAGAGAAAAAGAATAACTGATTTTATTATAGACAAAACAATTGTCAAGATAGGACAGAAACATTTCTAGTTATGGGTTTGTATTGAACCTGTTCACAGTTTTGTGCTTGGAATCTATATCTCCGAAGTTAGAAAAATGATTGTAGCTGAAAAATTCATTAGATCTCTTGTATCAAAATATGGAAAACATACCATCTATACAGATGGTGGTACCTGGTATGATCAAGCATGCAATGTAATTGGATTAAAACACTATCTACATACACCATTGCAGAAATGTTTGATGGAAAGAGTAAACCAGTTTTTGAAAGACAGAATAGAAAGTTTTGATGATTACTATCCATGTAGACAAGAGGAATGTAATATATTTCATGTACATAACTGGATACAATTCTTTATTTCTATGTACAATGATATTATAGCAAACAATAATCATTTTGAGTTAGAAAAGGAAGTGAGTATTATATTAAATTAACAGAGCCTACAAATAGATTAGATAAAATTTTCAGATAGTAAATATTTGTGCGTTAAATGTTATTTCTTGGAAAATCTGATATATACCATGATAAAAATTGATTGAAAGAAAATATTATTTCCTATACTTACTGGTAATTCCTAATGCATTTCAATATCAAGCAATGACTTAAGAAAATACAAAAAGTCATTTAATTATTATACAGATTAGAATGAAAGTAAAACAGCAAACAAGATATTATATATATTCTCACAACAACAATAATATGATAAAGTTAATATTATAACAAGATTAAAAGGTTAAAAATGTCAAAACAATTTTTTAACTTGAGTTTGATTACATTATTAGTACTAGCGTTCTTTATCTTATATTTTATACCTACATCTTCATTTAGTGAAAATAATATTTCTTCTCATAGTTCTTTAAATAATATTAGTAGTATTGATGGAAATATTACCATTTATCTCATTTCTACGGTAATTGAAAAAGATATAGAAAAAGTTTCCTCTATCTTAGACATAGCTAGTAAAATACCTGATGTAAAAAATACCCCATATTCAAATTTCTTAAATGAATCGTTAAAAATCTATAATGGAATTCCAGGGGATCAAGATCTAGAAAAACGACAAATATTTAAAAATATTCTCTCCAAATATCGTGATATTTCTGCAATAACATTACTAATGCCTAATGGTGATGTATATGCAGAAGAACCTTTTGCTCTTCAAGAGAATCTAACTAATTCAAACTTTGCATTTAGAGACTACTTTAAGGGTGCAAACAATTCCAAAAATATGTTCATGGGTGATTTAATCAAAAGTGCTGCTACTGGTCTTCCCATAACAGTATTAGCAGTTCCAATTTACTCAGATGATGATAAAAACCAAAATAATTTGACTGGAATGCTATTAGGAATATTTGATTTTACCAATCTGAGAAAATTTTTACAGTCATTAGATATTCCTGAATCTGAGAAAATACTATTACTAGATCATTTAGGAAATATAATAGCTGATTCAAGTGGTACTAAAGAAGGAAATCAATCGGCAGTATTTTCTAAACTGCAGAGCTTCCAAAATGCAATATTAGGAGGTTCGGGAAGTACGATAGAAAATGTAAATCATACAAAGATGATTATATCCTACTACCCTATACAGGCAGTACAAAATACATGGGCAATATTATGGATGAAATCATATGAGGACATGAAATGATCCTTTATTAGTTATTATCAGGAGAAATATTGATCTTGTTATTACTTGTTTGTTCTTTTCAATATCCTAATCTAATGGAAAATTAACCAATATAACGGTTAAAGAATATTTTCCATTCATCAATATGTATTCAGCAAGATAGAGATGCTCTATGTCTATATCGAAGCTGGAAAAATTAAAGGATATGCTACAATACAATAATCATATAGATAGTGGTATCCTAATATGTAAATTTCATATCTTGCTTACATTTATCTACACTAGTCCAAAGAGAACTATTCAAAAATAGTATATTATCAATTGTTACTGTTATTCCAGATAAGAATTGGTAAATTTGCTTCTACAACCTTAAAAAGCATAAGGAATATCTTGACTTTGCTATTCTCTTAAAATCCCAAAATTATAAGAACAAGAACATTGTATTAAAATACATGACAAAAATTCGTATTCCTCATCAATTTCACGAATCCAATATCAGTACTCCACCAGTTATCTGTAGGAAATGTAATATAGAAAAACCTAGAACTTGTGAATTATGCGGTATATGTCATTCCTGCCATCAAGAAGGTAGAGAAAAGGAAGATTATTAAATATATATAATAAATATACAAATCATTGAAAATGGTCTAGAAAGATTTAATTAAATATACAAATCTATGATATCATTGGAAATAAATAAAATAAAAATAGAACCTCCAGAAGATACTCAAATAATAATTGCACAAAGTCATTTTATTAAAACTGTAGAGGATGTTTATGAATGTCTAATGAATTCTGTCCCGAATATTAAATTTGGATTAGCTTTCTGTGAAGCTAGCGGACCATGTTTAGTTAGATACGAAGGAAACGATGAGGAACTTAAAAAACAATCTAGCAAATTTGCTTATTCCTTGTCAGCAGGACATACCTTAATAATATTAATAAAAAATGCCTTCCCTATTAATATTCTACCAATGCTGAGATTTGTCCCAGAAATAGTAAATATTTACTGTGCAACTGCTAACCCCATAGAAATAATTTATATAGAAACAGATCAGGGACGAGGAATAATAGGTATTGTAGATGGTTATAGGTCAAAGGGAATAGAAGATGAGAATAATATAACAGAAAGGAAAAACTTTTTAAGAGAAATTGGATACAAGACATAACTTTTTTTATAGTTTATTTATGTTCAAAAAATTTTCCGATCTTTTGTTAATTTTAAGGTAACAATAAGTTGATATATTATTTGTTATTGACAGTCTGATGGGTTCTGTCAATAAATTAATTTTAACTATGCCATCTCCAATTTTTGTCTAAGAATAAATCAAGTTTTTACTGGACAGTTAATTTCGTTATATTAGTTTAATTTGAAAAGTCGAAACAGTTTGCACGATAACTAATAATAAATGTAATTTTATATTAATATATATTTATCTAAAAAATATCGATATTGTTCTTACTAAAAAGATAAATAATCTGAATATATTTCAAGAAATAAATTAGGTAATAAAATAACAAAATAAGTTTCCCTAATAACCTTGGGCAGTTATTATATATAATAAGGAAATAAGAGTTAGAAATTGTTTCAAAAAAGTATAGAAAATACAATAAATTTGTTATTTTGTATTTTAGCAATAGTTATAGTGATAACTATTATTGATAATACTGTTTATAATCAATTTTCTATTGTTAATGTATCAGGAGAATCCGATAATAGTAAGGACAGAGATAAGAACAAGGATGACGATAAAGACAAAAAAGATAGTAGGGAAAAGACAAAAGATAACAATAAGCATAAGGGAGACGGAGATACATCAGAAACAAAGGATAATAAAAAAAGTAAAGAAAATGATGAAGCTTGGACAAAAACCGATCAGGATCTTATTCTAAAATATAATTATAGAAATTTAATAATTCCCCAGATATACGATACAGCTATAAATGGATCAATCTATAAATTTAACAAAACTACCCCAAATGATAAAGTACAGGTAAATAAAGAAGATAAATCAAATGTCTTTACAAAACAAAACAAAGATGGAAGTTGGAGAATCGATTTTGGAAGACCTAGGATAGATATTCACACCAAGGATGCAGGAATATTACCTGATGATCCATTGAAACTGAATAACATGTCTATAGGTAATATTCAAAGTTGGGATTTCTCTGAACTTAAAAATATTGGACATTGGTATAAACCAAGTGATTGGAAGAATATAGAAGTTACCTTAATTTTTAAACTACTTGATTCATCGCGTTCGAAGGGAGAAGAGCATTCTCTTTCACTTGTGACTAAATCAATAACACATAGTGAACTTGATAATGAATATAAAAAATCAGATGATGAACCCAAATTTTTCTGTGGGGGAGCTAGTTACCATAATAATATCTCTAATGAAGGGCATATAAGAATGAAAAAGGAGCAATTTCATATTGACTATGAATGGGAACGATATAATCAAAGTTTAACAGTAGGAGATATTTATGATAAAATAATCGGTTTTAAAGGGATAGTTTATAACATAAACGAGACTGCAGTAAAACTTGAGACTTGGGTAGATGTAAAAAACCAAGGCAAAGGACCTTATAAAAAAGTCCACGAATTGATAGACAATGGTGATTGGGGTGATAACATGAAAGAATGTGGCGCAGAAAATAATGGTCAAGCAATTACATGGGGGTCTCCAATAGTAATAATCAAAGCAAATGATTTCAAATTTGACATTTATGATGCTGAAATAAGAGAAATAAATCCCCACACGCAGTTAACATGACATATATTTCATTAAATCCTTTAAGCTCTATTGATCTAGAGATAAAATTCTTTTTGCTCTTGCTATAGTTTGATTCTACTTACTACTTTTTAAATTCTTTAATCAATTATTTACAAATAGAAAATATTTGATAATGAGTAACTGAAAAGTAAACTCATATTAAGTTAATAATCTTTTTGAAACAAATTGATAAAATTGTGAATCAGGCAAATTATCTTTTGCTTGTCCAAAAGTTTTAGCATCTTCACCTATTAAATATCTGTATAATGATTCTGAGGAATTTGTTGCATTTTTTATTGATTCTAGAATTAGGAGAGCAACTTCTTTTGGTAAAGGGGCACTTTTCATAGCAGGATAATAATGAGATAAAAATGCATCTATAGTTTTAGAATAATGGGAAAGATTCTTCTTATCAATATTTTTTGAAGATCGGATTTTTATTTCTGAATACTCTTCTGCAGGTAAGGTTTCTTTTAGTTTTTCGTTGGATCTATCTGGAAATTTAATATTTGGTACAAAATTACTGTTGATAACACCTGGTTCTATAAGTATTACTTTAATTCCATATGGACCAAGTTCATACGAAATAGATTCGCTTAATCCTTCTAATGCAAATTTTGTGCTTACATATATGCATTCTGCAGGAAACCCTACTTTTCCAGAAATAGAACTTACATTTATTATCATTCCATTCATTTGCTCCCTCATTGAGGGTAATACTTGTTTGATAGTTCTTATTGCGCCAAAGAAATTTGTCTCAAACTGTTTCTTTGCTTCTTGGATGGATATATCTTCTAATGCTCCAAATAACCCATATCCTGCATTGTTTACCAAAATATCAATTTTATTTTTCTCGTCAAGTATTTTATCAATTGTCTTTCTGACTGAATCATCGCTATCTACATCTAGTGGTAGAACTTTTAATGGTAGATTTTCTTTGCTTGCAATTTTTTCGATTGTTTCGCTCTTCTTGGTATTACGCATTGTAGCATAAGTGTAGAACCCAGTCCGTGCTAGTAATAATGAGGTTTCGAATCCTATTCCTGTTGAACTACCAGTAACTACTGCAATCTTTTGTTCTTTTCCTTTTTCCATTCTAGTATTAAGAGATTTTTAAACAGAGAAAATAAATCTATTTCTATAGTTATCTAATCAATTAATTATTAGCAATTATTAAAGGGAAAAAATAGAGATCTTGTAGTTTGTTACTATTTATAGAAATATGTCTTATTTCTTTCAATTTTATTTTATAATAATTGATAGACTACAGAACCTAATATCGAATTTTTAACTACCGGTTATTTTTTTCAAGTTGCTTTTATTGGAAATAATTGATGAAAACCAGAAAAATAAAGTTAAGATATGAGATCTCATTTTTTCAATTGTTTTTTGGTCTTTGTCGTTATAAAAACAATAATTCTGATTTTGTTTAGAAACTCAAGAATAGCTAGAATATAAATTGTCTCAATTGAATATTTCAAAAATCCATAGTATCTCAAAGACTATGAATTGATTCTATAAAATGTAGTATTTTTTGCAAAATAGGGATAACTGAAATAAATTGCTTAAAAGTCAAATGGAATTAAGGTCAGTGTTGATCTTATCTTGTTGATTTTTCTTAACCTGTTTTGAATCAAACCTTGCAACTGTTCCATAGTTTCATATGATACTTCAATTATAATATCATAAACTCCATATACTACATTACAACTTGTAACATTCTCTATTAACTTTATACTATCAATAACAACAGATTCAGCACCTGAATCGCAGTTAATTAGAACATATGCCTTTGGCATATCAACTAATAGATTCACTATCATAAAAATTATTTGTAATCTATTTTGTTTGGATCTTCAAACATTTTCATAATCAAACAGTTAATTTAGAATATCTAACGTATAGATAAAATCATTATTGTTATACTTATATCAGGTAAAGATTATTAGAATTTCCAGAATTAACAGAATAGAATAATAATTTGTTTAAAAACTTTTAAGACAAATTGACAAGATCATGTTGCTTTAAAGAAGGAGATCAAATAAAATTGTCAATGACCTAACAGAAGTAACTATAAAACCAGTATTATGAAAGATAACTATATCGTCCACACATAACTTCATTTTCTTGTAGATTCAAGTATATTGATAATAATCATTTCTTAATAGATTAGCTAGTAATATGATACTTAATTTTTTAGATATCCATTCTGTTCTATTATTAAATAGTTATACAGGTTTTTGAAAACAGTATTGTAATCGCTTTAGCGAGAATGATGTAGTTTTATTCTCATAAAAAAAATATAAAGAAATGTTAAAAATTCGAAATTATTTGAGATTTTAGAGAAACATACTTAAGCAAAAAATTTTATCTCTTACATTTAGATTAAACCATGCATTACTGGTTAGGAGCATTTTGTAGAAATCTCAACTATGGAAGAGGTATCTATTTCCCAACCAATGCAGTTGCAATATCAGATACAATAACACTCTTAGAAGATATAGGAAATAATATACCAGATAAATCTTGGATGTTATATCTCTTAGAATTTTTTAACTCTCAAAAAATTGCTGCAGAATTAAATCTTATCTGTCAATTTGATGATAAAAATTATTTTGAGGCAATTTTTAAAGGTATTAATAGATATAGATTTAAAAATATCCTCCCAACTGTTGGAAAATCTTATACAAGAATTCTAATTAATGATAAAGAAAATCTATCAATAAGATATATGTTAATAGATAGGTCATCTAATGAAAGCGAAGAATTTAATTTTACATTAGATGACTCAAGTAATTATTATTACGACATAAGAGAGCAATTTACAGGAATAGAATGGTGGAATAAAATGGGTTATTATCCTTATAACATACGGTATAAAGTTAAATTTTCAGAAATTATGTTTGGAGTTTTTGATACTAACAGTCAAGGGTTAATATTTGTTCCCTATAAAGCATTAATTCCTGATAAAGATAGACTATGTGATTCATATCCAATATCATTTGATGAAATCATGATTAAAGACAGTAGAGGAATTCATTACAACGTAACATCAGGAATTTGTAATAATGGGATTAGATTTAATTGTTGAACAGAAGATAGGAATTATTGCAATAATCTTAGGTAATATCTAAGGTTTTGGAACAGTTTTAACAAGAATATTTATTAACATATTAAAGATATTTCTATTTCTATTGTTGAATCTAAATTCTATTTCTTTGAGATACAGATGAAAATATTGTTTTGGTACTCCTCTA